>PVMS01029090.1_pt1 | contig 10045 bp, 8 predicted proteins | sample 1853461 | NCBI WGS metagenome assembly PVMS01 (sample SAMN08582032, study PRJNA380276) | Marine sediment metagenome, whole genome shotgun sequencing project. | isolation source: ocean sediment barecode stripped | collected 2017
AAGTCGACGCTTGCTCTCCTGTTCGCAAGGCTCTGGGATCCTGACGCTGCCCACCGGAGAGCGTGGCTCCACGCTCGCCGATGCGGGTATCGAACCCGTACTCGAGTTCGTCGATGAACCTCTGCGCTCCACCCAATGCAGCAGCTTCGCGCACGTCACTCCTCGAGATCGCTGCACCGAGCGTGATGTTTCCTTCAACCGTGTCATCGAACACGAACGACTCCTGTGCGACGTATGCGATCTCCCCCGCAAGCTCAGATCGAGCGAAATCCCTCACATCACGACCGTCCACAGATATTCGTCCAGCGACAGGATCCCAGAGCCTTGCGAACAGGAGAGCAAGCGTCGACTTTCCCGACCCCGTTGGCCCGACCACCGCAATGGTCCTTCCTGCACCGATGTCGAGGTTCACCCCGTCGAGCACGAGATCCCTCGGGGTGTAGCCGAACGAGACGTCGGCACTGTCGAGTCCGCCGCCGCTCTTCTCCGTGCTCGCCGCTTCGACTCCGTGGTCGACAACGTCGCGCGAATCGAGGATCGCCTGGACACGCTGCCAAGCAGCCATCGAATGCGCCATCTCCCAGATCACGAAGCCAAGAAGGCTCACGGGCATCGTCAGAAGAGAGAGCAGATAGGCAACGGTCACCAGGTCTCCGGCCGAGACCTGGCCATCCGACAGTCGGATCGCGCCAACCACGAGAATCAAGATCGTGACGATCGTCGGGAGGGACTCAACAACCGAGCGGTAACCGACCCACATCGAGTTCACGTATATGAGGTCGTCCCGAAGGTCATTCGATGCCTCACCGAATCGCACGGTCTCCTCGCCCCGTCGACCGAGGGCCTTAATCGTCAGAGCGCCGTCTATCGACTCGTGGGCAATACCGGAGACGCGACCTCGCTTCTCCTGAACGTCAACGAATGGCTGATACGTACGGAAGGCTCCGCTGATATCGATCCCAAGCATCGCAACGAGCCCGATCAGAACGATCCCACCGAGGAAGATGTCTGTCGACGCCACGAGGACGATCGTGGCGATGAGGAGAAAGAACGAACCCGTCGCATAGGGGAAGGGCGCAAGCACGAATGTGCCCTGGTTGGTATCGACCTCGCTGACCGAGAGAAGATCTCCCGTGGACCTCCGATCATGCCATGCGAGGTCGAGGCGCATCTGGTGCTCGATGAGACGTTTGCGGGCATCGGCCCTTGATCCGTACTGGAGCCAGCCTGCTGCTGATCTTCGAAGTGTGATCCCGATCGACTTCCATACGGCAACGGCCGCGATCATCGCGATCGCAGGCCACAGTCGATCGGTCGTGGACCTGCCCTCCTCGAGGACGGGGATGATCAGTGAGTCAGTGATGCTGCCTGCCACCACCGCCGATGCGACGATCGCGGACACGAAGAGAAGCGCACCGGCCACGGCGATCGAGAATGACCACGGTCGTCGCTTCACGAAGCTCCACGTGAGCATCAGCCCTCCACCAAGGACTTCCTTGAGAGTTGGCTGACCAGTGGGAGTGTCCGTCGGTTCCTCACGCATCGTCAGATGGTATTGCTGGCGGCGGATCATCGACAGGGCACCAGGACTGGTACCCACGCTCGTATCATCCAGTTCGATCCTGATTCTCACCCTGTTCTTAGACTGCTCTCAGAGGATGCTCATGGACCGACGATTTACTTCTGAGGGTCCCCGGAGCCCGGAATTGAATGGAGCCGACGATGACCCGAAAGATCTTCATACCGTTGCTACTCGCGCTCGGCCTCGTGATCGCCGCATGCAGCAGTGGCGCTCCAGACTCGGGCGTTGCATCGATCGCGATCGACCCTGCGAGCGAACCCATGGATCAGGACAATGCCGACACATCCTCGGACGAGGACGATCTCTTGGCTTTCGCTGCCTGTCTCAGGGATGAAGGGCTTGATGTCGATGACCCAACCGTTGATGTCGACGGAATCCTCCAGCCTCCCCGCGCTCGCGACCTTCAGAACGTTGATCGCGACGTCGCAAGGGCGGCCTTCGAGGCCTGCAGCGATCTACTCGCCGAGGTGACTTTCGGGCTTGCTTCACAGGATCTGACCGAGATCCAGGACAACTTCCTCGAGTTTGCCGTATGCATGCGTGAGAACGGATATGACATGCCCGATCCGGATTTCTCGAACTTCGGCCAGCCGCGTCAGGGCGGCCGGGTCTTCGGCGGAGACCTCGACAGGGACGACCCTGCATTCCAGAGCGCCTTCGCTGCATGCGAGGACATCTTCTCAGACGCGTTCCGGCTTCCAGGCCAGGGCGGAGGGCGGGGATGACAGAGCCAGACCGCAAACGCCGGACGCCAGAGCAGGAATCAGTGCGCACGGGGAGCGGAGGCCAACCGGTATGGCGGCGGGTGTCCACGTGGATCATTGCGGTTGTCGTTGTTGCACTCGGTGCATTGGGAATCTGGGTGCTTTCTGATGACAACTCATCTACGAGCTCTGTCACATCAGCTGCTCTCAGCTTCACAGAGATACAGCGAACGACTCTTGAGGACGTCACGACCCTCGACGGCACCCTCGGGTTCGTGGTCGCCGATCCGCTGGTGTACGCAGGCTCACAGGCCGGCATCGTGCCGATTACCGCCGGCGCTGCCGGAACGATCACGTCCCTGCCCGGAGATGGCACGACGGTTCATGAGGGAGAGATCCTTTACACGCTCGACGAACAACCCGTGATCGTCCTCTACGGTGGTGTCCCCGCCTACCGGTCCCTCAACACACGCACATCGGACGGAACGGACGTCATGCAGCTCGAGGAGGCCCTCAGGCGGCTCGGTTACGACGAAGATGAAGATCTGAGCCTCGACGGTGACTTCACGACCGCGACCCGAAACTCCATAAGGGAACTCCAGGATGAGCTCGGCGTCGACGACACGGGAGCACTGCCACGGGGATCGTACGTCTTCGTCGAGGGCCCCGTATTCGTCGCCGAGACGATGGTTGACCTCGGATCTACCGTAGGTCCGGGTTCGCCAGTTATCGCGACATCGACAATGCCGTCCGGCACGGTCACGGACGCCGCAGGCGTGGGAGACATCCTCGGCCACGCAGACAGGTTGTTCGTCGTCGAAGGCACCCCCGTGACGCTGTTTGTCACGGACGTCCCCTTCTATCGAACTCTCAGCACCGGATCGATCGGTGCAGATGTGCAGGTTCTCGAGGAGACGATGATGAGCCTCGGCTTCGACGCGAACGGTGGTCTTGTCGCTGACGGCACCTTCGACGACGCCACCCGAGAAGCTCTCATGGCCTGGCAGGGGTCCATCGGTGCACCGTTGGACGGAGTTCTGAACATCGGTGAGGTCATGGTGACCGAGAATCCGATCCGAATCGCTGCGACGCACATCAGCGTCGGAGCCAACGTGCAGCCGGGTACGACGATATTCACCCCTTCGACCTCAACGTCCGTGGTCTCCGTGAGGCTTCCTGCGAGTGATCAGGACCTCGTCGTGATCGGAGATTCTGTGATCGTGGTGATGCCGAACGGGGACCACGAGCCAGCGTCTGTCACATCCGTCGGAACGATCGCCATTCGGAGTCAGGAGTTCGGCACGTACTTCGAGGTTGAAGTCACTCTCAACAGACAGGGCGCAGCAACTGGTCTCGACGAAGCTCCGGTGGATGTTGACATAGTCGAGGACCGGGCCGAGGACGTTCTCGCTGTACCGGTAGCAGCGCTCCTCGCGCTTGCCGAAGGTGGCTACGCGGTGGAAATCGATGCCGATTCCGGCAAGACCAGACTGGTTCGGGTCGAGACGGGAATGTACGCAGGCGGGTCGGTCGAGATCACTTCGAGCGAGCTCGAGGACGGCATGCTGGTGGTCGTACCGTGAACCAGGTCTCGTCTGGCTCGATGGAGTTGAATCATCCAGCGAACGACCGTGCCGGCGTGCTCTCGCTTTCGGGAGTCTCGAAGACCTACCAGGGAACACCACCGGTCCATGCCATCACAGAGATCGATCTCGATATCAAGGCAGGCGAGCTCGTCGCCATCGTTGGACCCTCCGGATCGGGAAAGTCGACGCTTCTCCATGTCGTTGGGACGCTCGACCGAGCAACAAATGGGACCGTCACCGTTGCCGGGCATGACGTTGAGCAGCTCAGTGACCAAGAACTGTCCTCTCTGCGGGCACGTCACATCGGATTCGTGTTCCAGCAGTTCTTCCTTCTCGCGGGCCAGACCGCCCTGCACAACGTCGCTGACGGCCTCCTCTACACTGGCGTCGCTCTCAGCGAGCGAAGGGCGCTCGCCGAAGTGACGCTCTCTCAGGTTGGGCTCACCCACCGCATGGATCATGAGGCCACAAAGCTCTCCGGAGGAGAGAGACAGCGGGTCGCCATTGCGAGAGCACTGATCGGCTCACCCGACATCATCCTTGCTGATGAACCGACAGGAAACGTCGACAGCAAGTCAGGCGAAGACATCGTTCGGCTCATCGAAGACCTCAACGCGCAGGGAACGACGATCGTTGTCATCACGCACGACCGCGAAATAGCTGCGCGGTTCCCAAGAAGGGTATCGCTGCTTGACGGCCGGATCGTCGAAGACACCCTGGCTGCCGAGCCGAAGGCCGTGCGTTGACCACTCCGCTCGTGCCGTCGCGTCTCACACCCGCAGACATGATGCGTGCCTCCCTCATCGGACTCAGGACACGCCGTCTGCGCTCCTTCCTCTCAGGCCTCGGCATTGTGATCGGGATCGCTGCCATGGTTGGGGTGCTGGGACTGTCCGAGTCCTCGAAATCTGACCTTCTCGCACAGCTCGATCAGCTCGGCACCAACATGCTTCGTATCGAAGCCGGTTCAGGCATCGGGATCGGGTCAGGGGAGTTGCCGGAGGAGTCGACGTCGATGGTCTCGCGGATCGGTCCCGTGGAGCAGGTAGCGTCGATCAGCGAGACATCGGCAAGCGTTTACCGAACAGATCTCGTGCCCGTGGGACAGACCGGTGGCATCACCGTCAAGGCTGTGGACACGGGCCTCCTTGCAACCCTTCAGGGCCGAATGCAGTCTGGAGTCTTTCTCGATGCGGCAGCGAGCGACCTACCTGTTGTCGTACTCGGATCGGTTGCTGCCGATCGTCTCGGTGTGCCCGATGGGGCCGCCGGTGCGATCATCTGGCTCGGTGAGGAGTGGTTCTCCGTCGTTGGCGTCATGGAGACACTGGACCTGTCACCCGACCTCGACCGAGCAGCTCTCGTGAGCTACTCGGCAGCGGAGACGTACCTGGACCACGATGGCGTGCCAAGCACGATATATGCACGGACCGAACCCGAAGACATTGACGTCGTACGCTCCGTGCTACCCGCAACGGTAAACCCGGAGAACCCCGATGAGGTCGAGGTCACCAGACCATCTGACGCCCTCGAAGCGAGGGAGGCAGCTGACCAGGCGTTCACGAACCTGCTCCTTGGTCTTGGCGCCGTTGCCCTGCTCGTCGGCGGTGTGGGGATCGCGAACGTGATGGTGATCTCGGTTCTCGAGCGGCGTGGCGAGATCGGCCTGAGGCGAGCTCTTGGTGCGACAAAGAGACACATCGCAATTCAGTTCCTGGGTGAGTCGCTTCTGCTTGCGACCGTCGGTGGCATCGGCGGTGTTGCTCTCGGCGCTGCCGTCACCGCCTTGTACGCATGGTCGCGGGGCTGGGGAATCCTCATTCCGACGATCGCTATCGTCGGTGGTATGGTCGCAGCGGTCGCGATCGGAGTGGTTGCCGGCCTTTATCCCGCAATGCGAGCCGCAAGGGTAAGTCCGACCGAAGCGCTGCGGACGCTGTAGATAAGTTCACAGTTCACATTTTCCGAGACTGAAGACTGAGGACTGTGGACGGTAGGCTGGGGTCATGAATCCGATCATCCTCGCTGCCGAAGCGACCGAACACGTATCAACGGCGCCCGCAGGCGACGACTTCTTGACCTTTGCGTATGCCATGTTCGGTGTGGCACTGGTCATCACGGCAATCGCGACATGGATCGTCACACCCAAGGGCCACCACGACTGACGGCTCCAAGCCGTGATTGAGACAGGAAGTCGGCGCCGTACCTCATTCCTGTTGCTGGCGACGGCCCAGGAGGGCGTACTCGGGGTTAGCGAGGAGACCCAGAGCGTTCGCGAGGCGAGCTAAGTGAAGCCGTTCGGGGAAGGGAGGCTTCTACTTCTGAGGTGTAAGGACCTCGACAGGAACCCAGCCCAGTGCGCCAGAAGCAGACCGGCACCACCACCATTCGCTTCTATCGTCGCGCTCAACAACGGTGACGACGTCACCCTGAACCATCGGCAACTCAGTGGTGTCATAAGCCACTACCGCTATCCCCACGCCGTCATGGATCGATATGTGGCGCGATGGGACCCACCCCTCGCCTTTGGCGGTGGTCACGAATACGAACGCGGGCCATCGTGAACTGCGTTCCGCGATCTTGACCTTGTCGCCTACTTCCAGAAAGAGTGGTGCTCGGTGCGGAATGACGTGCGCGCCGTGAGCTCTTGCTCGCATTCGAGTGATTGTACGAGCAGTCACGCTGACCAAGTCCGCTAAGGCGTGACTATCACTCTCGTGCCGATGGTGGACCACCCGAACACGGCTTCGGCATCGTCCCATAGTTGGCGCACACAGCCACCGGACCCATGGGTTCCCAATTTCGCTGGCACTTGGAGTGGCCTCTTGTCCGGCCAGACCGGAATCGAGTGGAATCCGTACGGCCATTCGCCCCTTGCGAATCGCACCATGTACTCCATCGTGATGCCGTCGTATGGTGCCCAGGCATAACGCGACATGCTGTAGATGCGATAGCGCCCAACCGACGGGATACCCCTTCGCCCTGTCACCTGGTGGGTCTTGAAGAGCTCTCCGGTGCCGTTGATCAGCCAGACACGCTGACCACCATTCGTGTAGATGATCCGACGCCCTGAGCCGACATCGGGATAGGGAAGGATCGGCTTGACGGGCGAAGCCGTCCCTGTACGCCGAACGTACTCGGCAGATTCCGTGAACCTCACGACGACCTGCCCGCGGTGCTCCTCCCCGCTCTGAAGCGACGACGTGAGCATCGAGGCGGTTCCCGCGCTCGGTTCCCTGCCAAGAACGTCGCGGAACAGGAAATGCACGAGACCGGGATCGGATGCGACACCGTATCGAGCAACGTACTCCTGGGAATGGGTGAAAGCCTCGGCGATCGTTACCAGAGGTAGACCGTTGCGGTAACGACCCACCCAGTATTCGAGTTCGAATGCATCGGGGTGGCGGTCGAACAAACCGCAATGGAGCCGAACGATCGAATCCGAGATCTCCGTGTCCCATCGCTCGGGCCCGGTGAAGGCAAAAACCCTCGCGGCAGGGACAGAGAGATCCACACCCGTGGCCAGGGACTCTGCGGACACGAAACCCACCGCATCCCAAAGGCCAGCCTCATCAGGGAACCGAATGAGCTCCAGAGGGTTGTCCTCGGCATCGGGATCGTCGTTGTTGAACGCCGGATCCTCGTCAAGGGGCGCACCTGGTGTGAGGAATGCCCGAGCACCTGTGGGCGATGTCACGTCAGAAACACATGGCCCCCCTGCGATCACGGGCGGACTCGAATCGGTTGATCCCGAAGCCGGAACCGCAAGCATCGCGGCCGCCGTCGCCAAGGTAGCAACGAGAACAAGCAGACGGGGCATCGCGCGCATGGAGACAACGTAGTACGAATGCCGACCTAGCCACCACGACGAACTCGGAATCTCACCGCGTCGACGGATACCGTGTGCCGTGTCCTCCTGGGAGCGTAGAGTCGAAGCGCGAGACCTCGCAGACCCACCAAATGGAGAGAAGGACACATGGGACTTGCCCACGGAACGATCGGCTGGGCCGACGTTGCAGTACCCGACATGGCCGCGGCGGAGACGTTCTATGCGGGATTGTTCGGCTGGGAGGCACAACCGGGGGAATCCGAGTCGTTTCCATACACCATGTTCGCCAACGACGGCAAGCTCATCGCAGGAATGGGGGCACTGAGCCCCGAGCAGGTCGAGGCAGGACAGCCGCCGACGTGGTCATCCTATGTGATCGTTGATGATGTTGATGCAACGTTCGCAAAGGCGATCGAACTGGGAGCTTCACCAATCATGGAACCCATGGACATCATGGATGCCGGTCGGATGTTCTTCATCGTCGACCCCGTCGGGGCCACGATCGGGTTCTGGCAATCGGGTACCCACGATGGTGCTGAAGTGTTCAACGAACCCAACACGATGTCATGGAATGAGATCGCATCCCGCGACGTCGACACAGCAGTGGCGTTCTACACGGAGTTGCTCGGTTGGAACGCCGAGCCAATGGACTTCGATGGATTCCCCTACACGGTTCTCAAGGTCGGCGATCGCTCCAACGGCGGCGCATACGACATGTCTGGCTTCGTGCCGGATGAGATTCCCGCACACTGGTTGGTGTGGTTCATCGTTGAGGACTGCGCCAAGGCTGCCGGCACCGCCGTTGAGCTCGGCGGAACCGTCCAGCGGGCGCCTGAAGAGAATGGAATCGGGATCTCGGCGGTCGTGAGCGACCCATTCGGAGCAGCGTTCGGGATCATCCAGACAACCCAAGTTGACGGGCAACCGTCACGCTGACAGTAGCCTGACAAGTTCCCACCGTTCGGCGGCGAAGTGGCGGGAATTCGTCCGGCCGATTTACCGTTGACTGCGGAAGCTCCAGCCAGGTTCTCTCATGAAACCCGAAACCCAAGACCAGATCAAGGAAAGGCTCTCACGCCGTCTTCGTGATGTGCGGGACCGGACGTTCTCGATGACGGAACCGCTGAACGACGATGACATCCACGGACAGTTCAACCCTCTTATGAGTCCTCTCGTCTGGGATATGGGACATGTCGCCAATTTCGAGGAATTCTGGCTCCTCCGTGAACTCGGTGGGCGCACAGCCCACGATCCCGATCTGGACGAGATGTACAACCCATTCGACAACCCGAGATGGGTTCGGGGCAATCTGGCCCTGTTGGATCGCAAAGCAGCGACTGAGTACCTCACCGAGGTTCGACACGATGTCGACACGGTGCTCAGAGCGGCCGATATCCGAAGCGGTCCGGCGATCGCAAGAGGGGGATACGTTTTCGAGATGACGATCCAGCATGAGGCCCAGCACCAAGAGACAATCCTCCAGGCGCTCAACCTGCGACCAGACCTATCGCCCTATCAGCTCGCCACTTCGCGTCATCTACGCACACAGAGAAGCGTGGACGACACGGAAAGGGTTCGCATCGGCGCCGGACCCTTCATGATGGGCACCGATGACCATGTCTCTGCATATGACAACGAGCGGCCAAGCCACTCCGTACACGTGGATGCGTTCGATTTCGACCGATTTCCCGTCACGAACCGACGCTTCGCCACGTTCGTGGATGATGCAGGCTACGACCGTCCCGAGTTCTGGAGTACTGACGGGTGGGCCTGGAGAACAGGCGTCGACCATGGGGCACCTCAGGGCTGGCACCGCGACGGTCAGGGCGGTTGGACCCAGATGATGTTCGGCTCGGTCCGTCGCCTCGATCCCTCCGAGCCCGTCATACACATCAGCTTCTGGGAGGCAGAGGCCTTCGCGACATACGAAGGTGGCAGATTACCGACCGAGGAGGAGTGGGAGAAGGCGGCAAGTGCAGATCCACGCTCCGCCGCGACGCGCGTGTATCCATGGGGAGACACTCCACCGACGAGCCAGCACGCCAACCTCGGCCAGCACGGATGGGGGCCTGCCCCCGTCGGGTCCTATGCCCTGGGTGCGTCTGCCTACGGTGTGGAACAGCTCCTCGGGGATGTCCATGAGTGGACATCATCACGATTCCGCCCCTATCCGGGATACACGACGTTTCCATACCCGGAGTATTCCGAGGTCTTCTTCGGAGATGCGAACTTCCGGGTCCTCCGAGGTGCATCATGGGCTACAGCGCCTTCAGTGGCCCGAAACAGCTTCCGCAACTGGGATTATCGACAGCGGCGGCAGATCCTTGCAGGAGTCCGTCTCGCG
>PVMS01045660.1_pt1 | contig 10045 bp, 9 predicted proteins | sample 1853461 | NCBI WGS metagenome assembly PVMS01 (sample SAMN08582032, study PRJNA380276) | Marine sediment metagenome, whole genome shotgun sequencing project. | isolation source: ocean sediment barecode stripped | collected 2017
GATTTTAATTGCAGTTGTCCCGACTGGGCCTATATGTGCAAACATGTGGCTGCAACCCTGTATGGCATTGGCGCCAGGCTTGATAAAGACCCGAGCCTATTTTTCAAGCTTAGAAAAGCTAAAATGAAAGATCTGGTGACACAGACCATAGAAGATAAGACCCGCAAATTGCTTAAAAAAGCCAAGAAGAAAACGACAAGGGTCATTGACGAATCAGATCTGGCAGATGTGTTCGGCATTGATTTTGAAGAACCTGTTGTTGTAAAAAAGAAAAGGGCAAAAGCTCCAAAAAGGGCTTCAAGGAGAAAAAAATCATTAATGCCCGCATCTAAAAAAACTAAGGCCAGATCTGCAACTGGAAAGCCCGCAGCCAAAACACCACCCCAAAAGGCTTCGCCCAAAATAAGAGACAGATCTCTATTTGACACGGTTGTGGGCATTATCAAAAGAAGTAGAAAAGGAATTACCGCTGCCGGGATTAGAGAAAAAACAGGGCTTGACGATAAACAGATAAGAAATATTGTTTACAAAGCAAAAAAACAGGGTCGGATTAAGAACTTGAAAAGAGGTGTTTATATCCCGGCTCCGGGCACCACATCTTAAAGCCTTCAGAAAAACCCATTTCACTGGGACCCGTTATACGGGACTTACCGGAGGTGAGATTCAACACATTTCGATTGCTGCTTTGCAAATCAAATTCTAAAACCGGATATCAGATGAAAAAACAGGTAGTACAGACCGCCTGCGATGCCGATCAGGCCGGCGATCAGCAGGGCGACCCGCCGTCGGCCGGCCCGGCGTTCTCTGATCTCTTCTTTTTCATTTAAATACTCGATAGCGGTGTCAATAACGGTCTTGCGCAGAGCGAGCATCGAGGGTTTGCGGCAATGCGGACATAACTCGAGAAAACTGCCCAGGTCTTTGGTTTCGTAGTGATAGCGACTGACGTACTGGTGCGGTGTGCTGATGGTTTCATCGATTTTTTTCCTCGGCCGGCTTTCTAAAAGAATCAGGGATCTTTCCTCGTTGATGATGCCGGATTCAACATCTAAAATAGTCGTTTCCCCCCGATTTATTTTTTTTGCCTCCATTTTTCCCACCTTACCTGTTGAAGTGATTTAATCCGCCAGAGGCGGCCGAAACCTTATTCCTATTTAACCGCGTTCTGGTGCTCAAGTGCGGATATTTGAGTACCGAAGCTTGATGGTTTCGTAAAAAGTCCTATCGCCGGTCATTGCGAGGAACGAAGTGACGAAGTAATCCCATGATTTCAGATACTTGGATTGATAGAGATTGCTTCGCTGCGCTCGCAATGACAGCTTGGCAGACTTTTTGCGAGTAAATCAAGCTTAAATTTCAAATTCCCCCGGAATTAAAACGTGCAGAATTCATGCCGAAATTTCCGGGCAGCTATATCTGCTGAAATCATAGGTAGTTGCGATTTCAGGGAAACATTTTTCACAGGTGGTTTTGTGGATTAAACTAAACAAAAACGGGTAGAATTTTTCATATTTTTAAGGAGTTATATAGATTGCTATAAGCATAGTTTCCCCGATTTTGGATATTGCTACTATTTGTATTAAAACAATGTAATATCAGCAAATTGCCTTAAGATATTCCTATTTTTGCCGATAGTCACATATGGAACCATTGTAGAACCCATCACACGGGACAAATGCAAATGGATAAAAAAACGCAAAATGAGTCCGAAACACAGACCGAACTGGAATCATCTGCGGACAATGATCCCGGTCCTCTTGAGAAAAATATCGATCAGAATTCTGAATTATTAGAAAATGTTTCAAGCGAACCTGAAAGTAAAGGTTCAGAAATAAAAACGCCTTCTTTAGATCAAGATCCCAATGATGGTTCCATCGAGGAAATAGATGATAGGGAAGAAGGGGGAAGTGATGTTGAGGGAGATGATGTAGACGAACAAACGCAAATCGAATCTGAAGCCGACGATGCTGAAGAACAAACCGATGATCTTGCGGAAGGAAAAATAATTGAAACATCTTCAAGAAAAATATCAGCGCTTAAAGTGGCTGTATCGGCTGTCGTAATTGCCGCTGTCTTTTCCGGTTTTTTCATTTTTGACAACAAATCAAAGATTAAGGCAAACTCAGAAGAGGCATCAAAAACTTCAGAAAACCGGGAGATTTCCCCAAACAGACAGAAAAAAAATACCATTATCAAACCGCTAGCATCTGAAATCAGCAGTATTTACAATGCCAAAATAGAAGAAGTCAGCGCACTCAGAGACACCTTGCTGCGCAAGCAAGAAGAAGTTATGCGTCTTAAAAAGCACTACCAGAATGGCATTGAAGAGCTGGAAAAAGAGATTGCAGATGAATTGCAAAAAGGTGAAATGAGCACCTCTTTGCAGGCCATGGAAAATAAAGGAATTGCCTTTACGCTGCGGACCATTCAGCGCCGGCAGGCCTATATTCAACAGCTTGAACGGCCTTCGAAATGGCTTTTTAAAGCCTGCGAGGAGCTGCTGTATATAAAGCGGCGAACGGTGATGGACATTCAGGTAGCCGAGATTGCCGCTGGAATTGAAATGAACAAACACGTGCGGCACATCAACGCCGCCGTTCGAAAATATCAACCCACTGCGGACAAACTCGCTCTGGACATGACAAATGCACAGCTGGAGCCGCTCGAAATCATATGGGAACGCATTCAAGATAAAACACGGCAGTATTCTTCGGTTCGGGCCCATTCCAAAAACCAGATCATATCCGAACAAATTTGCACCGGAAATTTTACTGGCTTAACTGAACTTTCCGAAATTTCCACTGAAACCGCTAAATGTGTCACTGAGATGCAGGGTTCGGACCTTTTTCTCAACGGTCTGACCGAAATTTCGCCCGGTGCCGCCAGACAGTTGTTTCAATGGAATGGAAGCTGGATTTGTTTAAACGGCGTCAGGGCCCTTTCACCGCGTGTGGCCCACTATCTCTTCCAGTGGGACGGCAACTGGATATCTTTAAATGGTTTAACCGAATTCCCCGCTGAAATTGGCGAGACGCTTTTACAATGGGGCGGCCACCAGCTGGAGCTGATGGGTTTGCAATATGCCGAAGATTTCCCCGGAAGAATTGCCGCGGAATATCTTGCCCGCTGGGAACGAGCCGGGGGAAAATTATTTGTCCCGGAAAGCGTTAGAAAAAAAATTGACGAAATAAGCAGAGAACCAACCTAATTGACTATTGAAAATTGATTTACTCGTAAAAAGTCTGCCAAGCTGTCATTGCGAGCGTAGCGAAGCAATCTCTATCAATCCAAGTCTCTGAAATCATGGGATTGCTTCGTCACTTCGTTCCTCGCAATGACCGGCGATAGGACTTTTTACGAGACCATCAAAATTGAATATTGAATATTTGTGGATGTCGCTCGCGCAGCGCTTCCAGCCCGTAGGCTTCCAGGCCGGAGGCGCAGGCGCTTGCGCCGCGTGTCGCTCCGTCCTTTTTAAAATGGAAAGAATTCCTTAAATATTCAATATTCAATCGAAAATATTCAATCTTTACAAGACGAGGAACTGAAATGGAAAAGCGCCTCCCCGGCACCTGTATTTTGTCAATTCTGGTGCTGTTGATATTATTTAACCTGGCGTCAGCCGGCGGGCTTAAAACAGAAGCTCTGGAGCAAAAGGTATATGAAATTTCATCTTTGCGGGTAAAGATTATTGACAAAATCGATCAGGCCGTTGAAATGCGGACCCGTCTTGAACATCACCTGGCGGAGCTGCGAGACGAAATTCGATCCGAACAGATCCGCACCGGAATTTATTCGCATCCGGAAGCCATGCAAAATTTGCGGATCCGATACAACCTCAGCTTAATCCAAGTTTTGCAGGCCTATGTAAGGCGACTTAATGAACGAATTGCCTATTTTCAAACCGGCAATGATCGCTTAAAATTTCTTGTTCATCAGATCAAAGACGATATTGCCATAATTAATACCCTGAAAGATATGGAAATTGATAATTTAATCGACCGCATCAACCGTGTGCTGGATGAATTTATCCCCGAGACGAAAAAACAGATTTTTAATGTGGCTGATATTCGTATTCTGTCCACCGAACGCGTCTGGGACCAAATAAGCATTGAGACCCGGTTGAATTAACATTTTTTTGTCAAGTTTCCGAGACGTTTAGGCTATGATTATGGTGTCGCTTGACGGTAAAAAAAATCCCTGTTTTATGGGCGCAGTCGATAAATGCTATGCCTTTTACTTCATCGGCGGAAAGGCATGGAAAAAAAATTGGAAACAACCGATGAGGCCCGCAAAAGCGATATGGACCTGACCCTGTCCGTTCTGCAGTCTCAAGCCGCACTTAGCATCCAAATGGCAAGTAATTGCTATAAAAATTAAAAGGTATTGCCTTACAAAAGACCTTTGTCTCTTAAAATCGACATGGATCTCTGGCCGATGGTGGTGACCTGGGTCAGGGCCTGGGTGAGGTGATAACCGGCTTCGTGCGCAACGCTGGAGTTGATCATCACCATGGCGGTGTCAATGCTTTTTTCCGCTTCTATCCAGAGATCACTCGGAGCCGATTTTTTGCAGATAAGGATTTCACTGCCGATCATACCAACGATGGCCTTTATTATTTCTTCTGCACCCGGTTTATCGGGGTCGGGCAGGGCTTTGTATAATTCGACTACCTGGGTTGCCCAAATCAACCCCGCTTTTATCTTCTCACTCTGCGAAAAACTGGTAATGGCCTCGCGAATTTGCATAAGAGTAATCTCTTTCAATAGGCCCTGTTATGCCCTTTGTTACAGAATGTGTTTTAAATAGCTGGAGTGATGCAGCAAATTCGATTGCGGATTTTAGATTGCGGAATGCGGATTGAAATATAATATGAGTTGATAATTGAGTGATAAAGGGTATCCTTTATCAATCCGAAATCTGCAATCTGCAATCCGAAATCTGCTTAACTCCGACACTGCAGCAGCAAAAAACCAGCAGAATCCAAAAACACTTCGCTGTATACGGCCGCGAGACGTTACTTTCGGTTGATCATCGATGCCATATAACCCGCACCAAAACCGTTATCAATGTTGACCACGGCCACATTCGAACTGCAGCTGTTGAGCATTGCAAACAGGGCCGTCAGGCCGCCGAGGCTAACCCCATACCCCACGCTGGTCGGCACGGCAATCACCGGGCGACTGACCATGCCGGCAACAACGCTGGGCAGGGCGCCTTCCATTCCGGCAACCACAACAAGCACCGATGCTTTTTCAATGGATTCTTTATGACTAAACAGGCGATGAATACCCGACACACCCACATCAAAAATGGTTTCGACCCCGTTACCCATCGCTTTGGCTGTCAGATATGCTTCTTTGGCAACCGGTATGTCCGATGTGCCGGCTGAAATGATGCAAATGGTCCCGCGGCCGCTAATTCGGGGTTTTTTAAGCTCCCACACGACCATTCCGGCATCCGGGTGATAAACCGCTTTCGGAAAGCGCTTGATAACTTCCTCAGCTTTATCTTGTTCAATGCGCGTGACCAGTATAATGTTTTCCTGATCTTTCATTTTATCCATGATGCCGATCACCTGATCCGCTGTTTTCCCCTGACCGAAAATAACTTCCGGAAACCCTTTGCGCAAAGAGCGGTGATGATCGACATGGGCGTATTCAATATCTTCGTAGCCGATATGGCGCAGCTGCCCGGCTGCATCTTTAACCGGCAGCCGGCCTGCTGCCACCGATTTCAGAAGGGCATGTAATGAATCGTTATCCATTCTATTCTTTGATTTCCTGTTCAACGATGCCACCGGACCCCGGTGAAACCCTTTGACCGGTCGGTCTGGCTGAGCTCAGCGGTGCCCGGGCTAATTTTTCCAGGTCTTTTATTTTTCTGAGCATGGATGCCAGGCGTTTATCGATGGCCGATTTTGTTAAATCCAGATCTCTTTGATAACTTTTCTTGGCTTTCAGCAGTTCCAGCTGCAAGGAGTCTCTGTCCAGTTTTCGATCGGACAGAACTGACATATCGGATTGAATTTTAGTCAAATTTTTCAATGCTTTATCAACGTTTTTAGAAAGTGTGGATAGCTGTTGTTGCAGATCCTTATCCAGTGACGCCAATTCTGTTGTAACCGCCTTGAGATCATTGCGCAGGGGGGCGAGGGTTTTTAATTCATTGCGAATGGGGTTCAATGCCGTATTTAGTCTAGCAATGGCATCCTGCTGATCTTTTTTGTTCGCCTTGGTCGCGTTTATTTTAGCAACGGTGCCTTCTGCCTTTTTAAGATTGGTTTTCATGGCCTTGTCCACTTTTTCGAGGGCCGCCAGTTTCTGGGTTAAAGCCGCCTCCAAATCACCGTATTTTGTCGATAATGCGGCAAAATTTTCTTCCAGCTGGGTTGACAGATTTTGGATTTCCATGGCCTCGGTATCCTGGCTCCGGCTGACACGGTCGGTGATCTCGCGGTAGGCAATGTAAAATACAACCCCGATAAGAACCGGGATTAGAATCGATATAATGGTCACCCGATGGCTTAATTTTTCAACCCGTCGATTCGTGACTTCTTCTTGATAGAGCGTTTGCTCAGAATCCGGTTCGTCATCTCCATCAAATTTAAACGAGGAATACTGTTCGTCGTCAATCATGGTCACTACCCTTTTTTACTCCCATTCGATGGTACTGGGCGGCTTCGAGCTGATGTCATAGACCACCCGGTTAACCCCATCGACTTCATTGATTATCCGATTGGAAATTTTCCCAAGCAATTGATGCGGCAATTTTGCCCAATCCGCCGTCATGGCATCTTTGCTGGTGACTGCCCGAATGGCGACTATTTTTTCATAGGTCCGTTTATCACCCATTACCCCGACGCTTTTCAGGGGCAGCAGAACGGCAAAAGATTGCCATAATTTTATATAATACCCGGCATTTTTAATCTCTTCAAGTAAAACGTCGTCTACATCCCGCAATATCCGCAAACGTTTGCGGGTGATCTCCCCCAAAACTCTGACGGCCAGGCCCGGACCGGGGAAGGGCTGACGCCAGACCAGATCATGCGGCAGCCCCAGCTCCTTGCCCAGCAGGCGAACTTCGTCCTTAAACAGGTATCTGAGGGGCTCAATGAGCTTTAATTTCATTTTTTTGGGAAGCCCGCCCACATTATGATGGGATTTGATGACGGTTGTCGGACCGCCGAAAGCCGATACCGATTCAATCACATCCGGATACAGGGTCCCCTGGGCTAAAAACTCCGCGTCTTTTATCTTTTTGGCTTGCGCCTCAAAAACCTCCATAAATATGCGGCCGATAATTTTGCGTTTTTTCTCAGGGTCTGTGACCTTTGCCAGCGCTTTTAAAAACCTGGAGCCGGCATTGACGAATCGAATGTTGATATCCAGGTGCTGGGTTAAAGTAATTTTCAGTTTGTCGGCTTCGTTCTTTCTCAAAAGACCGTTGTCGACAAAAATACAGGTTAGCTGTTTCTGGATGCTTTTGTGCAGCAGCATTGCAGTGACTGAGGAATCAACGCCGCCGCTTAATCCAAGTATAACCTTTTTATCACCGACCGTTTGCCGGATATCTTCGATGGCCTCTTTGGCAAAGGATTTCATCGACCAGGAGCGTTTGCAACCGCATACACCGAATAGAAAATTTCGCAGCATTTTTTTGCCCAGCGGTGTATGAGCCACCTCGGGGTGGAACTGAACCCCTATCAGGCCCTGGCTGCGATGTGCCGCCGCTGCCACCGCGGTATTTTCGGTAGAGGCTGATATCGTGAAACCTGCTGGCAGCCGCTGAATGGAATCACCATGACTCATCCAGCACTGGGTCTTTTTTTGAATGCCTTCAAAAATACCGGTTGGACGTAAAATGTTCAGTTCAGCAAATCCGTATTCTCGCCTTCCGGCCCGCTTGACGGTCCCGCCCAAGGCAGACATCATAAATTGCATGCCGTAACAGATACCTAAAACCGGAATGCCTAATTTAAATACGGCCGGGTCAATTTTGGGGCTGCTTTTTTCATAAATGCTCGATGGCCCGCCGGATAAAATAATGCCCTCAGGATTTAAGCGCTGGATTGCGCTGACTTTGATCGCCGGCGGTTCGATCAGGCAGTAGACGTGATTTTCCCGCACCCGGCGGGCAATCAGTTGATTGTATTGGGCGCCAAAGTCGATTATGAGTATCATGGTAACTACCGAACTGTTAAGCTAAACGAGCTGGATAAAATATTTCAAAAAAAAGCAAATATTTAAGTTCTACATAACTAGTCGCTTTAGTTGTGCATCATTCAGGCAAGCGGTTTGCGAATTCAGGGTGAATATGTTAGAGACGGCTCTAATTGTCAACATTTAAAACCTAAATAGCGTTTCAACCGGTTTAATTATGCAGCGAATCATTGTACAAATTTATGAAGTCCAGACCCCATTGGAAGCCGATGACCTCATCGAACTGGATGTCGATCATATCGGCAGTGTGATTCTTTCGGAAGAAAATTGGAAACTCCCACAATTAATCGAAACCATTAAAACCATTCAGTCAACCGCTGCCAAAAGCAGTTTAATTCCGCTGTACAACCATCCGGAGTCCGTTTTGCGCACGCTGGATTATTATCAACCGGATATCGTCCATTTTTGTGAGGCGCTGCCGGACAGCGGCAATCTTTGGGATTTCTGCGATCGATTGATCCACCTGCAGGCGTCTGTTAGAAAACATTTTCCGGAAATTAAAATCATGCGATCGATTCCGATTGCGCAATCCGAAGGGGCCGATGAGATTCCGACACTTGAATTAGCGCAACGCTTCGAACCGGCAAGTGATTTCTTTTTAACCGACACCTTTCTGGCGAAACCCTCCGGTGATGACAAAGACAGTCAGCCGGTGCAGGGTTTTGTCGGAATCACCGGGAAAATCTGCGACTGGGCAACGGCTCAAAAACTGGTGGGTGCCTGCAATATTCCTGTGATTCTGGCCGGCGGTATTTCGGCGCAAAATGTCATGGAAGGCATCCGGCAGGTCAGACCGGCGGGTGTGGACAGCTGTACCCGGACCAATGCACTGGATAAAACCGGCAAACCGATTCGGTTCAAGAAGGATCTTACCAAAGTCAAGCTGCTGGTTGAGCAGGTTCGTGCAGCGGAAAAATCACTATCAGGCAAGAATGATGATAGCGTTGAAACCAATCAAACTAATTAAACCAATTTAACCAATTAAACAGCCCGTCTGCAGAACGCCGCGGAATAGAGGGAAACGGCGCCGTAGCCAGTAGCCAAGGAGAAAGATGCAATATGTTTGAAAGTGGCGATTTAAAAAAAGGACTGAAAATCGAGCTGGATGGAGAGCCCTATGTGGTTGTCCAGTTTGAATTTGTCAAGCCCGGCAAAGGCCAGGCGCTTTACAAGTGCAAATTGAAAAACATGCTGACCGGTGCTCAATTTGACAAAACCTTTCGATCCAGTGAAAAATTCAACAAAGCCAATCTGGAAGAAGTTGAAATGGAATATCTATACTCGGACGGAGATCAATTTTGCTTTATGAACACCTCCACCTATGACCAGGAATTTGTTAGCGAAGAACAGGTCGGTGAGTCCAAAAATTTCTTAAAAGAAAATACAGTTTGCAATGTCCTGCTATTTGAAGGCAAACCCATTGGAATTTCTCTACCGTATTTTATTGATTTAAAAATTATAAAAGCAGATCCCTGGGCAAAAGGCGATACCGCCTCCGGCGATTCCAAACCGGCGACGCTGGAGACCGGATATGTATTAAATGTTCCACCGTTTATTCAGGAAGGTGAGCTGATTCGAATCGATACCCGCACCGGCGAATATGTCGAGCGTGTCAAGGCTTAGACAAGACAAAGCCGTATATCGAGGACGAGGAGGAGTAGGAGGACGAGTACAAGCTCATGCTACTCCAGTATCTCGATTCGTACTCGTCGTCGTCCTCGTTCTCGTTATCTATCGCCATCTGAAAGACGAACATTTCCATCCTGGCGAATATCGTAAATTATTTCTGACACGGTACACTTTCTGCGTGGTTACGAAATCCA
>PVMS01004519.1_pt1 | contig 10044 bp, 9 predicted proteins | sample 1853461 | NCBI WGS metagenome assembly PVMS01 (sample SAMN08582032, study PRJNA380276) | Marine sediment metagenome, whole genome shotgun sequencing project. | isolation source: ocean sediment barecode stripped | collected 2017
CATAAAAATTTTCCCTGTTTTTGTAGGAGCGAGCCTTGCTCGCGAATCCTTTTTATCCTAATAAACTTGCAAATCCTTTCGCGAGCAAGGCTCGCTCCTACAGACCCTGTTTCAGGGATGCTTCTACGAATGGGTCCAGATCACCGTCGAGCACAGCTTGTGTATTGCTCACTTCAACGCCAGTGCGCAGGTCTTTGATGCGTGACTGGTCGAGCACGTAAGAACGAATCTGGCTGCCCCAGCCAATATCGGCCTTGGAGTCCTCCAGTTTCTGACTCTCCTCGTTCCGCTTCTGCAGCTCGAGTTCGTACAGCTTGGCACGCATCTGCTTCAGGGCATAATCTTTATTCTTATGTTGCGAGCGGTCATTTTGACACTGCACCACGATGCCACTGGGAACGTGGGTGATGCGCACCGCCGAATCGGTGGTGTTGACGTGCTGGCCGCCCGCGCCGGATGCACGGTATACATCAATTCGCAGATCAGCCGGGTTCATTTCCACTTCGATGTTTTCATCTACTTCCGGCGCTACGAAAACTGCTGCAAAGGATGTGTGTCGGCGGCTTCCTGAATCGAACGGTGATTTTCGCACCAGGCGATGCACCCCCGTTTCTGTACGGCACCAGCCATAGGCATAGTCACCCACGATGTGAATGGTTGCACTCTTGATACCGGCCACGTCTCCCGAAGAGGCTTCCACCAGGTCTGCTTTCCAGCCACGGCGTTCGGCCCAGCGCAAATACATACGCAACAACATTTCTGCCCAGTCCTGTGCTTCAGTGCCGCCCGAACCGGACTGGATGTCGAGGAAACAGGAATTCTGATCCATTTCGCCGGAAAACATGCGCTGAAATTCAAGCTGCTCCACCCGTAACTGCATTCCTGCCATATCGTCTTGAACCAGTTGCACGATTTCCTCGTCCTGTTCTTCGATCGCGAGTTGCAGCATTTCACCCGCGTCCGCCAGGCCGGACTGTAATTCATCCAGGGTCGTGACGATATTTTCCAGCCTGGCGCGCTCGCGGCCCAGATCCTGGGCTTGTGACGGATTACTCCAGATTTCGGGGTTTTCCAGCTCCCGGTTGACTTCTTCTAAGCGGTCACGCTTCTCAGCGTAGTCAAAGATACCCCCGGAGCGCCCCGGAGCGGTGCAATAAGTCTTCCAGAAGACTGGTCTGTTGATTGGTTTCCACGTGTTAATATCCGATGAATACAAAGCGCAATATTTTACACCACACTTGCCACAGGATGGCAAAAACAGACACAATGAACCCTGTTCCGTATACCTGTTCCATGGCCATGTAATACCATGGTTTCATTTATTTATTTCAATTGAGGGAAATTCGATGAAGAAGACGTCAATCAAGCTGATTCTCGGCCTGCTGGCAGGGCTATTCTGCCTGGCACCACTGACCACCCTGGCAGCAGACAATCCGCCACCCCTGGCTGAAGAGTATTTATTCACCCCAAAAGCGGGGCATCTGGGTGAATTCCTGGCTGCTTTCAAGGCCCACACAGACCTTCGAAAAGAAAAAGGAGACCCAAGAAAATGGCAGGTTTATACCTCGATTCTTGGCGACGAGATCAATAACTATGCCGTCCGCCAGTGCTGTTTTAATTGGGCTGATCTGGACAGCTACTCCCAATGGGATGAAGCCAACCCCGAAGTTCTCAGTCACTGGCTCGAAAATGTGGCGCCCCATGTTGAAAATATGCAGCATTACTACAGTGATATTGACTGGAGTAACAGCAATTGGGCTGCGGACGCCGGCCCATTCAGGTATTTCACGGTGAACGAGTGGACCGTCAAGGACGGCCATGATACTGATTTTTCAGTGGCCAAGAAAACCATGAGCCAGATCGCCATCAACCAGGGCTGGGCCACTGCGGACCGAAACTGGATCTGGACGACTCAGATTGGCGGGCGCCCGCTGGCTTCGATTGTTGCGCCACATAAAAATTTCGCGGACATGGCAGCTGGCGAAGAGACATTTTTCGAGTTCCTCTCCAGGCACTTGGGTTCCAAAGAAGCTGCTGGCGAGCTGATGAAAAAATTCTCAGCTTCAACCTGGGGCAGTAAAACCACCATTTGGGAGCATTTGCCCGGTCTTTCCATGGATGAAGGCCAATAAGGGTCCATAAACACTTTCAGATCATGTAGGAGCGAGCCTTGCTCGCGATCGTTTGTTGGTATCCAATCGCGAGCAAGGCTCGCTCCTACTGGTATCTGATCCCTCCCTCCAGGAAAATCAAACATTAACAGCCTGCTGGTGTAGTGTATTGAATATACGAGCAACAGGGGAAACAGACCGTGACAAATCCGGATAAATTCAGGCTGGAAGTAAGGGACTGGCTGGAGGGCAATTGCCCCGAATCCATGAGACATCCTTACGCTTCTGAGGCAGATGCCTGCTGGGGCGGCCGTCATTTCAAATTCCAAAGTGAAGACCAAAGACTCTGGCTCGAGCGCTTGTCAGCCCAGGGCTGGACCGCCCCGACCTGGCCACAGCAGTATGGCGGCGGCGGACTGGACCGGAAGCAGGTCATGGTACTGAAAGAAGAATTGATGCGCATCCATGCGCGGCCGGCACTGGAAAGTTTTGGCATCTCAATGCTTGGCCCGGCCTTGCTGAAATTCGGCAGCGAGGAAATGAAGCAACAGCACCTGCCGCCCATCGTCCGCGGCGAAATCCGCTGGGCACAGGGTTACAGTGAACCCAACGCGGGTTCCGACCTGGCCAGCCTGCAGGCGCGCGCTGAAGACCAGGGTGATCACTACCTGGTCAACGGTTCCAAGGTCTGGACTTCATATGGTGATAAAGGTGACTGGATGTTCTGCCTGGTGCGTACTGATCCTGAGGCAAAGAAGCACGAAGGCATCAGTTTCGTCATGTTCGACATGGACACACCGGCGGTATCGACCCGGCCGATCAAGTTGATCAGTGGCAAATCACCTTTTACCGAGACCTTCATGGACGATCTGCGGGTAGACAAGGATCAGATCATCGGTGAGGTCAATCAAGGCTGGACTGTCGCCAAATACTTGCTCACACACGAACGCGAAATGATCGCCGCTACCGGCCTGTCGCGTGCGGGCAGCACACCGGTAAGCAAAATTGCCGTTCACGTATTGGGGGCGGAAAACGGAGTTCTGCACAACAGCATTTTGCGTACGGACATCGCCCGCTTTGAAATGGACAGGGAATGCCTCGAATTAACCATAGAACGGGCCCGGGACGAGGTAAAAGCCGGTGTCAGCCTGGGCGCGGTCTCATCCCTGTTCAAGTACTACGGCACCGAACTGAATAAACGGCGCTACGAATTGTTGATGGCAATACACGGTACTGATGCCCTGGTTTGGGAAGGGGGCGAGAGCCGTGATGGCTATCTGCCAAAAACGTGGCTTCGGACCAAGGGTAATTCAATTGAAGGCGGGACTTCGGAAATTCAATTGAATATTGTCGCCAAGCGAATTCTTGGCCTGCCCGGATAGGGGGAAGAAAATGGCACTGGTACTGAATGAAGAACAACTGATGCTCAAAGAAGCAGCGCACAGCTTTCTTCAGGAGCGTGCACCCGTGAATCACCTGAGGGAACTGCGCGACAGCGGCGATCCCAAGGGGTTTTCACCTGAGTTGTGGTCAGAAATGGTCGATATGGGCTGGAGCGCCATCCTTGTTCCGGAGGAATATGGCGGTTTGGCTTACGGCTACACCGGCATGGGCATCGTGCTGGAGCAATGCGGGCGAACGCTCACACCCAGCCCCCTGCTGGCTACCGCACTGGTAGGTGTGGCCGCAATTGCAGAAGCCGGATCAACCGCACAATGCGCCTCGATTCTGCCACAGGTGGCAGCCGGAGAGCATTTGTTGGCGCTGGCTTGCGATGAATCGGCGCAGCACGATCCGGAACGTGTTTCGACCGAGGCGATTGAGACCCCTGGTGGTTTTCAAATCACCGGACACAAAACTGCGGTTTTGGACGGTCATGTGGCGAACTCTTTTATCGTAAGCGCGTGGACCGGAACCGGAGTCTCTTTGTTCCTGGTGCCTGCAGACGCCGATGGTGTAACAGTGGAACAATATCCGGTACTGGATACTCATTTTGCCGCCCACCTTGAATTGAAGCATGTCGATGTCACTGAGGCGCAATTACTCGGTGCATTGAATGGCGGGAACGAGGTGCTGGAACGGGTTCTCGATGTGGGCCGGATCGGCGCCTCGGCGGAGTTGTTGGGCATCGCCCAGGAAGCCTTCGAACGGACCCTTGAATATCTCAAGGAGCGCAAGCAGTTCGGGGTCCCGATCGGTAGTTTCCAGGCCTTGCAACACCGTGCTGCCCTGCTCTTTGGCGAGATCGAATTATGTAAGTCTCTGGTTCTAAAGGCATTGCAATCCCTGGATGAGCAACGCCAGGCAAATCCGGAACTGGCCAGCCTGACCAAGGCCAAACTCGGCGAAACCGCCCACCTTGCGAGCACCGAGGCCATTCAGATGCATGGTGGAATTGGCATGACCGACGAGTTCGATATCGGCTTTTTTCTCAAGCGCTGGCAAATTCTGGAGAATCTGTACGGCAATCGATACTATCACCTGGACCGCTTTGCCCGGAACCGGGGCTACTAGGAGCACCAATGACAACGACCATTAAAGCTGCAGACCTGCCCACTCTGATCGGCCAGGAAATCGAACCATCTTCCTGGATGGAGATCAGCCAGGAACGCATCAACCAATTTGCGCAGGCCACCGATGATCACCAGTTCATTCACGTGGATCCGGAAAAGGCCGCTAAAACTCCTTTTGGCGGCACCATTGCCCACGGCTTCCTGACACTGTCGCTGATTTCAACCCTCATGGCAGAGAAATCCGTCCTGCCAGAAGGCCTGGTCATGGGACTCAATTACGGCTCTGACAAGGTGCGTTTTCTGCATCCGGTCCCTGCTGGCAGCCGGATTCGCGCCAGACAGAAGATGATCGAAGTGACAGAAAAGAAGCCGGGGCAGTGGTTGGTGAAAAACGCGGTTACGATCGAAATTGAAAATATCGACACGCCTGCCCTGATTGCTGAATCTTTAGCAATGTATATTGTTAAGTAATCATAATAACATATTGTTATATACAGTTAATAAATTCCATTACCAAAAATCCCCGCTGTAGGAGGCCGCCATGCGGGCGATTACCGTGTTATAAAATCAGGCGATTGCCCCGTTAAAAACACCGTGCGACTGAATATTTCAACAAGGATCAATCATGGCGCTTCATCCCCGTTTCAAACCTTTCAACTTCGAACAATGGCTTGAAGATAATGCGGAACACCTCAAACCGCCGGTGAGCAACAAACTGCTTCACGAGGATTCGGGAATGATCGTAATGGTCGTAGGTGGGCCTAATACCCGCATGGATTTCCATGATGATCCGGTGGAGGAGTGGTTTTACCAGATCAAAGGCGACATGATGCTGAAGATCGTCGATAACGGAAAAATCTGCGATGTCCCGATTCGCGAGGGCGAGGTGTTCATGATGCCGGCACATACCATCCATGCACCCCAGCGTCCCAATGAAGGTTATGGCATCGTCGTCGAATCACCACGCATGGCCGGCATGCGGGAAGCCTTTCAGTGGTACTGTTTCGAGTGTGAGGCAATGGTCCACCGCGTTGAAATTCCTGGAATCACGGACACTTCGGCCATCGTCACGGCTTTGCCGAAAATTTTCAATGCATTCCATGAAGATATCCAGGCCCGAACCTGCCCCAATTGCGGCACGATCCATCCGGGCAAAGGTAAACCGCCAGAGGGCTGGGTAAAGCTTTGACGGATTAAGACCTGAACCGCTTTGATGTAGGAGCGAGCCTTGCTCGCGAATCTTTACTGGCACAAGAAACCTCTAAACCTTTCGCGAGCAAGGCTCGCTCCTACAACTCCTACAGCTCATTTTGGATGCAGCAGGGATTTCAGAATGATGCCTGCGCTGTAGATGTCCTCGAATGAATTGTAGAGTGGCACTGGCGCCATGCGGATGACGTCCGGCTCACGAAAATCAGCAATGATGCCTTGTTTCGTCATATCCTCGAACAGTTGCCGATCGCTGCCCACCAGCTTCAGCGACAGTTGACATCCCCTGGCTTCCGCATTCTCGGGTGTGATGATTTTCAGGCTCACCGAGGACCGTCGTTCCGCCGCCAGGTCAGCAAAAATATCCTTGAGCACAAATTCAAGGTAAGCGGTCAACTGGATACTTTTCTCACGCAGGGCCTGCATACCGGCTTGTGCGAAAATCTCCAGTGACGCCTTTTTGACCGCCAGCCCAAGTATCGGCTCATTGCTGATCTGCCAGCCTTCTGCTCCCGGCATCGGCTGGAAATGATTTTCCATCAGGAAGCGGCGCTCCTTGTTGTGGCCCCACCAACCACCGAAACGAGGCAAGTCAAAATTCTCTCCGTGCCGTTCATGGATGAATACCCCAGCAACGTTGCCGGCACTGGAATTGAGGTACTTGTAAGAGCACCAGGCAGCAAAATCGACACCCCAGTCATGTAACTGTAGCGGCAGGTTGCCAGCCGCGTGGGCCAGATCGAAGCCTGCAATTGCCCCGGCATCATGTGCCGCCTGCGTCAGTTTCGGGAGATTGAAGAACTGGCCGGTGAAGTAATTCACAGCGCCGAAAAATACCAGGGCCAGTTCATCGCGATGGGTCTCGATTGCAGCCAGAATGTCCTCTTCCCGGATCAGGAACTCACCTTCACGAGGTTCAATTTCAATGATGGCATCATCCGGGTCGAAACCGTGAAATCGGGTCTGGGTTTCCAGCATATAGCGATCTGAAGGAAACATCTTCGCTTCACTGATGATCTTGTAACGTTGCTGGTCAGGGCGGTAGAAGGAAACAAAAAGCAAATGAAGATTGGTGGTCAGGCTGTTCATACAGACCACTTCTGAGTTCCTGGCGCCGACTATATCGGCCATCATCGGGGTTAGAAGTGAGTGATAGTCAACCCAGGGATTGGTGGCCTGAAAATGTCCCTCCACGCCCAGCGCTGCCCAGTCCGCAAATTCGGTTTCCACTGCCTCGCGAGCACTGCGGGGCATCAAGCCCAGTGAATTTCCGGTGAAATACAGAGCAGGCCTGCCATTTATTTCCGGCTGGTGAAACTGATCCCGAAAATGCGCCAGCGGATCGTTTCTATCCTGTTCCTGCGCGAACTGGAGTGAATTCTCAAATTCCATTACTTTCATGCCCTGATGCTGAAGCCCAGGCCTCAACCACCCAAAGAGATATTGAAAAATTTCGATGCGTTACCCGCCAGTATTTTCTGCCTGGCCTGTTCACTGATCACGGATGCATCACGCACCAGGCTTCCCATTTTCTGCTCACCCAGCGGAAACGGATAGTCTGTTCCGAATACGACCCGGTCTTCACCCATTTTTTCTACCAGCAAGCGCAGTGAACCCTGGTCAAACACGGCGCTGTCCAGGAAAAACCGGTTCAGGTAATGGCTGGGCGGGTGTTGCGAACGACCACGGGCAATATCGCGGTGAATCCAGGCATTGTCCAGGCGTCCGAGCAGAAACACGAAGCTGCCACCGCCGTGGGCAAAACAAATTTTGAGTTTTGAAGAAACCCGCTCAAACACACCGCCCAGGATCATTGAAACGATCGACAGTTGCGTTTCGGCTGGCATACCTACCGTCCAGCCCATCATGTATTTGGCGGTGCGATCACCGCCCAGCATGTCCCAGGGGTGCACAAAAACGGGAATGTCCTCATTCGCACAATGCTGCAGAAAAGTGATCACAGATTCGTCATCCATATTCTTCGGCCCCACGTGGTTGCCAATCTGCACTCCCACATGGCCGGCCCGACTGGCTCTGCTCGCTTCTTTACAGGACCGATCCACATCCTGCAGCGGCACCTGGGCCATCGCATGCAAACGACCTTTTCCGCGGGCACATATCTCGAGCGCCATATCATTAAACATTTGCGCACAATAAAGCGCCTGTTCAGCCGGTCTTTCGTAGGCAAATAAAATCGGCGTGGCGCTGATGATCTGCTGATCCACACCATCCCGGTCCATTTCCCGGAGACGGAGATCCGGGTCCCAACAGGCAGAATATACGGGGCGGAACTCCTGCTCGCCCTTCATCAACATGGCCTTGCCATCGCCCAGTTGCTTCATTGCGGGCCAGCCTGATGTGCCAAACTTCGCGCCCAGGTCTTCCCACTTATCCGGGAGAAAATGAGAATGTATATCGAGAACGTTCATGTATTCGCCTGCTTCAGTAATGCAATCATCATATAACTATCGCGTCAAATTCCCCAGGTTGTGTATACAATTAATGCCGAACAATAATTCAAATGAGGCTTCGAAGACCTTACGATTGAAAAAACAGGAGGGGTTCCTTGATTCTGAAAAATTACATCGCGGGTCAGTTTGTGACTGGCGAAACCCTGTTTCCCAATATCAATCCGGTTGATGGCAGCCTGGTTGCCGAGGTGTCTGAAGCCAGTGAAAGCATGGTGGATCAGGCCGTCATGGCCGCACGGGCAGCCCTGCAAGGTCAATGGGGACAAATGCCGGTCAACACGCGCTGTGACCTGCTGCATGCCGTTGCTGATGGCATCCAGCAACGCTTTGATGAATTCGTCGATGCCGAGATTGCCGATACCGGCAAGCCACTGGATCAGGCCAGGCTGATGGACATTCCCCGTGGCGCGGCCAATTTCAAGTTCTTTGCCGACCTGGTCAGAACCACAGGCAGCGAGTGCTTCGAGACCCACACAGCGGATGGCGATGCCCTGAACTACTCGATTAACAAGCCATTGGGTGTCGTCGCCGTGATCGCTCCCTGGAACCTGCCATTGCTGTTGTTGACCTGGAAAGTCGCCCCTGCCCTGGCGTCCGGCAACACGGTGGTCGCCAAACCGTCTGAAGAAACACCCTCGACTGCAAGCTTGCTGGCGGAAGTCGTCAACTCTGTGGGAATGCCTGCGGGCGTATTCAACCTGGTCCATGGTTTTGGGCCGGGCTCTGCCGGCGAATTCCTGACCCGCCACCCGGGGGTGGATGCGGTCACCTTTACCGGTGAATCCAGAACCGGGTCGGCCATCATGAAATCCGTGGCGGACACGGTAAAACCCGTTTCGTTCGAACTGGGCGGTAAAAATGCCGCATTGATTTTCGCGGATGCCGATTTTGACGATGCAGTGGCCGGAACCGCGCGGTCGACTTTTACCAATTGCGGACAGGTTTGCCTGTGCACCGAACGGGTCTATGTGCAGCGCCCCATTTTCGAGCGCTTCGTGGCTGCTTTGAAAACAGCGGCGGACTCCATCGTCATCGGCCGCCCCTATGATGCAGATACCCATATCGGCCCCCTGATTTCCCGGGGACACCGCGATAAAGTGCTTTCCTACTATCAACTGGCGCGGGACGAGGGCGCCACTGTGATCGCAGGTGGCGGCGTGCCGGTGTTTGGTGACGAGCGTGACAAAGGAGCCTGGGTTCAGCCCACCATCCTGACCGGTCTGGCCGAGGATGCTCGCTGTATCAAGGAAGAAATCTTCGGCCCGGTGTGTCACATCGCACCTTTTGATACTGAAGAAGAGGCAATCAGATTGGCCAATGACAGTGAATACGGACTGGCCGGCGCTGTGTGGACCAGCGACCTGAAGCGCGCCCACCGTGTCGCCACACAGATCGAGGCAGGCATTGTGTGGGTCAACACCTGGTATTTGCGTGACCTGAGAACGCCATTCGGGGGAGTCAAACTCTCCGGCATAGGCCGTGAGGGCGGCGTGCATTCCCTCGCTTTTTATTCTGAGCCAACGAATATTTGCATTAAGCTATGAGTACATTCATCTGCCCTGAAAAAACGAATATCGGAATATCACATGACCAGTAAAGTTTTAGCCGGAAGCGCCAAACCAAGAGGTTCCTTCCCTCACGTGAAACGCGCGGGTCAACACCTGGTATTTGCGTGACCTGAGAACGCCATTCGGGGGAGTCAAACTCTCCGGCATAGGCCGTGAGGGCGGCGTGCATTCC
>PVMS01115616.1_pt1 | contig 10044 bp, 9 predicted proteins | sample 1853461 | NCBI WGS metagenome assembly PVMS01 (sample SAMN08582032, study PRJNA380276) | Marine sediment metagenome, whole genome shotgun sequencing project. | isolation source: ocean sediment barecode stripped | collected 2017
CCGAATTTTTGCCATTATAGAGCAGTACAATGCCCTCTTCAGTAATCACAGCAGGAGGGCCACACTCGGTGAGCATGCTATCGAAATATCCGGGCCGTGTTTCGATAATCGCCTCCAGTTCGCCCTTATCATCCAGGGTGGGGTACCAGTCATAGAGGTTCTCCGACCAGGCCAGATTGATAAACTGTTCACCCCAGTACATCCAGTAATTGCCATCAATTTTTGCGACTACCTGATTCTCACCATCTAAGCTGGTGATGATCGACCCTGATTTGGACCAGCGATCCAGGAACTTTCCGTCGTAGGCACTTGCAAATGCAGGACCTTTTTTCTCCCAGTTTATCAGATTTTTGGAAAAGGCAATACTGAGTCTGGCCACATCATTGTTCCAGGCAGTATAGGCCATCACATAGAGTCCTTCTTCAGTCACTACCACCCTGGGGTCCTCACAACCACCCGGGTAATCATACTGCAAAAATTCTCCGCTATCGGGATAGAGAACCGGGGTAGGATAAATCTCAAAATGAAGTCCATCCTCGCTGGTGGCCAAACCTATTCTGGAGGTACGTCCGCCCAGGATAGCCTCCGGGTTGTCCTCAGCTCTGAAAAGCATATGGATCTTATTATCCTTTACTATGGCAGCCGGATTAAAAACATCAGCCTTCTGCCATTGTACCATCTCGTTTTTTACAGGACAGAGAAATGTATAAGAGGAATCGGCACGCATGACGGGATTCTCTTCCGGTTTGTAGAAATTCAGGAATGCCCCTTCAGATTCACTTATTGGCTTGCCGCTGTTGCTACATCCGGCGATTAAAACCAGAGCCAGTAGATAAATAATATTTTTCATGATTTGTTTGAGTTTATGCCTTGTTCCACGATTTTTTCATTAGTTTTTTGGTGATCAGAATCCCTTCGTGTTCACTCTTTTCCATTCCTTCGTATTCTATGCCGATATATCCTTTGTAATCCGAGTCTTTTACAATCTTCATCATCCTGTAATAGTCAATCTTTGTATCCTCGCCCTGCTCATTGAAGTTATAGGACTTGGCGCTAACTGCTTTGGCATATGGAAGTAATTCAGCGACCCCCTTATACCTGTCATACACTTTGTCGCAATCTCCCTGTGTAGTACCCCATTTGGCTGAAAGGCACCAATTTCCGAAATCGGGGAAAGCACCAAAATTGGTCCGGTTCACCTCTTTAATAATCCCGGCTATCAGTGCTGCATCGGAACTGAACAGTCCGTGGTTTTCAATCACAATGTTAATATCCAATTTGGCAGCATAATCGGCCAGCCGGGACATTCCATCCATAATCGCCATCCGGTAGATCTCCCTGTCGGCATCGCCAAAGGCATTTACCCGCATGGTGGCACAGCCTAGCAATTTTGCTGCATGGACCCATTTATAATGATTCTCCACCGATTGTAAGCGTTCCTTTTCACTTGCAGTTCCCAGGTCACCTTCATCATCGACCATCATTACCAGGTTTTTTACCCCGGCTTCAGCAGACCGTGTTTTCATATTGTTCCAGAAACCCTCGTCCGCACCCTTTTCCGGGTATAGACCATTTACATATTCAACTGCATCAATTTTATACTTCTCCATGGCTATGGAGGCAAAATCGACCGGGTCCAGAGACGCATCTCTAAAACTTCGATGCAGCGACCACTGTGCCAGGGAGATCTGAAGTGCCTTCTCCTGGGTAGTATGTGCAAGCAAAGGGGTAGAAGCAAGGGCCGTCGCGCCCATAACGCTGTTCCGTATAAATGTTCTTCTTTTCATAGATTTTGATTTGAGATTTCGGTCCTCTTAGGTTTACTGTTTGTGGAAAAATTAATCCTCTGCCTGTTTAACAAAAAGCGTGTATTCAGAGTTCCACTCTTCAGTTTCTCCGGGTCCCACGGAGATCCAGATAAAGTTTTCCGGGCTCAGGGTGGTTTTACAGGCCCAGAAGGCCATACGATGGAGAGGCTTATCCACTGTATAAGTGACCCCGGCACCGGACTTACGATTGAGTACAGTTACCTCGTGATCCCTTACATCCTCACTAAATCCGCTGAGCAAGAGGAAAACGTATTCATCCCCTTCCAGGTCCTTTATAAAAGTCAATTCATTGCCCTTAATTTCCACAAAACCCTTTGGATCGTCTTCGGTGTTAATGGGGTAGGGGAAGCCGATATTAAATGCAGTGCCGCTCTGTTCTCCGTCAATCATAAAGAAGTTATGGTTGAACTGATCTGTTTCAATGGCTTTTTCACCGGTATTCTGCAGTTTGTGTTCTATGGTAAATCCATTGTTCTTAAGCTTTATAATCTTATGGTATATATAACTATATCCGATGTCACTGTTTAATTCATGTCTGAATGAAATCCAGTCAGCTCCATGGTCCAGGGTCCATGTTCCATGGTCCAGAATCTCGTAAGAATTCCTGAAACTATAGGCCTCTTCATCCGGCTTTTCAATGACTCCCACACCAATTCTGACATACTTGCCGCCTGGCTCTGCTTCCTCATAGCCCAAACCTGGTTTAATATAGCCTTCCACCGGACCTGTAAGATCTTCATGAAAGTAGGGGTCATGGGTCTCTTTCCAATAGCCAAAATACTCATGTCCCTGGTATTTAACACTGCCAATTACTCCCGACCAGTCAAAACGTGTAGCTCGGTACAATCCATTTTCCGAATCGGGCAAATAAATCTTCATCTCCACTTCACCGTTGGAGATGGTTTGGGATGGAAAATTATCAAAATTCATATCATTAAAGGTACAACTTCCCATGGACAGAGCCATGGCAGCTATTATCAAATGCATTCCAATGTTTTTCTTCATGACCTTCGGTTTAGTGTTTAAGAAACATCAATTTTATAACTTTAGGAATCAAACGCCGCTTTGTCAAGAATTCAATTCTGTCATAATTCTTGTGACTTTGTAGCATTTTAACTGTCAGGAACTCTGTAACCACTTCCACATCCTCAGCTAAAATATCAAATACCTTTTTATTTCTGTTCTGTTCCTCGGCGCTTCCTGTGGACATCGCACCAGTCAGGAAATCGGTTCTGACCATTCCAGGGCTCAGGATACCTAGCTGGATCTTTTCATCTTTTATCTCCTTTGAAACCGATTTGGTGAAATAATTGACAGCACGTTTACTGGTGCCATAGAGGCTTAACTTGTCCATCATTCTGCCGTCGCTTCCGAAACCTTCCATATTGAATACCTTGCCGTGGCCCTGTTTCATAAAAAACCTTATGGCTACCCCTGTGCCAAGCATAAGGCTGGTAATATTAATGGATACCAGACGCCCTATCTCGCTGTTTTCAAGTTGGAAAAAAAGCTTCTGTGATTGAGGGATGCCTGCATTATTGATCCAGATATCAATCTTGCCGAATTGGGATATGGCCCCATCGATGAGCTTTTGAAAAGTGTTCTCTACTGTAACATCCCCTGCAAAGCCAATTGCACTGTAGCCAGGCTTTACAAGTTTCCCCAAAGCTTCATTTACCGCCTTTTCTTCTCTTCCATTGATAATGACCTGGTGTCCTCTTTTAAGAAATTCAGAGGCAAGACCGTAGCCAATTCCCCTGGTACTCCCTGTAATGACAACTGTTTTTATTTCCATCCGGGCATTTCCTCTCTGCCAATGACAACAGGATGATCATATATCTCAATAATCTGCTCCCTGGTGTTGCTTTGCTTTACAAGCTCAGCCCAGGGCATAAAGAAGACCCATCGTGGTTGTGCTTCAAGAATTTCCGGACTTGGAAGTCTGGAGCACTCTCCAATGGCCATAGGTTTATCTCCAACGATCGGGAGGATGTAGTTATACCAGGAAATATCATAGCCCTGGTCGTAGATATCAAATCCAAAAATATCCCAGTATTCCTTACCTGGGTCATATTCTTCAAAGTCCCTGCTCATATCCTGCATATCCCATACCCAGATTAAATTGCTCAGACCTTTGATCGAAGTGAAATAGTCATGGGTGATACGGAACAGCTCTGCAGTTCCCCGGGGCCCGGGCCTGCCTCCCCACCAGAATAGGCCCTGGTTCATCTCATGGAATGGTCTGAAGAGGACCTCCACACCATTGTCTTCCAGATACTGGAGATAGACGGCAACATCATCCATACGTTCTTTCCAAAGCTTGTTAAGAGCAGTTCCATCAGTAATAAGCTCTGCCCATTGCTCATCATCCAGTTGAGCGTTTAGCAGGCCGGGATCCCATTCGCAGGGTTCTCCCTCGTCGGGAGGGCAGGCATGCCACATCAGGTTTATCACAGCACCATGATCCCATTGATTTTTTGCTTCATGGATCATCTTCCATCTGTTATCAATATTATCCTGTTGAAACAAAAAATCGCCACTCCAGAGGGCAGGATATTGCCCTGTGGTCTCCTTTATGAACCGGTTCCATTTGTCCGGATCTGCATTTGGTTCCTTGTTATGCTGACCAGCCAGAGTCTTCTTGCCTGAGATACTCTTGATAAAATCCAGTGTCTGAAAAGATTGTGGATTGGTCTTTGTTGGCAGTTTTTGACTTGTATGATCCACCACAATCTTCCATTCCCCGTCGATCTTTCTCCAGATCAATAGGAAATGCCCACCCGGTCGATCATGTTCCCGCTCCAGCTCCCAACTTCCAGTGAGGCTCACAACTTCTTTGCTTTGCTGGGTCATATCTTTAATCTGAAAGCTTAGCATGCCCATGCTTTCTTTGTCCGGATAGCCTCTTTTATAACTTTCAAGTGTCTGCTGCCACCCCCTGGTGATTCCATTTGCTCCGCCAAACTGCAATTCTTCAGAATTCCAGTAAGCCCTCATAAAAGCATCAATATCTCCCTTGTTCCAATCTGCTTCCTGCTGGAAAAAGATTAGCTTTATTTGCTCAAAGTCTGTGTTGTGGTCCTGCGCCTGTATGAAAGTGCTAATTATAAGCAGGCAGATCAATTGCATCACTAAGATGCTCCTCGTTTTAATTCTTTTCATTTTTCTAGTATAATTAGAGCATTTGCCACAGGCCTTTCACCTGTTTTTTCACTCCCATTTAAAATCCCAGATGGGTTCTACACCCAGAAGATGCTCCACAAAATAGTTCCACCTGAGTCTGGTAAAATACTTCTGATGCACTCCTCGATATCCATGCCGCTGACTGGGTAGAATTAGCATATCAAATTGCTTGTCTGCCTTAATAAGTGCTTCTGCCAGTTTAAATGTTGCAGATGGATTCACATTCTCATCAATGCCTCCATGCGTAATAAGAAGCTTGCCTTTCAGATTGCCTGCCATTGTGATATTTGATTGCAGGTGGTAGGCAGAGTCTACCGGCCATCCCATATACATTTCAGGCCACCAGGCCTTTTCCATTCTGTGGTCATGATCTGCTGAACTTGCTACTGCTACTTTATAAAAATCCGGATATGCCAACAGGGCATGAGCTGCATCATAGCCTCCGGCTGAATGTCCAAATATCCCGACACGTGTGGTATCCATCCAGCTATACTGTTTACCCAGCTGACGGATGGCACTCACATGATCTTCCAGGTTGCCTCCCAGGTTCTTATAGGAGTAGTTGTGAAATTCCTTCGAACGGCCTGAGGATCCAAGTCCATCTACTACAATGGCCACAAACCCCAGTTCCGCATAGGACTGTAAAAGAAATGCTCTAGAAAAATCTGTTGGAAATAGTTGGGTGTGAGGACCGGTATAGCTTAGTTCTATGATGGGATATTTTTTATGCGGATCAAAGTTTGTGGGCTTCCAGAGTGCTCCGTAAATGGTGGTTTTGCCGTCGCGCGCCAGAGCAGTAAATATTTCCGGAGGCGTCCATTCATCCAGAATGCTAAGATCTGCCTGCCCAAGTTCCATTAGGATATCACCCGTTTCCAGGTCCCTCAGTGCTGTGCTTGTCGCTAGCTGAACAGTGGAAAAATTGTCAACAAAGTAGTTTCCGTCTGGCGAGATGCTGATGCGGTGATTGCAGTTTTCTCCAGTCAGCAATTTCAAGTTTTCGCCTGAAAAGGAAACGCTATAAAGATGCTTATAATAGGGATTTCGATCCTTTTCTTTTCCGGAAGCCAGGAAATAGATGAGCTTATTTTCTTCATCAATACCTTCAATGGAATTTATATAGTAATCCCCCGAGATGATCGGATGTTCCTCACCGCTTTCCAAATCCAGACTGTATAACTGTCGCCAGCCGCTTTTCTCTGACAGGAAAAACAGAAGGCCACTCTTTTCTACTAGCTCATGGCTGAAATTGTCAATATTAGTTGAGCTGGTTTCAGTATACAGGGTTTGTAGTTCCTCTGTATGAAGATCGAAACTGTAAATGCTGAGATCTTGATAACCGCGACTTGATCTGCTAAGATAAACTTTGCCAGGGACTTGGGACCACTCAACATATACTTCGTTGATATACGTACTTTTTGGCAAATCAGCTTTGATCTCCTTACCGGTCTTGACATTAAAGAATACAGGCTCCGTGTAAACCATTGTTGTATCGCCGGGAGATCCGCGATAATAGGAGAGTAGTTTTGGCCGATACAGTGAGTCCACACTCCAATCAAGCAAATACATTTTTTGTGCATCCCGGAGATCACAAATATTTGCATAAATCCATTCACTATCGTCAGACCAGCTTACAGCAAAGTGACCGGGTCGCTCCCCGTTTTCACCTTCCATGATATCGTACCATCCGTACCATGAAGCATATTCATAATTCTTTACTCCAGCTTTGCTGAGTTGCTTCACCGTACTGTCTGTAGTAGATTTAAGGTAGAGGTTGTAATCATGTTGATAGGCAATCCAGAGCTTGTCGGGAGAAGGCGCTTGCTGTGTGTTTTCCTCCTTCTTATCAGGCACACTCAAGGCATAGGTATCCGTATTCAAGACGTAAGTTTTCTTCCCGGAACTTATTAATAGTTCTTTCGAATTCCTGTATTCAACTTTGGTAAGTGCTAGCTTTTCTGCTTCCATATCAGTACCCAGGGAATCGGACAGAATCCTGGCAAGTTTTTGATGATCAAACAAATCTGTTTTTTGCAGCCCCGGAAGTGTTACCTGGAGATACTTTTTGCTTCCTGGTGTTTGATGAATATACCATACCCCGGTGCTGTCGGGAAACCAATTTGCCTGGATATGTAGGTTGAATACTTTCTTATTGACGAGATTTTCTGTCAGGAATCCCACGGCACGCTCGTAATCTACTTTTGATATGCTATCCTGTCCGGCCATTCCAATTGAAATGAACAGGAATAACACCAGCAATATTCTTGGTGGTTTCATATGATTTTATCTTGGATCATCTTCAGTAATCGCATAAAGATAGCCATCCCTCCATTCCCCCCGGATTGGAAGAATTTTTCGTCTCAACCCTTCCCGAACCATGCCGGATTTCTCCAGAACCTTAATGGAAGCCATGTTTTGCGTATCTGCTCCAGCTTCAACTTTATGCAGCTTAAAAACTTCAAACCCAGTTTGGATAAGTTTTTTTGAAACTTCTGTGGCATATCCTTTATTCCAGTATTCAGGCGCCAGTTTAAAATAGATTTCTCCCAGTTTGAACTTGTCCATGGAAAGTGTAATTCCAGCGAGGCCTATAAAATCTTGAGACTCCTTTAATAGAATTTTAAAGGTGTAGTCTCTTCTGGGAGTTAGATTCTGAGCTTCAATTGTTGATTGAAGCAATTTCCTTGTTTCTTCCAGATTTTCGGGAATTCCCAGGGTGTTATACCTGTCAACTTCTGGAATTGAATGAAGCTTATGGATATTATCCAGATCCTTCGGGGAGATGGTGATCAGGATAAGCCTGTTTGTCTTAATCTCCATTAAAATGCCTTAATCTTCTAATTGGAAGTCAATTGTAGAAACCACCCGTACCATTTTAATTTGAGGAGTGTTTTCATCCCGGTCGTTAATTGAAAACAGTCCCTGTCGGGCTATCCTGATCTCGCCCACCCGTGAATTAGAATCTCTGGCAAATTTTTCTGCAACTTCCCTGGCATTCATCGTTGCTTCTTCAATCATAGATGGCTTTAGTTCGTTTAATCCGGTGAAAATATACTCTATGGGTCTCCAGGTATTTTTAGATCCAAGTAAAATGCCTTTTGACATCAATTCAAGGGATGCAGAAAGCGCTTTTTGAAGTTTATCAATGTCCCGGGTCCGCACTGTAAATTCCGATTTGGCCAGATACCTGAATTGATTATTCTGATAATTGTTATTGTACATATCAGCTCGGGAATCACTGATGTTTGTACTTCCTTTTGTTAGTTCATTTTTATCAAAGTCCTGGGCAATGAAGAAGTTGTAAACCTCATTGTTTTGCCATTCAATATCACGCTTGAGTGATTGAAGATCATTTGCCGTAAGTGTGATGTTTATGGGCCATACGGCCAGATCAGCTTTTACCTCGCGTGTAGAAAGTCCTTTTACCTGGACGAAACGATCATATTTCTTCCCGGTTTTATGCATATTCCCCACGAAGAACCCGGCAATCACTATGGAAGTGCAGATTGCGACGGTTTTTAGCCAATCAATTTTCATCGGAGTTTTGTTTTATTGATTGCTTACAATTTACTGTTTTTTTTGAAATTTTTCCGGACTGCTTAAACCATTCGATATCTTTGTTGTTATAGGCATACAGACAATTACTATCAACTTAAAATTTTAAATTCAATCAAAAATGAAAAAGTTAATTGTATTATTTAGCATGCTGGCAGTTTGTTTATCTGCGTTTTCACAATCAAATCTGGAGGAAATTGAATTCTACCAATCGATTTTCGGCATGGAGAAAAAAGCCATTGTTTCCTCCTTTATATCACTCGAAGGCGAAGCATCCGATTCTTTCTGGAGTCAGTATGACGAATATGAATCAGCTCGTAAGGCAAATGGACAGAAGAGACTTGAATTATTGGGTAAGTATGCCAATTCATATCTTAATCTGGATGATGCAACAACCGATGCTCTTGTTTCTGAAAGTATGACTATAAACAAGGAACATACTAAACTTATAAATAAGTATTATAAGAGCATGAAAAAAGCCGCAGGTTCAAAAGCCGCGGCACAATTCTATCAACTTGAGAATTATTTTCATGGAGTTGTTCGCACCAGCTTAATGGAAGAAATTCCCTTTATTGGTGAATTTGGCTTATAAGTAAGCACAGGCTTCCTCAAAACTTACAAACCTGAAAGACTCAGACCTGCTTATATAGATCTGAGTCTTTCATTTTAAACTTTAGGAACTCACCTAATTACCTTCTTTAGGGGCAACAGGAAACTCCTTCATCAGCGCTGAAATACCTTTAGGAATGGATGTGTCCCTTTTCTCAGGCTTTTCATTAATGGTGCTAGTCGCAATCCCCTGCCAAACTTGTTGTCCCGACTTTTCGTCGAATACATCCATAACCAGGGTGCCTTTCAGGTAATCAGATTCACTATAGGTGGTCGTCGCAGATCCGCCTCCCCAACCATATCCATATCTGTTATACCTGCCACCATAGCCACCATGATAGTTGGTATAGGCAGTGGTACTGGTCTCTTTACTTACAACAAGATAAAGTGAAACTGCCATATCGCCACCTTCATTTACCAGTTCAAGGTCGCGAATTTTGAACTCACTTTTGAAGGCATCATGCAGCCTCTTCATATCCATATCGTTTATAATCTGATCGCTGTTTTCTTGCCAACCTAAAAAACTGAAGGTTTTATAGAGGCTGAAATCAGCATCTTTAGCCTGATCACTGGTTATCTTAACGGTAGAACAACTGCTAAGAAAAACTGCCAGCACCAGAATTGAAATACAATAATTCTTTCTCATTTCTCTTTGTGTTTTTGTTTAAATCTTATTGGAGCGTTTTATATGTGTATATAAAATTATAACAATTAAAACATTATACCACTAGGATTTGTTTGCGAAAACTATAAAAATCTCGCTTGCTGGTAATTTGCGCCCATCTAATTGAGTTCAAAATCTACTATTACAGGCAAATGATCTGATAAGATAAGAGCTGTATCGCTGGTGATGATTTCTGCCCTGGAG
>PVMS01149823.1_pt1 | contig 10043 bp, 9 predicted proteins | sample 1853461 | NCBI WGS metagenome assembly PVMS01 (sample SAMN08582032, study PRJNA380276) | Marine sediment metagenome, whole genome shotgun sequencing project. | isolation source: ocean sediment barecode stripped | collected 2017
AATTGTGATCGCTTCAACAGCAACCACAGTGTGGCACCTGGATGCCGGCGGAGGAGCCGTCCACAGCATCATTAGCGGACATTGAAGCGCGGATCAGGGATGTCTGCTTTGCCCTCAGAAGCCGACATAAGGGCATCATTTCTTGCTGGTGTTCGCCATTCGCGACTCGAGCGTCGACATAGCGGTCTGGATATGTGCGCCGCTCTGGTGGGCGTAGCGTGCGACCATGCTCAGTGTCTTGTGGCCAGAAATGCGCTGTACCGTTGGCAGGTCCACTCCTGCCTGAACCAAGTGCGTCACGACTGTGTGTCTAAGTACATGCGGCGTGATCTGATCGGGGTCCGTACCCGCTCGTGCCACTGAACGTCGGAAGGCTTTCCGGATCGTGTGGACGTGGCCAGTGCGGCTTCCGGGGGAAGGGAAGAGCCACGGGCAGCCCGGGGGAAGCATTTCCAGACGCCGCGTTAGATAGTCAGCAAGGTCATCCGTGATCGGCTGCTCGCGCGCGCCTGCCTTCGCCTTTGGTATCCAGATCACGCGGCGTTCCAGATCGACATTTTCGCGGCGAATGGCAAGAATTTCTGAATGCCGCATTCCGGTACGCAGACCCACCAAGACAAAGGCGTGCACATTCTCATTTTGATCCTGAGCTGAGGCCTCTTCCAGAGCGCGGCACTGGTCTATAGTCAGGTAGATGATCCGTCGGCCATTTTCTTTGAATGCCTTCACTTGTAACGAGTGTGTAACTATCGGTAGAAATCCAACACTTCGGAAAGTCCAAAATCCGTTGATCCCTCAATCCGACAGTTACACACCTCGGATCAACTTTTGTTTGCCGCCTTTTCTTTCCTTGCTGCGCGATTTTTTTCGAGTCTCTTTTTCATAACCTCAATTGCTTCCTCGACTTTCTTCTTCTGTCCGTCCGTAATTTTACCAGATGCTAGATCATTCAAAAACACCCGGAATTTATCTTTTGCCTCATCCGCACTTGCCGCACCTTCTTCAAGTGCAAATAGCATCTGATTTCCATATTTTACAATCAAATACCCATTCTTCGTTTCGCTGTTATAGTGAAAAACCTTCCTCTTATTAGTATCGATCCACTCGTTCATTTTAACCGACATTTTTTTCAAAACATCTTCGATCGTGACTGGTTTATATTTCCCGGTTGCACCAATTTCGCGCTCTGCAACCTCCAGTGACACTTCTTTCATAATTACAACTCCTTGTTCACGCCGTCTTCTACATGACCTAGTTTCATACGCGTTTTATACGATAACACCAACAACGTGCATCGCCTGAACCATCGCAAACAAAGTCCGCCAACCGCTCCGAAGCAGACATTCGTCGGCCCAAGCTCAAACGTCCGCTAAGTGCCAGAAGTGGCCTCAAGACGCCACGCTCCAAGCACCAACAAATCCCCCGCGAAAGGGCGCGGCCCTCATTCCTTTTTCAAGAGCCGGTTCGAGTCAACGGAGGCGTGTTGAAGGTCGGGTTCAGGAGCTTTGCGACGGGCGCTTTTAGAATAAGCGTGATGTCTAAGTCGCCCCTAGGCACGGAAACACGCTATTTGCATCGCCCGCATTCCTAGCTCTCAATTTTTCGTTTCTGGACGACTCTGTTAAGTTAGCCGCTTAAGCTCACCCAACGATCCTTTTTTGCCTCGCACTGGGCTCGCGCTTGGTGTGTTGGCCCCGCGTCTTGCCTTCGGTACTCTGCGATTTGCGCAGACCCATCCGATGCGGCGTCCAAACCACAAACAACAAGGTGATTATGTCGAGCGATACCGTCTTCAAGAGCATTAATGATGCCAAGACGAACATGGACTGCATTTACGATCGGCTTGGCCCGAGAGCTTACGCCCGCGATCTGGAGAAGCTAAATTATGCCATTCCTGACGTTGCCAAGCCGGTATTTCAGAAGTTGATATCCCATCGAAAACAGCGGCAAGACGAGACCGTTCACGTGCTCGATCTGGGCTGTTCCTATGGTGTTAACGCCGCGCTGTTAAAACACGATCTGACAATGCCCAATTTTGGTGTCAAAGCTGCGGGGATTTGTGGGCTGTACACAGCCGAGCGCCATCCACCCAAACCGGCAAAGGAGACGAACCGTCGAGCCGAGACCGTGACTTACATAACCGATTTTGGCGACCCGATTCTCGTAGTGCATTTGGTAGGGGATATAGAGCTATGTCTGAACCTCTAACGGCTACGTCGTTGCTTGATCGCTTCGATATTTCAGCCGATGACCTGACGTTGATTCAGGAATGCGGGCAAGCGCTCGGGACAGGTGCCATTGATCGTGTCCTCGACCGCTTCTACGACTGGCTGTCATCGCAACCGGAGTTCAACACGTTCTTTAGTGGTCAGGATGTGGTTGAACGCGTCAAGAAATCGCAAAAGGCATATTGGAGCGCATTTTTTAGCGGCGTCGTTGATCAACGATATATCGATTACAGGGTTCACATTGGCGAGATATACGCCGCACGTGACTTGCCAAGCTTGGTCTACTTTCCGGCGATGTTGCGTTTCCAGCTTCTATTCCTAGAAGAGCTGCGGGCGAGCGACCTCGCTGCAGACCGGCTGGCGCTTGCGACGAAAGCTTTCAGGAAACTTCTCGCGCTTGATACGTATGTAGTGAGCGATCAGATCGCCCAATACGCCAAAGAGCGGGCGGACTTAGCAACCGCTCGACTCTCGCTTCTGGTCTCGGCTGCCCCATCTGTGATCTATAGTTTTACCGCGAGTGGGGATTTTTCTCCTACCTTCGTCGGCGATAACATCACAAGGCTATTCGGGTACCAGCCCGATGACTACATGAAGGATGCGTCCTTCTGGCGGTCTCATGTCCATCCCGACGATCTTTTCAGGGTTGAGTCTGAACAAGCACAGCTCTTCAAGATGGGGCAGGAGCACAAAGCCGAATATCGCTTCTGCAAGAAGGACGGCTCCTATTGCTGGGTGAGCGATGATCAGCACCTCATTCGGGACGAGAATGGGCAGCCGATGGAAGTGGTCGGCTCGTGGAGCAATATCGATGCACGAAAGGCAGCAGAGCAGGGCCTCGTGGAGGCGAACGCAGCCAAAAGCGCGTTCCTTGCCAATATGAGCCACGAGATCCGTACGCCGATGAACGCCATTATCGGCCTTTCGTACCTCGCGTTAAAGACCGAGTTGCAGCCGCGGCAGCGGGACTATGTAACCAAGATCAAACACTCTGGAGAACACCTCCTCGGCATTCTTAACGACATTCTCGACTTCTCCAAAGTCGAGGCTGGAAAGCTCGAGGTCGAGACTATCGACTTCGATCTCGACAAGGTGTTGGAGAACGTCGGTAGTCTCATTTCCGAAAAGGCATCAGCAAAAGGGCTGGAGCTGATCTTCGACATCGATCCCTCGGTCTCTAGGCACCTCAGGGGTGATCCGCTGCGGATTGGGCAGATCCTGATTAACTTCTGCAACAACGCTGTGAAGTTTACCGAGAAGGGAGAGGTTGTTGTCGATGCCCAGGTCATAGAGGAAGGCTCCGATAGCCAGCTGATCGCCTTCTCGGTGAGCGACACCGGCATTGGCCTGACACCAGAACAAATCGGGCGCCTATTCCAGGCTTTCCAACAAGCGGACGGCTCGACCGCCCGTAAATATGGCGGCACCGGGCTTGGGCTCGCTATCTCCAAGCAGTTGGCTGAGTTGATGGGTGGTAATGTCGATGTCACCAGCGAGCCTGGCAAGGGAAGCACCTTTCGTTTCACTGTTCGCCTCGACAAAGCTTCGGCGCCGCTCCGGCGACCTGTTCTCCATTCTGATCTGCGCGGGCGCCGCGTTTTGGTCATTGACGACAACGCACACGCGCGGAGTGTGCTCTCCGGAATGCTGGACAATTTTTCCTTCGTTGTGGATGAGGCTCCCTCTGGCGAGGACGCCATCGAGATGGTCCGAAAGGTCGCCAGCAGTGGCGAATCCTACGACATCATATTCGTTGACTGGCAGATGCCTGGGCTCGACGGTATCGAAACGGGCAAGCAGATACTCACCTCATGCAATTTTGACACGCCACCGCACTTGGTCATGGTCACCGCCTATGGTCGCGAGGACGTGCTGAAACAGGCGGAGCGTAGTGGCTTCGAAAATGTGCTGATCAAGCCGGTAACGTCGTCGATACTATTCGACATCGTGGTCGGGGCGCTTGGTACCGACGTTGAAGCAGCCGAAACGGCGCCCGCCGTCTCTTCGTTTGATGTCAGCTCAATTCGTGGTTCGCGCGTTTTGCTGGTCGAAGACAACGAGATCAATCAGGAAGTCGCTATTGGACTGCTTGAAGACGCCGAGCTCTTTGTGGACTTGGCGGAGAACGGTGCGGATGCTGTCCGCATGGTGCGAGAGAACGATTACGACATCGTCCTGATGGATATGCAGATGCCGGTCATGGACGGCATCGAGGCAACGCAAGTCATCCGGTCTGACGCGGGTTTCCAGGATTTACCTATCGTCGCAATGACAGCCAACGCTATGGCCGCGGATCGGGAAAAGTGTCTCAAGGCCGGTATGAACGACCATCTCGGCAAGCCGATCGACCCAGAACAATTGTTCGGCGCTCTATTGCACTGGATTAAGCGTCCGGACGGGGAGAAGGTTTCGACCGAGGACCAGACATTGACTAAGACGCCAACAGCGACCCATGAGGCTGTTGTCGATGATGCTCCGCTTGAGATCGAAGGTGTTGATACCAAATCGGCGCTTAAGCGCATCGGAGGTAACCGCAAACGTTATGAGACCCTGTTGCGCCAGTTCGCGCAACAGCAGGCGAACGTCGTTGAGGCAATCCGGGACGCCTTGTCCTCTGGGGATAGGGCGACAGCGGAACGCACGGCTCATTCTTTGAAGGGAGCTGCTGGAACGCTCGGCGCCATGGCGGTTTCGGAAGCCGCAGCGAAGGTGGAGGCGGCGATCCGCACCGGCCAGAGTTTCGATCTGGCGCTAACGTCCCTCTCTGGTGATCTGGCCAGAGCTGTGGAGGCTATTCAAGCAGCACTCCCTGAAGAACGCTCTGCCAATGCAGATGGCGCCGCTTCCACTGACACCACGGCAGCGGTCGAACTCATGAGGCAATTGAAGGGTCTGCTTGAGAGCGATGACGGTGAAGCCGCTGATCTTATCATTGATGCAAGGCCCAATCTCGCCGGAGTTCTCACTGATATAGAAATCGAAAACCTCAGCGAACGTATCGGCAATTTCGAGTTCGAGGCGGCGCTCAAATGCCTTTCGGGAGTCGCCTCCCGCCTCTCTCTCGATATCGAGGGCAAATGATGTCGAGCTCCAACCGCAAGCTCGTGCTCGTCGTCGACGATACGCCCACCAACGTTGCGGTGGTGTCGGGGGTACTCAAGGACTCGTATAAAACCAAGGTCGCCACCAATGGCGAGAAGGCGCTGGCGATCGCGACGGGGCCTGAGACGCCCGACCTGATCCTGCTCGACGTCATGATGCCTGGGATGGATGGCTATGAGGTTTGCCGCCGGCTCAAGGCCAATCCGCAGACCGCCGAAATCCCAGTGATCTTTCTGACGGCAAAAACCGACTCGATCGACGAGGAGAAGGGCTTCGAGGTTGGCGCCGTCGATTACATTCACAAGCCGTTCTCGGCCCCGATCGTGCTCGCCAGGGTCAAGACACAACTGATGCTGCGGGAGGCGTTGTCCGAGGCCCAGGAGGCACGCGAACAAGCCGACCAGTTGCTGCATGCGCTGCTGCCGAAGAAAGCCGCCGACGAGATCCGCAGCATCGGCACGATGATTCCGCGGCGCTACGAGAACGTCGCCGTGCTGTTCTGCGACGTGACCAACTTCACCGCCTATTGCGATCAGCACGAACCGGAGGAGGTCGTCTCCCGGCTCGATGCGCTGTTCGTCATCTTCGAACGCGTCACGGCGCAGCATGGGCTCGAGAAGATCAAGACCATCGGCGATGGGTTCATGGCGGCAGCGGGCCTGCTGAACCAGCTGGACGATCCCATCGGCTCGGCTGTGCGCTGCGGCTTGGAGATGGCCTCGACCCTGATTGAAGCCCATCTCGACTGGGAGGTCAGAGTCGGCGTCCACGCGGGACCCGTGGTTGCCGGCGTCGTCGGCCAAGAGCGGTATCAGTTCGATATTTGGGGGGACACCGTCAATATCGCGGCGCGCATGGTCGGCATGGCTCCCCCCGGTAGGGTCGCCGCCACGCAAGAGATCTGGGAGCAGCTACAGTCGGCCTTTCACGGCGAGGCGTTGGGCGAGATGGAAGTTAAAGGCAAGGGGCCGGTAGCCATATTTAGTCTAGGTCTTCCGAAGCTGTGACAATGCCCTATATCGAGTAGGTGTCGAGTTCTTCGCTTGGAGGGCGTTTGCATGTCTGGTTTGGACATCTTTGCGATCATCGTCTTGCTTATCTTGTTGTTTGCGGTGGTCGCGATTTGGGTCGCACTGGCCATGCTGCCCGGCAAGATCGCCGCTCAGCGCAATCATCCGCAGGCCGAAGCGATCAACATAGGCGGCTGGCTCGGCGCAATCCTTGGCGGCATCCTCTGGCCGATCTTCTTGATCTGGGCCTTCTCGAAACCCGTGCACATCACCATCACGTCGGAAGAAGTGCAGGAACTACGCGAACGTGTTGCCGTCCTCGAGGCCAGCCAGGGAGGCCCCTCATCATGATCGCCTTTCTGACGCTGTGCTATGTCGCCATTCTCGCCATTCTCGTCTGGCTGAAGGTCTTACCCAACAAACTGTCGACTTGGCTCTCCATCATCATCTGGATGGTGCTGCTATTTGTCGTCCTGTTTATCCCGATGCAGTGGGGCGCGCCGGCAGGTTCCGCGCGGATCATGACCTATACTGTGCAGATCATTCCCAACGTCGCTGGACCTGTCATCGAGGTGCCCGTCGAAGCTAACCGGCCCATCAAGAAGGGCGATGTTCTTTTCAAGATCGACCCGACGACCTATGAGGCCGCGCTTCAGGTCACGCAAGCTCAGCTAGATTATCAGAAGGTGCGGTTGCAGCAGTATAAGAAACTCGCCAGCACCGCGGCCGGAACCCAATTCCAGGTTCAGGAGACTGACGCACGCGTCAAACAATTGACCGCAGAGCTCCGGGGGGCGGAGTGGAATTTGAAGGAAACCACGGTGCGCGCGCCGGCCGACGGCTATGTTACCAATCTGGCCCTGCGCCCGGGGCAGCGTGTCGTCACGTTTCCCTTTCAGCCGGCAATGACTTTTGTCGATACCTCGCGCAAGATCGTCGTCGTGCAAATCCAACAGATCTACGAGCGCCACCTCAAGCGCGGTCAGGAAGTCGAAATGGCTTTCAAGACGCGTCCGGGAAGGATCTACACCGGCAAGGTCGTCGCCGTCATTCGCGTCACCCACGAGAGCCAGGGGGTGACCAGTGGGACTTTGCCCGCCGCCGAGCCAATCCAAGCCGAACCTTTCTTCGTGCGCGTTCAACTGGACGATCCTGAGGCCGCCAAGGAACTGCCGGCCGGTTCTGCCGGCACGGCCGCGATCTATACAAAAAATGCCTCTATGACCCACATAATCCGCAAGGTCATGATCCGTATGGGGTCCTACATGAACTTCATCATCCCTTGGATCTGAGCGGCGAGTTCCTTTGACACGGCGTGTTGCGCAACATCTTCAAACATCGCCGGAGGCTAAGGACCCTCGCCAGGAGCCTCAAGCCAATTTACTCTGACAATGCCGACAACGCCCATAGGATACTATCCGGGGCGGCGCTGATGTCCGCTTGGGCTAATGACGTTGACGACGCGTGACAGCCAGGGGACGCGATGACACGGAACGATCTCGCGATAGGCAGAGCCGAGGCAAAGGTCTTTTTCATCTCGGCGGTCGTACTGTCGACCACGGTCTGCAGCGTTGCGTTTTGGTATGGCGTCTATGGGACAGTCTTTTTCACGCATCTTTTATACGTCTGGGTTGCCGCTACCGCAGCATTGCTCGCGAGCTTGTTTCTCCCAAAGATGGAGATGCCGCTGGCGGCGATGCCCTGGCGGGGACGCTTCCTTCTAGCGCTGCCGACACTCTGGCTCGCGCTATCAGCCTTTATCGATATCCAAACATACAGGCCCGACAGTGCCGGCACATGGATGCTCTGGGCGGCAGCCCTTGTAAGCGCTTTTCTGACGCTCCCGTACTTGCTCTACATCATCATCGCCGCGGTCGTGCCTGACATCGATCGACTCAAGCACACCAAGCTTCAAGTTGCGCTCATCGGCATTATATTTGTCATGGCAATCACTGGTTTTGCGATAGGGAAGAACCACCCCCTTTTTCTAACCTGCGAGAACTTCAAGGTAGGGGGGCACTACATACCGACGAGCTGCCGCAAGGGCATCGCCGGAGGCTAGAAAACTTCACCTTGAGCCGGGGAGTGGCATTTCTTAGCCTCCGTCGATGCGCACCCCCTAAAAGAAAACCGCCGCCCCGGGATGGGGGCGACGGTCAACAAGGGGAAACTAGTGCCCTCCCTCTAACCTTTCGCCCGACAATGCCACAGGGCAATATCAAGCGTCCGCTCATCAGTTTGCAGATGGCGAGGGCAGGGCTCTCGAAAACACGATGTATCCGATGCCTGTGGCTAAAAATTTGGCACCAACAAGAATCCCGAGCGCAACACGAGAGCTATCAGGCAGTTCGGCCGCGATTAGGAGGCCGACGCCAATGCTGACCAGCCCCGAGAGCAGTAGCCAGATCCATCCGTCTAGGGGCCGCACCTCGAACGCGAGCACGAGCTGCGTTGCGCCATCGACCATGAAGATGACCGCCAGCATGATAGTGAGCACCATCATGTTCACACCGGGATGCATCATGAGATAGATGCCCAGGGCGAGCATTAGGAGGCCCAATAGCAGCTGGCCGAAAAACGGACCGGTGCCTTCAACGGAGAAGGCACCATAGATCGTCACTGCTCCCGCAAAAATAAGCACCCATCCAATCATAAACGCCACGGTGAGCGTCGTGAACGTGGGGGCGATCAGCGCCAAAATACCGATAACAGCGAGGGCGGCACCGGTCCAAAAAACATTTCCCTTTGCCTCTGCGAGTCTCTCACGCAGGCCCTGGCGTAGTAGGTCGCTCAAAGGTTGATCTGATCCTTCCGGCATTGTCGTCTCTCCTATATGTGTTTCTGTTGGTGGATTAACTTGAGGTATCCGACAATAGTGATGGGCAGGTGGTGCGAGGGCAATCGCCCATGTCTCATAGAATACAGCGCAAGCCGGGGCGTTGTCAGAGCAAAATTCTAAATACTTGGAGCGGCCATCGAACCGCTCAGATCGACCCGGAGAAATGCAGGAAATCAATGGCCGCGAAATCCGGTTCTGACGTTTTGGCAAAGTAAACGAATTTTCTCTGACAATGCCCCCTCCGCCAATAGCGGATACAGTTCGCAGCCGTTGCTTGTCGTTCCTGCTGCCAAGCAGATCAAACAGCAGAGAACGAGTCATAGGAAGACGTTGATGACAGCTGGTTTCGGACTAGAGAAGCTCGGACTCTTTTCTCTTCGTCACCCGTGGATATGCCTTCTCCTCGTTGGCCTAGTAACCCCCATAATGGCCTACGGGTCGAGCCAGCTCCAATATTCGAGCGACATCCGTGAGATTTTTCGTTCAGACGATCCCGCATTCAAACAGCTCGATCTACTCAACGAACAATTTCCGGATAGTCAGGCTGATTTGCAGATCGTCGTCGAAGCAGACTCGCCCTTTCGCCAGCAAGACTTGAGAGCCCTGAGGACGCTCCACGACAAGCTTGAAGAAATCGACGGCGTCACCGGCGTGCTATCGATGTTCTCGGCTGTCACGGCGCCTGACGACGGCACGGAACCTAAACCCCTCTTTCCCGAAAACCTCTCGAAAATTGAGAGTTCGCAAAAACTGCGGCGCCAGATTACCCGTCACCCCCTGATCGCTGGCCAGCTCTTAGCCGATGACTGGCGATTGGCAATCCTAGCGCTATCATTCCGCAGTGAGGGACAAAGTGCTGAGCGC
>PVMS01178150.1_pt1 | contig 10043 bp, 12 predicted proteins | sample 1853461 | NCBI WGS metagenome assembly PVMS01 (sample SAMN08582032, study PRJNA380276) | Marine sediment metagenome, whole genome shotgun sequencing project. | isolation source: ocean sediment barecode stripped | collected 2017
CGGGGGCGGCAATTCAAAAGGAGTGAGCTCGGCAAGCCGGGCCACTGACCCAAACAGCCACACCCCCGTCGGCGTCAGGCTAGCCGCCGTTCACCGCACAAGCCACCTGCGATTCCAGGAAAATCACTGCCACCGCACTGGATATGTGGATAACTCGCTGCCCGAGTTCTCGCACATCCCCACTGCGCAACAACAACAGCCTATTCCTCACGAAATTCGATGGTAGACCCGAAGGAGACTTTAGCGTGCTTAACACGGTTTCTCCCAGGACTGACAGGTTCGACCAATTCTCTGGTAGTGCCTCTCGTTTAGTTGGGCGGATCTAAGCCGCACGATGCATGTGGATCAGCTGCTTGGGCGAGCGCCCGTTTTTTAGGGATTGCCGCTTTATTCTCCAGCCTGGGATCTCGTGGGAATGTCCCGGTCGATGTTGAAAAATTCAGGTAGGTGTCGCTCTCCTGGAGCCGATAGTCTCCGGGCGATGAAAACCCAGCTGACCCAGACGCCGGGGGAGCAACCATAAGCCTGCCGTACCCAACGACATTGGCCGCGCGAATTGTAGACGATCACGAAACGGAGAGACGGTAGAGGGACTCCAAACGTTGGTGGAGTAGGCTCCCATTCGTATCATGATCTCAGCGCGATCCTTCGATACCGAACACTATTCGATACCGAAACTAGGAGCGAAAGAACGTTACCAGCATGTAACGGCGGCCCGCGGTAACGGGCGTCGCCTCGTGCACCAATAGGCTGGAAAATATCAGGGCATCGCCGGTTTCTGGAAGATATAGACCCGAACCGTATTCGGGAAACCGAATGTGTCCGCCTTCGTATTCTCCGGTGTTAAGGTTCAAGCTCATGGCGAAACGGCGACCACCGACCGGGTCGACGTTGTCGCGATGCGGTTTGAATAATCCGCCGTCACTAGCGTCATAGCAACCAATGCTCAGCCGCTCGAAGTGCGTCGCCTTGCAATCGAACACCTTCATCATCTCCGGTAGGACTCGCTTGCCGAACAGCTCGCCGATCTCACGTGCGATCACCGGATCCGAGATGAAACAATCGCGCCTAATCTTCAAGTCACGATTAGCCACGTGACGCTTGCTGCCGGGTTGGCCAATCGTCACGTCGGCTAACGGTCTGTTTTCTTCTTCATACAACTGAATCAGTCGTTGGCAGGTCTCTTGATCAAACACCTGTGGTACGAGAAGCACCGGTGCATGACGACCGATGATCCGAATTTCATCGCCTGGGAGTGTGTCGAGAAATCGTAGCACCTTCTCGACGTGACCGGGATCGCTCACGTCCTGGTAAATCTTTTTGATCCGGCGGTTGGGATCAGTAACGACACAGACCAATGCTCCGTCAGGTGTCCAGGCTTCACCGTCAAGGGCCTTTCGGCGATTCTCAAAGAAAGAGAGGATCTTATGATCCGGGTCTGAAAGCAGTGGAAACGGCAGCTTCAGATGATCGGCTAAGTGGATGTTCTCTTCGATGGCTTCCCCGTTTATGCAGAATACATTGGCGCGTTCAGCCAAACGGCCATCTGCCTCGGCAAAGCCGCGCAGCACATCCTGGGCGACCGCGACTCGGTTGTTTGGGTAGCAGAGGATGACGACTGGCTTGCCGAGGGCAAGTGAATACAGTGACATTAGTCTCCGCCTAACGTCCATAAGCCGGAAATCGGGCATGCAGTCCCCGACATCAATTGGAAGAATTGGCTGCATTTCGACTCCTCGCATTCCATCCTGTGACCGACCCCATAATCCCCTTAAGAAGATCACAAGGGCCCGCTCACATACCGTCAATAGCCAACATGAACGTTACTGATGTCGATCTCATAGCGCATCATTGTGCGCCCATCGAATAGTAATGCGAAGAGGTGTGAATGTCGGCACTTGGCTAAACCCGGACGTTCTGAGGAGTAGACAAGCACGACCGCTTTGACCCCAGAACCGGACATTCAAACTCCGATGTCCGGTTTTCTGTCGATTACGTCCGATTCACCCCCAAGTGCAGACGTTTCGGGCAGTGGTTCAGAATGTCCGAACCTGACCCGAAAGAGACATTAGTGATGCCGGCGGCGTCGGCCTTGCGGGCCGCCAGGTCCCCCCTTGCCAACGCCGCTTCGCGTTCTGTGCGCGCCTGCGCGCCTGGTCGATCGTCAGCCGGCGAGCGCGGTGTAGTAGGCGATGCGTTCCGAAACGACGCCGTCGTCGCTAATCTTGAGCAGGCCGGCGCCCTGAATATCTGTGCCTGGAATCGACCACCAACACCAAGCGGTCAGTACACCGCCCTCTTCATTGGTAACGACCTCGGTAAGGTCCATGAAATTTTGCTGGGGCGTACCGCCGCGGATCGTATCGACCGTCTCCTTGAGTTGAGCGAAGTACGCCGCAAAGTCTCCTTTGGCGATACGACCGGCGTTGGGATCGTCAAAGACGAAGCCATCGGCCGCCGCTGCGAGAATAGTGGCCGCGTCGCCGTTGGTCCAACCCCCGGCGTATGCCCCCAGATGGTCTGCACTGCTCATGATCTTCCCCCTGTCGTCCTTATCTAAGAACGGAACATTATCTCAAGGGAACGATCATTCCAAGGTATCGCCAAAATGCGCCTTCAACGACAAGCATTTCCTATTCCGATACGTAGGCAATGCCCGCTGTTGGCTAGATTCGGAAGTCAGGACCATGCTGCCGGCACGTCCGCTTATCCCCCAACAGGCGACATTCTGGACAAGGCTGGGAATGTCTCAGGTTGACCCATCTCGGACATTCCAAACGACCTTGCCCTTCATGCGGAGCCCAATGGTGCCGATGCATTATATGTCGAGATCGGAGGCCATCGGCTATTCCCACTCGCCGGAAGAGGCGAGGTCCTGCCACTTCAGAACGGTGATCATCGGCCAAAGATGAAAAGCGTGGTTCGCCGTGCCGCGTAGGTGTTGATCGATCATGGTTTGGACGGTCTGAATGTTGAACAGGCCTGATTTCTCTAAGCGGCTCGGCGATAATTGATCGATCAAAAACTCCTTCAGCCCGTTTCGAAACCACTGCTCGATTGGTACCGTCTGCCCGATCTTGGGCGAATAGGCCATATCCGAACCTAAATACCTCGCAGCGAGTCGGCGAGTGTCGTCTTTGTGTTTGCCCGTCCTCGGAAGCCGCATGACGAAAGCTTCCAGTTCCAAATCCATGATAGGTGAGCGGAGTGGAAGCCCGGCCGCTCGGCTCCACCAGTGGCTGTAGTACAAAAATCCCTCGGCCAACAACAATTGTCGGGCTATGAACACAAGCCTGTCCCGCTCGCTTTCGCCGTCGAAGTCTTGCCTTACATCCTCCAGAATTGCGTCGGCCTGCTGGCGGCCCCCCGCGATCCAGTCCGAATTGCGATACAAGCCGTTGCGATAAGGTTGAGGATTCCAGCTGCCAACGACGCGCGGTGAGACCCGCCGGCGCGCACCCCAGGTGATGATCTCGGCTCCATGAGCAAGGCGCCCAGCCTTGCCGTAAACCCACGATAGAGGACCTGGTCGGGTCGCGGAACCGAGCTTCCGCAAGAGAGGAATACTTCGCGCCGCGAGATCCTGCACTACATTGGGAAGCCTGGAATAATGCAGGCTCATTCTCTCCCACGAATCAAGATACCAGCCGTCCGGACCCGCACCGTTAAGGAGAATCTTGGTGTCTTCGGATCCTATGCGCCATACCATGCTGCTATGTAACCCGTGGCCAAAGGGTTCGCCGTAGCATTTCACCATCCAGTCGAGGTGATTGGGAATATCGCTGGGCTCGAAATGGATTTCCCTAAAGGGTATATCGAGATACCGGGCCGCCTTCTCAGCCTCACTGGCTTCATTGAACTCACCCTCATAATCTGTATAGCGAAACGTGTACGCTTGAAACGGGCGCCCGAGATCCCGCAGCGCCCCTGCAACCAGCTTGGAATCGACGCCCCCCTGATAGCAGCAGTGCCAAGTCCTCACCCTGCTTCGCTCGGCGTCGCAACGCTTTTTTAAAAAGAAAATCCAGGCGCTCCGTCGTCTCCTCGGGGCTCAAACTCAGTTTCGGACGCCCGGTCGGATGCCAATAGCGTCCGATCCGAGTGGAAGAGCGCCGGCTCGCAGTGAGGAGATGAGCGGGCTGAAGTTTGCTAATACCGGCGGCCAGGGTCCAGGGTGCCGGAGAGGAATCGCTTCCCATGAAGTAATCCAAAGCGGGAAGATTGACGCCTTTGTACCCGACGACTCGAAGCAGTGTTGGAATGTCAGAAGCCCAGCACAGAACGCCGTTCTCCTCCTGGAAAAAACTGGGCACCGAACCCAAGCGGTCACGAACGATCAGCAAGCGCTCTTCTTGGCTATCCCAGACGACAATGCTTGCTGCGGCGTCAAGTCGCTTGAATAGTTCCTCGCCTTGCGACCTGTAGAGGTCGAACAATGTCTTGGCTTCATCGTGAACCTGAACATTGTCTGGAGCGGCGATTTCATCCAGATTGTAGACTTCTCCATCAATGACTAGGAAAGATCCGTCGTTATTGAAATGGAATTTGACTGCGGGCTGCCGCACCGTATTCACGTAGAGGAACACGACTGGGTCATCTGCTGGAAAGCAGAAACGCTGAAATGTCAGTCCTTCCGTTAGTCGGTCGAGCTTTTCGACCCGGTCACGCAGAATTGGATCGGACGCGCGTCGATCAGAAAAAATAACGCAAACTCTGAGCATAATCACCGCACTCGCCAATCTATCGTGACGATCAGAAGAACGGGTCAATGGTTTCCAGGAATGACTCCGCCTTCTATGGCGTGCTGAAACGCCGCCGATCCGCCCCTATAGGCCTCGGCGCGGCTCGCATCTCCCGTGAGACGCGAACGCCGTTTGCCGCACCCCGCTAACGATAGATCCCAGATTATGGTTAAGAAGCTCTAAAGCTGGGGCGGCGACAGGCTCGGATGTGTGGAAGAATGGCGCGTTAGCCCGACTGCGAATTGCAACAACGCGAGCAAAGAAAAAGACCCTGGCCGGCGGCTAAGGCCTGGATTGACGCACAACTGCCCAGACGCTTGAACCGGAATGCTCAACATCTAATATCGCCAAAAGAAAAGCCCCGCCCGTGAAATATGCTGGCCGCTGGGCGGGGCTCCCACACTGGCGATTCCCCCTAATCAAGCCAAGTGCAGTTGGCCGACATGGTGCCACTCTTCCTTGCCAAGCGCCCCCCAAGTCGTGAATAGGGGGTCTGCGCCCAAAGAAAGAGCCCCGCCGCAGAGGGGGCACTAACGGAGGGGATGCCATGCGGGCTGCGTTGCTGCTTGTTCTGTCAGTTCTGGTAGGCTGCACTGGTCCGAACAAACCGAATCTCAATGTGGCCTGCGCCCTCACGCAATGCACCTGCCTCTCAAACAGGGACGGCTATTTCGCGCGAAATTTCAATAAGCAGACAACGACTAAAGTGCTGTGGACCGACACGGGCAGCGCCTATTGTCCCGAAAATTTCTCATTGCAGCGGGTAGAGGAGAAGAAGGTACAGTACTACACACCTCGTTAATCCGGCAGAACCATCAAGCGGGCTGATAAACATTTGGCAGGCTGTTTCCCAATGAGAAATCGGCAAACGTTTGCCGATTTGCCCAAAAGAAAGCCGAAGCCGGGGCGGGCGGATGGAAGCGTAGTGACGCTCTCGGGCCGGATCACCTTTTGGGATGGGCGGACGTACTAGCTTACCCCCTCGGAATCTGTAGGAGGAGAATTGGCCAATTATGGGCATTCTAACCACAATGATATTGTAACGGCAGATTGTAACTGGTAGAGGCGACCGCCCTAATGATCGCTTGGAGATGGCTTCCAGTGACCTTGATGCCTTCTGTACTGAGATATGCAGCCCTTACCGCCTCGATCTTTGCGCTTGTCGGTTGCAGCTCACCGTCGCGCCCACCAGAGGCCCGTCTCATCCAGGCAACACCTGAGGGAGGAGCCATATTGGCGAATACCGTGGGTCATCCCAGAGCGATTGCAAGACACCATTGTGCCAGATACGGCAAGCGGTACGTCCTCAAGGATTTTGAGCGGGTTGTGCTGGGTGGAAAATTCGAGGACCGGAATTACGTTCTCTATTTTGACTGTCTCTAGGTTGCTGCCTTGCGAGGTCTCGACGCCATCTGAATCATCCCGCCGCGCTCGGCCTCACTGACGAAAATCTTCGGCTTGGCTGGCCCCAGAAGGCCTAATCGGTAAGATCGCTCTCCACGGCGCGCTGAGGGGCAAAGAAAAACCCCGCCGTTCGCGCGACGGAGCTAGTCGAGGGTCGTTATGAGATCAGATAGGACAACCTAGCCCAAACTGTTCAGCGGCGCTGACCATATCGGCTGGGAGTTCCGCTAAACGGACCCAGATTCTAGACGATGACGCACGCCAATGCGCCTACCATGATCGGCGATGAGCTTACTCCTATGGGTCGGGACAATCTCGGGCGCTGCCATCGGCTTGGCGCACGCCATTTATCTGTGGCGCGTGTCAGGCCGTGAATCCGAAGGGCGCAGCACAGCGATATACCGGGGCGTCTGGGCGGTAGGGCTTTGGACGCTCTTCGGCACTTACGTCCTGGTGCTTTGGATCGTCGGGGTGATCGCCCATGGGCTGGTCGGTCTTCTGCAGCGCCGCCGCGAGGCTTGAGCGCACGGGGGGGCAGGCCCGTAACCGGACGCTAATCGGCCCTCAGAGCCATAGCGAGGAGCAAGGTGGCTTGCGGCCAGTCCGCGTGATCGAGGGGGACGCGCAGGAATGGACCTGACGGGGGTCAAGACGGTCGGCATCATCGGTGCCGGCGTTTCCGGGCTGGTCACGGCCAAGACCTTGATGGCTGAGGGCCTCGACTGCACCTTGTTCGAGCGTAACGGCGCACTCGGCGGGGTCTGGGCCGACGGCTACATCAATTTCGGCGTCCAGGTGCAGAAGGAACTCTACGAGTATCCGGACTGGCCTTTGCCCGAAAGCACACCGAACTTCACGCCCGGACCCTTTTTCCAACAGTATCTGAAGGACTATGCGGACCACTTCGGTCTTACGCCGCATATTCGCTTGGAGAGCGAAGTCACTACGGTTCGGCCGCGCGGGGACGGGAAGCTCGGGTGGTCGCTGGCGATCAGGGACAAAGAGGGCGAACGCCAGGGCGACTTCGACCTGCTCGTGGTCTGCGTCGGGCTCTATTCCAACGAGCCCTACCGGCCCGAGTTCCGCGGCCAGGACACCTTTCGTGGCGAGATCCTGCACATCTCGCAATTGAAATCGCGCGCGCCGCTCGAAGGCAAACGCGTGGCGGTCTTGGGTTTCGGCAAGAGCGCGACCGACGCGGCCCTGGAATCGCAGGAGGTCGCCAAGGAAACGCATCTCATAGTGCGCGAACCCCATTGGCCGGTGCCGCGTAAGCTGGCCGGCATTCTGCCATTCAAGTGGGGCATGGTGAACCGCATGACCAGCACGCTGATTCCGTTCTATTTGCGTCCGTCACCGTTCGAGCGCGCCGTGCATGGCCTCGGCAGACCGCTGGTTTGGCTGTGGTGGCGTCTGGTCGAGATTCTTATGCGCGTGCAGCACGGTCTGGGACGCAAAATCGAGGGCGGCGACAACCTGGTGCCGGCGAAGCCGGTCGACATCGACGCCTTCGGCGAATCGACCATGCTGCCACGCCCGGCGCTCTACCGAGCAATCGGCCAGGGACGGATTCGCGCCCACCGCAGCACGATCGAAGAGTTCAATCCGGCAGGCCCGAAACTGGCGAACGGCCGGCAGTTGGAAATCGATCTACTGGTCCTCGGTACTGGCTGGCGAACCGGATTTGCCTTCCTGCCGGACGACCTGCGCCAGGCCCTGGGCTTCGAGGACGACGGCCTCTATCTCTACCGCCACATGCTTCAACCCAATGCACCGAATCTGGTGTTCGTCGGCCGCGCCGCGACCATCTGCAGCGTGTTGACCTACAGTCTGCAGGCGCGCTGGTTAGCCGAGTTGATCGCCGGGCGGCACTGGCTTCCCGACAGCGAGGCCATGCTGAGGGAGATCGAGGATATGAAGGCCTGGAAACGCGCCTGCATGCCGTTCAGTGCATCGCGCGGCGCCCGCCTGATCCTACACATGCAGCATTATCACGATGAGCTTCTGCGCGATTTCGGCGCCAACCCCTTGCGCAAGCGCGGCCTCTGGGCACCGCTCAAGGAGGTCATCGAACCTTACGAGCCGGCCGACTACCGCGACATCGTCTCGGGCGACTGGGCGCGCAGGTGAGGTAGACAAAGTCAATCCACCCCATCCGATCGACTTCATCTTATCCAGAGCCATCCAGCCCGGTTCAACGGGGCCGAATCCGATTGAATGACTAAAACCAAAGGGCGTGGATATTGACCCATTTCACTGCGGGCCGGGGTCCCCGGCGACGACGTGAACAACCTCTGGCACGGCAAGACGTCGACTCCTATCCTGTTGCCTCTCCGATCGAAGCCATGCGATGCATGAATGATGTCTTCTTCGAGTCGCGGTCCGGCGCGGCCGGATGGAGCCGAAGTCGCGTGAGGCGCTTGGTGGCGACCTCTAGGTCATAGCTGTACGAGAAAGCCCCCAATGGCGTTCGGGCGGACGAGAAAATAGCGCGGGCGAGACACCGGCCGGTCCATGGGATCTATGGAGCTGTTCATCAAGGGCATCGTGATCGGTCTGGTGATCGCCGCGCCGGTTGGTCCGATCGGGTTCCTGTGCATCAGCCGCACCTTGGAATACGGCGCGGTTATCGGGCTTGCCACAGGACTCGGAGCGGCGACGGCCGATGCGGTTTACGGTGCCGTGGCGGCGTTCGGCCTGATGCAGGTCGCCGTGGCTCTGTCGGAGCAAGATACCGTGCTACGGGTCGTTGGCGGGCTGGCGCTCTGCCTTATCGGATTGCGCACTCTGTTCCTCGCTGATCGAAAACAGCGGGAATTCGCGGAGAAAGAGGCCTTGTCCGGGCCAACGCTCAAACTCGCTGGCCGACAGGTAGGACGCGGCGCGACATGGTATTTCGGATCTTCCTTCCTGTTGACCCTGGCGAATCCGGCGACAATCTTAGGCTTTCTGGCGTTTTTCGCAGCGGTGGGCTGGGCACGCGATCTGGAAACCCACGCCGGCGCGACGATCCTGGTGGTTGGGGTCTTCCTGGGATCTGCGGTCTGGTGGCTGAGCCTTGCGGCGGCGACGGCGCTGCTCAGCAGCCGCATGGGAGACCGGCAAAGGATCTGGATTCAGCGCCTGTCCGGTATGGTCATCACTGGCTTCGGCGCCTTCGCCCTGCTGTCGGTCCTGGTGTAGATACGTTCCTTGGGACATCTCGTTGCTAGTCGCCAGTCCGCACGCGCGCGACGGCATCCTGCCAGCCGGCGTAGCGGCGGTCACGTTCGTCGGCGGCCATGACCGGGGTAAATTGTCCGGCCGACCGCCAAGTGCGGGAGATCTCATCCAGGCTGCTCATCAGGCCAACGCCCAGGCCGGCCAGGGCCGCCGCGCCGAGAGCCGTGGTTTCGGCCACCACCGGCCGCTCCACCGTGCAGCCATTGAGGTCGGCGAGGCGCTGCATCAGCCAGTCGTTGGCGACCATGCCGCCGTCGACACGCAGCGTGTTGGGCGGTTGGGCGCCGTCGGCGGTCATGGCCTGCAGCAAGTCGCGTGTCTGGTAGCAGACCGCATCGAGCGCGGCGCTGGCGATCTCGGCCGGGCCGCTGGCGCGGGTCAGGCCGAGGATAGCGCCGCGGGCATGAGCGTCCCAATAAGGTGCGCCGAGCCCAGTGAAGGCGGGGACGAGATAAACGGCCTGCTCGGGGTCCGCTTCTCGCGCCAGGGATTCGCTCTCCGTTGCCGCGGCGATAACTTTGAGCCCGTCGCGCAGCCACTGGATAGTGGCCCCGGCGGCGAAGATTGAGCCTTCGAGGGCATAGGTCGTTTCGCCCGACAGGCGGTAGGCGAGCGTGGTGAGCAGGCGGTTGGTGGAGGTCACGGCCTCGCCACCGGTGTTCCTAAGGGCGAAGC
>PVMS01141817.1_pt1 | contig 10042 bp, 10 predicted proteins | sample 1853461 | NCBI WGS metagenome assembly PVMS01 (sample SAMN08582032, study PRJNA380276) | Marine sediment metagenome, whole genome shotgun sequencing project. | isolation source: ocean sediment barecode stripped | collected 2017
AAGTGCTTTCAAATTCATCTATAATCATTCTAAGTTCTTGGCGCGTTGTAACAACCCACACCGTTGCTCCTATCACATCTGAAAGCTTGTACAGTTTTCCATCAGCATCATCTTTAATTTTTATCAACAATATATCCTTATCAGAATGTGCTTTTGCATTTAGTGCCAGTTTTGAAATAGCTGTAGTCTTTCCCACTCCACTACCCCCTACAAATGCCATTGCCTTATGAGTTTTTCCATTTGCCAAATCGGAAGCAGGGATTTTAATCTTACTAATAAACCTTTCTCTAATCATCTGATGTTGTAAATCCATTTTCCCAAAACCTTCTTTATCCAGATCGCATAGTGTTTCTCTTGTCAATATTTCAGCATGTTCTTCTTCTACTTGCTGAGCACTAAGCCTGTCAGACAATGCCTTGATTGTTCCAGACAAATCATTCCCTAAATCACGACCTGCCTTTGGAAATACACTTGAACTGTCATTGTTCTCTAATTCTTTACTGGTATCTTGTTCAATAAGATTTTCTGCTGCAACTATCTCAACCAACTTCTGACCTGCAACACTTTTAATATCTCCCTCTTCTATATCCCTGGCTTCAAGAATTAGAGGAGAATCACCCATTTCTTCTTTCACATTTTTTAGCGCTTCTTGCATTGTGGGAGCAATAAAAGATTTAATCTTCATTTGTCAAACTCACAACTCCAAGTGATTCAATTTGAATTCCTGGTGCTATCTCCTTATACGACAACACCGGTAAATAAGGTATCGAGCTTTCTATAAGTTTTCTGATGTGATTTCTCACTGCAGAAGGCGTTAAAAGCACTGTGTCACTGCTGGATGAGTAAGTCTTCTTCATCGTTGCTGCAATGGCATCTATTATTTTTTGTGCATAGTTCGGCTCTAAAGCAAGCACGGCTTTATTCCCTGTCGTGTGAATAGAATTTGCAATCTCTTGCTCCAATCTTGGCTCGAACGAAATAGTACTAATCTTGCTTGCTTCATTTTGATATTGTCCACATAATGTTCTGCACAACCTTTGTCGCACATATTCAGTCAGAACGTCCGGATCTTTCGTCCCAGGTGCATGGTCAATAAGAGTCTCAAGAATAGTAGAAAAATCTCTTATTGAAATTCTCTCTCTTAACAAATTCCTGATTACTTCGTGCACAACACCCAGCGCAAGAATACTTGGAGTTAATTCATTTACTAAAGTTGGTGAATCTTTCTTCAAATTCTCGATTATTTTCTGAATATCTTCCCGTGTAATTATCTCATGGGCATGAGACTTAACAACCTCTGTTAAATGTGTAATTAAAACTGACGTAGGGTCAATCACTGTATAACCTGCTGATTCGGCCGAGTCCTTTTTAGATTCAGAAATCCATACGCCAGGCAACCCATAAGCAGGGTCTACTGTCTTAATGCCCTCAATCGGCTCCTGCTCTTCTCCACCTAAAGCCAGATAACTATCAGGCTGTATTTCTCCTTTAGCAACTGTTTGCCCCTTTATCTTTATATGATACTCATTTGAGGCAAGTTGCAGATTATCCCTCAAACGTATAGGAGGAATTATTGCTCCCATATCTCTGGCAAGCTGTTTTCTAAGCGCATTAATCCTACTCAAAACCCCCCCTGTTTTTTTAGGATCAACCAACGGCACCAATTTATAACCAACCTCAACTCCCATTCTGTCCACCTGTAACAGGGCTTCAATTTCCTTCTCCGGTTCTTTTAATTCTTTTAATTTCTTCACCTCTTGTTCTTTACCATCTTTTTCCATAACATCACTTGTTGCACTTTTCCTTGTAGCAAAAAACATCAAACCAAAAAAAACTGACATCATTATAAAAGGGGTTTTTGGCAAGCCCGGAATTAAACCAAAAAAGCCCAGGATACCTGACGCAAACGCCAGCACCCTTGGTATCGTCAGTAACTGGGATGCCAATTCATTGCCCAGACTGGTTTTAGTCGATGCCTTTGTAATAAGTAAAGCGGCAGATGTAGCGTTAATCAAAGAAGGGATTTGCGATACTAATCCATCACCAACAGTTAAAATTGTGTAAGTAGATAATGCATCAGAAATCCCCATACCCTGCATCAATCCACCTATTATTATGCCACCTGCAATGTTTACTAAAGTAATAACAATCCCTGCTATAGCATCTCCACTTACAAATTTACTTGCTCCATCCATTGAACCATAAAATTCAGCTTCTTGCGATATGGTCTCCCGCCTACCTCTCGCCTCCTCCTCAGTAATCATGCCTGAGTTTAGATCAGCATCAATACTCATTTGCTTACCTGGCATGGCATCCAGAGTAAATCTGGCAGCCACCTCGGAAACCCTTGTAGCACCCTTTGTGATTACTATAAACTGAATAAGTGTCAGAATTGTGAAAATCACCATTCCAATCACTACATTACCACCGACTACAAAATTACCAAAAGCTGCTATTACTGCACCAGCATTAGCATGCATGAGGATAAGACGGGTTGATGCAACATTTAAAGCGAGTCGGAAAAGTGTGGTGAAAAGCAAAAGGGATGGAAAGGCTGAAATCTCCAATGCCTGTTTCACATGTAATGTAACTAAAAGTATCAAAAACGATAATGAAATATTAACAGTAATTAAAATATCAAGTAAAAATGTAGGGAGTGGAACTATGAGAACAACTATTATACTTAACACTCCAACAGCCAGACCAAATTCACTATGTTTAAATATCAATGAAGATATCATTGAAGACTTGGGCACATCTACTTTATTTACAGCCATTTTATTGCATCCTCATACTGATTGTTTATTTTCCGACGACACTACGTAACTGATAAACATATGAAAGAACCTTTGCTACCGCTTGATAAAGTTTAGGAGGCACTTCACCATCAATTTCCACTGTGCTATATAAAATTCGTGCAAGAACTCTATCCTCAACTACAGGAACATCATGTTCCCTGGCAATTTCCATTATCTTGAATGCTATTAAATCAATCCCCTTCGCTACGACTTTTGGCGCATTCATTTTAGCAACATCGTACTTAAGCGCTATGGCGTAATGTGTAGGATTGGAAACAACCACATCTGCATCTGGTATAGCGCTCATCATCCTTTTATTCGCCATCTGACGCTGAACACTTTTAATTTTGGATTTGACTAAAGGATCTCCTTCACGCTGCTTTGTTTCCTGCTTAACTTCATGCTTGGTCATCATATTGTCTTTCCCAAACTGCCATCTCTGGTACATAAAATCGAAAAGCGCCAGGATCAATAAGATTATTGTAATTTTCAAGACAAGGCCGAATATTAAACTGCATGCGGAACTGAAGATATCTTCCACCTCCATGCTTACCAATTCCATCAATGGTTCCATATCCTTCCTTATAGAAAAATATGCCACAAGCGCCATTATTGACAGCTTCACAAGAGCCATCGCCAACTTAACCAGAGATTTCTTTGATACAAGATTTTTTATGCCCTTAATAGGATCCATTTTCTTAAAATCGGGAATAAGTGCTTTTGGGCTCAATTTGAAACCTACCTGGGAATATGAACTTATTATTCCTATTACCATGAATCCTCCCATTATTGGAAGAAGGCCTTTTAGATTTTTGCTGGAAATCTCTGCCACTAAGTATTGTAAAGTATTAACATCAAAGTTCTCATAAAAAGAATTTTTTAAAAAGAAACACATCGTATCTTTTATACTCAAAAACATTGCCCCACCCAGGAAATATATAAGTACGAACCCAAACAACAACATCATAGCAGTATTAAGATCCTGACTCTTAGCCACACTCCCTTTGCTGCGAGCATCCTGCTTCCGTTTGGGTGTGGCCGGTTCTGTTTTTTCATCAGCAGATGCTGCCATTATTTACATGCCTCCTACCAGACCATACAAATCCTTACGAAGTATATTTATTACATATTCCATTGCACGTACTATAAACGGAAAAGTTATACCCAGAACTAAAAAACCAACCATAATTTTCATTGGGAATACTAACATCATTATATTTATCTCAGGTATAGCCTTTCCAATCAATCCAGCAACAATCACAACAAGAAATAGAATAATCATAATAGGAGCTGCTATTTTAATTGCAGATACAAACAACCCATGAAACAATTGCATTATCTTGCCCATTGTCATGCCAGACTCAAAAAATTCTGTTATAGGAACAGTTTTGTAACTCAGAACCAACGCATTTATTATCCAATGATGTCCGTCTAATGCCAGAAACAGAATTAATCCCAACATTTGAAACAACTGTGCAATCGGGTTTATATTGCCCCCTAACAGTGGATCAACCATCTCTGCCATTTGTAATCCCATCTCGCTGCTTATCAAGTCTCCTGCCACAACAAAAGCTCCAAACGTCAATGTTGCTCCATAACCAATTACAAAGCCAATTGCAATTTCCTTAAAGACCAAAAGAATAAAAGGCAACAAACTATCAGGTAACATTTGCTGAGAATCACTTACTATGGGAAATATAACAAGCGCAATTACTAGTGCCAGACCTATTTTTATCAGCAATGGCAACCCTGTTTGATTAAAGATAGGAGAAAAGAAAAGGACACTGGCAGTCCTGAATAGTACTATGGTAAACAAAGGAAGAAGGTTAACAATATTTAGTAGCATTTTTTGTCAGAACGAATATCTATAAAGATTACCCAGGAGCATAGAAGTGAATGCCATTAATTTCTGTAACAACCAGGGCATGGCAAGAATAAACATTCCAAGTACAGCAAACAGTTTTGGCAAAAACGTAAGGGTTTGCTCTTGAATACTCGTAGCCGCCTGAAAGATTCCTACCATAAGCCCTACTACCAACGCCGTTCCAATAAGCGGCCCAATCATCATCAATGTCATTATTATCGCGTCTTTACCAAGATTAATTACTATGTCTTGCCCCATAAGTTTCCCTACCTGATACTTGAGACTATTGATTGAATAATTAAGTGCCAACCATCAACTAACACAAATAAAACGACCTTGAACGGCACAGAAATCATCATTGGTGGAAGCATGAACATGCCCATCGAAGTTAAAACACTTGCAACAACTAAATCTATAACTATGAAAGGCAAATAGACTACAAATCCCATTTGAAATGCAGTCTTTAGTTCACTCAGAACAAATGCCGGCATCAGAATCTGATTAGGAACATCACTCAGTGAATTTGGTCTTTCCGTCTTTGTAATGTTATAAAACAACGCGATGTCTCTTTCTCTTGTTTGCCTGGCCATAAAGTTTCTCAATGAATCCATACCTCTGCCAAACGCCTCCATTTGTGTAATATCCTCATTCATAAATGGTTGAACAGCATTTTTGTTGATCTGTTCAAACACAGGGGACATCACAAAAAAAGTTATTAAGAGCGCAAGTCCGATTAAAATTTGATTAGGCGGCATTTGTTGAAACGATAAGGCCTTCCTTGCAAATGACAACACAATAATAATTCTCGTAAACGAAGTCATCACCATTAATAATCCTGGCAAGACTGTCAGTGAAGTCATTAACAGGAATATCTTCACAACGCTGGCAAGTTCCTTAGGCTTACTAAGATCACCCAGACTTATAGACACCTTCATGGGCGTATTAGCCGTATTACTCGCCTCTATCGGTCCTGCAAAAAGCAAGACAGTGCCAAAACACATTCCAACAACCACCAACCCATATAAATGTTTTATCTTCATTTCAGCTTGTGTTTTAAATATGATTCTTTCATTAAACTTAAGAAGTCCTTATTACTAATACCCTCACCTTTGCTGTCAGCAGCAGCAGTAGTAGTAGTAGCATCATTAATTATTTCATCAATACCAACAACATCTTCGTTTGCAATCTCAGATATTAATCCTATTCTGTCATTAGTCGCACCAATCAATAAATGCTTTCCGGGAACTTTAACTAAAACAATAGACTTTTTTACTCCCATTGACAGGTGTTCAACTATTTGTATGCATTTCTTGCCTTTTCCCAGACTTGTTTTTATCCCATATTTCTTCCTGAGAAGAAACACTGTCACAATTATCAGGGCTATAACTATACAGAGTGTGCTTACTACTCTTGCATATCTATCCAGCTTGCCGGAAGAAGAGATTTTTTTAGGAGAATCATTGACAAACCACTCTGTACTTTTTTCGTCAGCAAGACTCATTCTCTGCGCCCCCGCAAAAGATAAAGAAACAAGCAGCAGGATGAGTACGACAATTCTAATGGTTTTAAAATGATATCTTCTTGTCATAGTTCTTAGCCGGAATACAAATCTTCTCTCGCAACATATTTCTCTAACTACAAAATCACCTCAATAAGGAGATTAGCAAATCAGATACCATTGTTTTTCTTAAACGCTGCAACATATTTACCTGTCTTACATTCCGCATATATAAGAACTTACATATGTTTCAACCTTGATGGCATAAATTATTTAAGCTAATTTGTTACAGGCAAATTATTAGAACAAATGCCAGCGTAGTCTTTTTAAACTAATCGTAGTTTTCTTGGACAAGAATTCAGTTAGCTTTACTCACAATTGGAATGATTGAATAGCAGGATTGGGGGAAAAGTGGGATAGTTGATTACGGACAAAATCCTCTAACAAGAACTTGACTTACCAGGACAAAAGCAAGGCTATTTTCTAAAATATGGGGTTTCAGATTTGATTTTCTGTATTCATTTCTTTACTGCTTCAACTTGCAGTTCTCTGCTTTAATCAAGCGTTTTCACACTACATTCTATTAATATTTCTGATAGAAATATTAATAGAAGAAGGTATTATTCATTAAGAATTTGCCAATAAAGAGCTTCGTGGGATAGAAAAATATTGGCACGCAACGGAAATTCCCAGTCGTCATCCCACGCTTTTAATTCTTTCCTGCTGATTTGCAATCTTTGTTATCTTTACACCAAAATTTTCGTCAACAACTACTACTTCTCCCTGCGCAATTATTTTTCCACGAATTGTTATCTTAACAGGTTCTCCGGCTAAAGTATCCAGTTCAACTATTGATCCCGGAGACAATGCTAATACATCACGCATCATCATCTCTGTATGTCCAAGTTCCACAAGAATAGGAATTTTAACGTCCATTAGCATATCCATATTCCCATGCGCTACCCCAGGTTTTCCCTGTACCGGATTTAGAGGAGAGAGTTGGACAGGCTTTATAGCCTCTTCATCGATTACGGCCTGATCAGGTACTTCCTTGTCTTCCTTCTCATCGATTACGGCTTGAGAAGGAACTCCCTGATCTTCCTTCTCATCAATTACGGCTTGATTAGATCCTTTTTGTTCTTCTTTCTTTTTTTTCCCCATACGTTAGTCCTCCTCATCAATAAAGTTATGTCAAAGTTACACACAAAAAACAAAGATTTTCTTAATATCAATAGTTAGTTTTGGAAACAAGCTACCCACATAATCTCAAGCCTTCTGAGACATGTAAGACTGAAATATCCTAGCTATCGTAGAAAGTTTTTCAAAACCAGTTTCTTCATCACAGTTCCAGTAACCTCCAAATGCATAATAGTATCTCCAATATCATTGTGATGCATCAGGCTGGTCAGCTACGGATGAAATAATTTGCATGGCTTTTTTTGAACCCAAAAGCCCCAATTTCCCATTAAATTTATTTACCCCCTCTACCCTAATTCCCAGATCATCAGTAATTTTACTATTCAGTCTCATTACATCACCCACCTTAAGATGTATCAAATCATCTACGGTAACATTAGTTTCATCTAGAACACCAGTTACAACAACTTTTAAATCTTTTACCAATTTGTTAAGTAATTCAGCACTTTTCTCACAGCTTTCCTTTGAATTAAATGGATTATTCGGGTTATTATTATCAGCAAATTTTTCTAATGTCTGCTCCATAGCCGAAACAGGTATACACAGCTTCATTTCTCCGAAGCTGTAATCCAAATTTACTGTAAAGGAAATCACCAGTAGAACTTCAGCCTCTGAAGCAATATTAAGATATCTTGATTCCATGGCTGTCTCAGAAATCTTCCAATTTATTTCAACAAATGCTGCCCATGCACTCTTTATCTTTTCCAATATAATTGTTATGATTTCATCAAGAATTGCTACTTCTATATCTGTCAACTTCCGAACCAGACTTTGAGATTTTCCATGACCCCCAAATGCCTTTTCTATAATAGACAAACACAATCCTAAATCCATTGTAATGCATCCGAACCCCTGCATTGGTGTTAACCTGATTGTCTCGATAAAGACAAGTTCTGGACATGTGTTTTTAAAAATTCCAAAACTTAATTCGTCTATCGAATCCAGACTGACTTTTGCAGAAGCCTTTAAATAGTCAGTAAGCTCCTTGCTTATATGATAAGCAGTCGTCTCATATAACTTCTCCAGCATACGTTTCTTTTCTCTTGATATTGTATTGGGACGCTTAAAGTCATAATACTTTATTACTCCTCCTTCTTCGATTGCATCCGATTGCTCAACATCAAGTCTGCCTTCATGAAAAGACTCCAATAACCGTTCAACTTCTTCGCCAGAAAGGATTGCATTATCTATATCTGCCATAGTTGTTATTTACTGCACAATAAAGTCAGAAAAATATATTTGCTTAATAACACCAGCTCCTACAAGTCTATTTAGAACGTCTTTAAGTTCTAACCGTAATTTAAACAGGCCGCCTTCTGTTTCTATATCTCTCATCGTCTTTGATGAAAAGAAAGAAATCATTTTATCTCTCAGGATTACCTCTTTTTCACTTATCATTTTCTGGTCATCTTCGTTGCCTACCTCCAGACTAGTTTGAATCCTTAGATACCTGTTGCTACTTATTCCTCCAAGATTGACAACAACGGTTTCCATCGGCACTATAATCGTATCCTGTATACCACCAGCTCCTTCACCATCGCCGGTATCATCAATATTACCTGTTTCAGCGCTTACTTTATTTGATTTATTGGTTTTACTCTTTTTATTTTCCCGTTTTACACCGGTACCTCCTTGTGACACATCTCCAGTGTTTCCACTGTTGAAAGCCCTATTTACACCCTGTACTTCAAAGTTATTTTCCCTGGGGGAAAACGTCTTTGATACAAAAACAAAGCGCATACTATTGAGACCAAGGCAACTAGAACCATAATCAATGTATTCATCAAGTTAGCGTTCACAAACCTTTTCTTACCCACATTGGCATCATCAAAATTTTCGGTTGCAACCGCATCTACTACTTTTTTATCAACATTAACATCCTTAGAATCTTCGACCACTGCCACATCTACTGTTTTTTCAGCGCTATTAGCATCCTTAGCTTCTTTATCCATTTCTTCCCCTTAAAAGGACCTCTCTTCCTGTTTAATAGACATTCAGGAAATTCTATAATTTATTAACATTCGTTCAACATCTTGTGTACTTTAAGCAATTAAATGCAAATCTCTTGAGGCTACCATAGTTCACCGTTGGAGATTATTATATTTGTCCTGTTATTCTCGCCAGCATTAAAGGATGCATCCTCTCCTAATAATGGCTGATGTTCACCGTATCCTATTGCAATCATCCTTTTATAATTTATACTTCCCCCATTATAGAGATAATTTGTAACGGCAGAAGACCGTTCTGCTGTAAATTGCCAGCTTGTAGGATATTCAACCGTTGACACAAAGCCTTCATCTGTATAACTACAGACTATAACCTTACAACCCCTGTCTTTTATCAATTTTGCTAAATTGTCAAGATAGGCCTTACTTGAGGGCAAAAGCTCCGCCCCTCCATCTACAAAATCAATGTTAGTAGGAAAAAACATTCGGCGTCCTTTTTTCACATACTCGATATCTATCTCGCTATCAATCATATTGGCAAACGACCTTCCAACCAGTTCCGTATCCTCATTGTCGGATTTCACACCACTTCTTTTTGACACAAAGGCCAGATTAGCAATGGAATTACTCCGCCCATATACAATTCTACTCAGTCCAAAGGCCTGCAGCGCGTTTTGAAATGATTCAACTGCTTCTTTTGTCGAATTATGTTCTGGTCTACCTCCATAACTGGACAACA
>PVMS01148056.1_pt1 | contig 10042 bp, 7 predicted proteins | sample 1853461 | NCBI WGS metagenome assembly PVMS01 (sample SAMN08582032, study PRJNA380276) | Marine sediment metagenome, whole genome shotgun sequencing project. | isolation source: ocean sediment barecode stripped | collected 2017
AGGGTCGCCATCGAATAAATGCTGCCGGCGATCCATGCCCGACGATTGTTCACGCTCCACTCCCCTCCACGAAATCCCCGCTGCGACTTCATTCTGCAGCCCTGGGCGCAGCCGTCGCCTCGGCGCAGACCAGCGACGACAACACCCCGGGAATGGTCTCACTCGACTTCGACGATGCCGAGCTTGCGGATGTCATCGACACCATCGCGCGCATGACGAACCGGAATTTCATCTACGACGACCGCGTTCGCGGGCGCGTGACCATCGTCTCGCCAACACCCATTCCGCTCGAACAGGCCTACGCGGTTTTCGAGTCGGTGCTCCAGGTCAAGGGATTTACGACCGTCGAAACACCCGGCGGCGCGCTCAAGGTGATCCCGCTACGCGATGCCAAGGAAACCAGCATCGAGACCGTGAGCAGCAATCGACGCCCGCCGAACCGCGACCGCTTCGTCACGCGCCTGATCCCGCTCAAGTACGTCGGCGCCAGCGAGATCGTCGGAACGCTGAAACCGCTCGTCTCGAAGGACGCCGCGATCGCGGCCTACGACACGACCAACACCGTGATCCTGACCGAGAGCGCGTCGAACGTCCGGCGCATCATCAAGATCCTCGAAGCGATCGATGTCGACACCTACAAGGACGAGATCGCGGTGATCCACGTCGAGTATGCGGACGCATCCGTGCTGGCGTCCCAGCTCTCCGAGATCTACGGTGCCAACGTTTCGTCGAGCAGCGCGCGCCGACGCGCCACCAGCCGGTCCCGCCGGTCCAGCACCAACAAGCCGAAGGCCCCCACCTCGACCGGCGTGAGTCCGCTCAATCGGGTACGACTGATCACCGACGACCGCACCAATTCGCTGATCGTGCTGGCGCCCCGCAGCCAGCTCGAAGAAGTTCGTATGCTGGTGAACAAGCTCGACATTCCGGTCAGCGGCGGAGGCGAGATCCACGTCTACTACCTGCAACACGCCGACGCCGAAGAGCTCTCGCAGACGCTTCAGTCGCTGGTGTCGGGCACGCCACGCGCCCCTTCCGGCGGCGCGAACCCCGCGGCCGGCGGAGGAGCGGCGCAGGCCATCCGCACTGCGGTGACCGCCCTCGCCGAGGGCATCCGCGTCACGTCCGACCCCGCCACCAACTCCCTCGTGATCCAGGCGCGCAAGGAAGGCTACGACGCGCTGATCGACGTGATCAAGATGCTCGACATCGAGCGGCCGCAGGTGCTCGTCGAGGCGCTGATCATGGAGGCCGACGTCAGCGACGCCAGCGAGCTCGGCTTCAACGGCATCTACAAGATGCTCACGGATGACTTCGGCCTCACCTTCGGGACGCTGAGCGACGCCGCCGCGCGCGTGGCCATCGCGGGTGCGGGCTTCGGCCCGGCGGCCAACCTCGCCTCGTCGTTCGCGACCGGCTTCGTCGTGGGGAACCCCTCCAACGAGGATGGCAACCAGAGCCGGCACTCCCTCCAGGGAATCATCCGCGCGACCGCGAACAACGCCGGCATCAACATCATCTCAGCGCCCCACATCCTCACCTCGGACAACGAGGAGGCCGAAATTCGAATCGGCGACAACATCCCGATCATCACCAGCCGGATCCAATCGGCCGCAGGCCAGAACATCGGCTTGTCCAGCTCCGTGAACGTCGAGCGCCAGGACATCGGCGTCACGCTGCGCGTGACGCCGCAGATCACCGAGGGCGATAGCCTCCGGCTCGAGATCTTCCAGGAGATCACCGACATCAACGAGGCCATCGATGTCGGCAGCGTCGCGGATGTCGGCGTACCGCTGTCGAACCGGCGCATCACGAACACGGTCGTGGTCAAGGACGGCGACACCGTCGTGATCGGCGGACTGATCAGCGACCGCTATCTCGACGAAGTCAACAAGGTCCCGTTCCTCGGCGACATCCCCATCCTGGGTCGGGCCTTCCAGACGAAGACTCCCGCGCCCACGAAGGTCAACCCACCCGCCTTCCTGACGCCGCACATCGTGCGCAGCCCCGAGGACATGGAGTACCAGTCGATCCGCAAGCGCGAGGAGTTCGTGTCCCGGACCGACACCGAAGTCGAGCTCAGCCTGGACGAGCGCTGGCAGGCCGAAAAACGCTGGGCGGAATCCGTCACCACCGGTATGCCCTACCCGCCCGTCACCAGCGGCCATCCGGTGCGAAATCGCGTGCTCGAACTCGCGGGCAAGCACCCGCTCGAGCGGATGCGCGAGATCGAGCAGCAGCAACGCAACGCCAACGAGCGCATCCGCGCCGCCGCCGAAGCGGCAAAGCGTTCGCCGAAGTACTACATCGAAACCTCGATGGGCAGCGACGAGCGCGCCGCGACCGACCTGCTCGTGGCGCTGATCGACGCCGGCTATGAAGGCGAGCTGGTGTCTTCGAGCGCCGGCGGTGTGCTGCTGCGCGAAGTGCACGTGGGCCCATTCGACAGCTTCAGCGAAGCCCGAAACGCCGGCGAGCAGATCGGACGAGCGCACGGTGTCACGCCGAGTGTGGTCGTGGTGCCGCCGGAGCAGCCATGAGCCAGGCGACGGATTCTCCGGGACCCGCCTCACGCGACGTGTGCCAGATCCTGCTGGCCTCGACCGGGCTGACACCCGAGCAGCTCGACGCCGCGCGTGACGAGCAGGCCGAGAAGGGCGGGCGAGTGGTCGACCACCTTCTCTCGGCGGGGCACGTGAGTTCCGACGAGTTGTTGGCGGCCTGGAGCCGCCAACTCGACCTGGTGGTTCGCCCCCAGATTCGCGCCGAGGACGTCGACGACGAGCTCATCGAGAAGATCCCGATCGCATTCGCGAAGAACCACGGCATCCTCCCGCTGCGTCGCGACGCCGATGGCATCGTCTACATCGCGACTTCGAACCCGATGCAAACCGACCCGCTCGACGACCTGCGGCTGCTCCTCGAAGGCGCCGAGATCCAGCTCGAACTCGCGAACCCGCGCACGATTCTCGGCGCCATCAACGAGGCCTACGACCGAGGCCCGGGCTCGACCGACGCACTCGCCGAGGACGCCGCAGGCGACCTCGATTTCCTCACCAGCGAATTCAGCAGCGAGCCCGAGGACCTGCTCGACGCGGCGGACGACGCGCCGATCATCAAGCTCGTGAACTCGCTGCTGCAACACGCGGTCAAGGAGCGCGCCAGCGACGTGCACCTCGAACCGTCGGAAAGCGAGATTCGGGTCCGCTTCCGCATCGACGATGTCCTGTACGAACCCATCAAACCACTGCCGAGCGCGCTCCACGCCAGCATCGTGTCGCGCATCAAGATCATGGGCGGCCTGAATATCGCCGAGAAACGGCTACTGCAGGACGGCCGCATCCGACTCAAGATCGCGGGTCGCGACTACGACGTTCGCCTGTCGACCCTGCCCATCACCTACGGCGAACGTGTCGTCATGCGCCTGCTGCCACGCACCCAAGAGATGCTCGACCTCGAGAAGATCGGCTTCGGCAAGGAGCAGCTGCGCGCGTTGAATCGACTGATTGCGCGGCCGAACGGGATCATCCTCGTGACCGGCCCGACGGGTAGCGGCAAGACGACCACGCTGTACGGAGCACTCTCTCGAATCAACGCCACCGACAAGAACATCATCACGATCGAGGACCCCGTCGAAATCCAGCTGAAGGGCATCGGCCAGATCGAAGTCAACCCGAAAGTCGGCCTGACGTTCGCGGCCGGGCTGCGCGCGGTGCTGCGTCAGGACCCGAACGTGATCCTGGTCGGCGAGATCCGCGATGTCGAAACCGCCGAGACTGCGATCCAGGCCTCGCCCACCTGCCACCTCGTGTTTTCGACACTGCACACCAACGACGCGCCCAGCGCGATCACCCGCCTCGTCGACATGGGCGTCGAACCGTTCCTCGTGGGCTCGTCTCTCGTCGCCGTGCTCGCGCAACGGCTCGTGCGTGTGCTGTGCACCGAATGCCGCGAAGCCTACGTGGCAAGTGACGAGGAGCTGCGTGAGAGCGGCGTCAAGCCGCCGCGGCGCGAAGTCACTCTCTACCGCGCGCAGGGCTGCGCGAGCTGCAACCACACCGGCTACTATGGCCGCATGGGCATCTTCGAACTGATGCTCATCGACGACGATATCCGGGCGCTGGTTTCCCAGAACGTCGACTCCAAGACAATCAAGCACAAGGCCACGCAGAAGGGCATGCACACCTGCGCTCGGACGGCGCCGTCAAGGTGCTGCGCGGCCAGACCTCGGTAGCGGAAGTGCTGCGCGCGACCGAAGAGGAAGGCGCGGTCGCGCAGATCTGAGGAGACAGCGTGCCGGTCTACGCATACAAGGGCGTCACAAGGGACGGAAGATCCACCAAGGGTTTCCTCGACGCGGACACCTCTCGGCTCGCGCGTTCCCGCCTGCGGCGCGACGGGATCGTGCTGACCGAAATCTCCGAGCAGAGCAGCACCACGAGTATCGAAGCGACCACGGGCCGGCGCTTCGAGCTTCCGTCGTTCCAGCGCATTGCACCGCTCGACCTCGCGCTGGTGACGCGCCAGGCCGCGACGCTGATCGGCGCGGGCATCCCGCTGATACAGAGCCTCACGGCGCTGACCGAGCAAGTCGAGACCCCGAAGCTCAAGTCCGTGCTGGGACAGGTACGCGACGCGGTGAACCAGGGCGCCTCATTCGGGGATGCACTCGCCCAGACCAACGCCTTCCCCGACCTCTATGTCAGCATGGTGAATGCCGGCGAAGCCGGTGGCGCGCTGGAGACCGTGCTCGAGCGGCTCGCAGACTACCTCGAGAGCCAGGTTCGCCTGCGCAACCGCGTCTCGTCGATCCTGATCTATCCCGCCGTGATGTTCGGCTTCGCGATGATCGTGGTCGGCATGCTGGTCACGGTGGTGCTGCCGCAGATTACTGACCTGCTGACGAGTCTCAACAAAGAGCTACCCTGGTACACCGCCGCGATCATCGACCTGTCGAACTTCGCCCGCAGCTGGTGGTGGGCGATCGGAATCTCGGCCGGCCTGTTCGCGATGGCGTTCCGCGCGCTTACCAAGACCGAGCGCGGTCGCTTGATCTACGACCGCACCCTGCTGAAGCTACCGGTGATCGGAAAGACGGTCCGGCTGCTCGCGATCTCGCGCTTCTCGCGGACGCTCTCGACACTGCTCTCCGGCGGATTGCCGATCGTCCGTGCGCTCGACACCGCCAGGGACGTCACGGACAACCTGGTACTCGGCGAGGCGATCGACATGGCGCGCGAGAGCATCACCGAAGGTGCGAGCATAGCCAGCCCGTTGCGTGCGAGCGGCGAGTTCCCGCCGATGGTGACCCACATGATCGAGGTCGGCGAGCGCAGCGGCCAACTCGAAGCCATGCTCGAGAAGGTCGCCGACACCTACGAAGAGCAAGTGGAAACCACCGTCACGCGCCTGACCGCACTACTCGAACCCTTCTTGATCCTGCTCATGGTCGGGATCGTCCTGGTCATCATCCTGGCGACGCTGGTGCCGCTGCTTCAGGTCACGACATCGCTCGGCTGATAGGAGAATTCAAATGAACATCGCACAACATACCGATCAACGCAGCGAAGGCTTCACCCTGATCGAAATCATGGCCGTCGTCCTCATCATCGGCATGCTCTCGGGGATCGTCGGCTTCGCGGTCTTCCAGCAGGTCGACAAGGCGCGCGTCGTCACCGCGCGGGCGCAGATCGATCGCCTGGAGAGTTCACTCGAACTCTACAGCATGGACAACGGCCGCTTTCCATCGACCGAACAGGGTCTCGAAGCCCTCATCCACAAGCCGAGCGGCTCGCCGGAACCCGCGAATTACCAGTCGGGGGGCTACCTCAAGGGCGGCGAACTGCCCAAGGACCCGTGGGGCTTTGATTTCCAGTACGAGAGCCCGGGTGTCAACAACGACCGCAGCTTCGACCTGTGGTCGCTCGGCAAGGACGGCGAAACGGGCGGCGAAGAACTCGATGCCGACATCGGCAACTGGAGCAACAGAGGCAGCTGATGACCGGAGTACGAGGCGAACGACGAGGCCGCGACGACGCGTTCACGCTGCTCGAGATCCTCGCGGTGGTCGCAATTTTCGCGCTCATCGCGGGCCTCGCGATGCCGAATTTCTCGGCTCTCCATTCGCGCAACCTGAAGCAGCAGGCGCAGCGCCTGGTCGCGCAGCTCGAACTCGCACGGCAGCGGTCGATCGTGACCGGCGTACCGCATCGCCTCTATATCGACATCGACGGCAGCGCCTACCGCCTCGAGTGGCTCGCCAGCGAGCAGATGGCCGACGGTGGCGATGACTTGGACTCGCTTCCGGCGACTGGCGCGATGGACTTGACGGAAGTGATGGAAGCGATGGAAGCGAGCGGCGCTGCGACGGTCGACAATTCCATGCTCGACGAATACGGGCGCGAACCGATCGACCTGAGCCCACCGACCGCGGAGGAGGCCGACTACCGCCCCGTCAGTGGTATCATGGGCCACCTGGAGCATCTCGACGACTCCATCTTCTTTACCGGCATCGAGACCGACGGCGGCTGGATCGACTCCGGGGAGACCTGGATCCGCTTCGAGCGCGACGGTTCAGCCGACCCCACCCTGATCGAAATCGAACACGAGTCCGGGCCGGCAGCGATCCTCGAGATCCTGCCGCTGGCCGACACCATCCGCGTAGCCTATGAAACGAAGTAACGCGGCCTTCACGCTGCTCGAGGTGATGGCCGCGGTGGCGGTCGTCGCGATCGTCTTCTCGACACTCGCGCGGGTCGCCAGTGAAGGCTTGCGGAGCGAAGGCATCAGCAAGCGCCGACTCGAGGCATCGCTGCTCGCCGACTCGCACCTCGCGGAGATCGAGACCCAGTTGGCGGTCGGCATCGCTCCGGAGATCGGCGAGAGCGAGTCCGAGGAAGACCCGTTCTCGATCCTCATCAAGGTGACCTCGTTCGACATCGCGAGCGCGATCCCGGGGGGCGGCTTCGGTGACACCGACCCGACGACCGAGGCCACACTTGCGGGTGTGCTCGGCGACGAGGTCTCACCGATCCGCGCGATCGAAGTCACCGTGACCTGGCTCGAGGGTTTCAACGAGTACCGCGTGATCCGAAACACCTTCGGCATCGACCGGGCCGCGCTCGCAGGTCTCGCCGGCTCCAATTCGCAGAGTCTCACGCCACCGGGAAACGTACCTTCGTCATGACGAGTCTCGACCGCACGAGCGGCGGCTTCTCCCTGCTCGAGGTCATGGGCGTCATCCTCGTGACCTCGATGGTGGTCGGCTTCGCCACCGATTACTACATCGATCTCTCGCGTGCGACCGCCCGTGCGTCCGAGAACACGCGCGCCATCCGCCACGCCACGGCCCTCCTCGATCGGGTCGCGCGTGATTTCGAGAGCACCCTATTGGTGGTGAAGCCGCCCGAGACCGATCCGCTCTCCCATCCGTGGTTGTTCTTCGCCGAGTCCCAGATCAGCGATTCCGGCGCCGATCACATCAAGTTCGTGACGCGGAATTTCCAACCCCGTCGCTCTGACGAGCACGAGTCCGACCTCACCCTCGTCGCCTACACCGTGCGTTCGAGCGAAGACGGCGACAGCCTGGAACTCTACCGCTGGACCGCGACGCAGCTTCCCGAGAGCCTCGACCGCAGCTTCCCGTCCGAGGATGACGAGGCGAGCGTATTGCTCGCCGAGGGGCTGCTCGACTTCGGCGTGATGTTCTACAGCGAAGACATGGTGGAATCCGACAGCTGGGATTCCACCACGATGCTCCAGTCGAGCACGCTGCCCAGCTCGGTCGAGATCACCGCAGCGATTGCAACGCCCAACGCGACCGATCCCGATGACGTTCCGCGCTACCGCAAGACCGTGCTCCTGCCGATGAGACCCCTGGACATCGCCGCGATGCTCGTGCCCGAGGGCACCGAACCGGAAACAGGCGGGACGGACGAGGAAGACGACGGCGAAGCGACGAGCGCCGAGGATCTCACGATGGCGGACTGCTTCAACTTCGACGCAATCGACTCCGACAGCGCCGAAGCCTACTCGGCGTTCTCGGAATTCGCCGGCGCCAACATGAACCAGCCCTGGTCGGAGGTCCGGGGGATGATCCCCTCCGAGCTGCTGATCTACGTCTACGCGGAACCCGAGTGCCAATGACCCGTACCAGACGCAGACAGGGCGTGGTGCTGTTCATCGTGCTGTTCTTCACGCTGCTCCTCACCGCCTCGATCGCGACGTTCGTGAAGCGGGCCACGGTCGACGCGATTCTGTCCCGGAACCGCGATGCGATGGCCCGGACCGAAGCCCTCGCCCGCGGCGGCATCGAACTCGCCAAGGCAGTGCTGATCCAGGACCGTCTCGCCGATGTCGCCAACGGAACCGAACGCCTCGACAGCCACATGGATTCCTGGGCGCGGGCCGCAAGCATCCCGATCGAAATCGGAAATGGAGCGCGACTCCGGCTCCGGATCGAAGACTCCGGCTCGCGCTTCAACCTGAACGCACTGTTCAATCTCACGCCCGGGAAGCCCGGGGCATCGGCGGGCGTTCAGACCGAGCTATTCCTGCTCGAATTCTTCGAAAAGGTGATCGACGAACTGCCCGTCGACAAAAAGGGCCTCTACGATGCACGCGCCCTGGTCGAAAACCTGATCGACTACGTCGACCACGACGACACGCGGATCGGCGGCGGTTTCGAGGACGACTACTACCAGAAGCAATCGCCGCCCTATCGCGCGGCAAACCGACCGCTCTTGAGCGTAGACGAAATCGGCCTCGTCGAAGGCTTCGATCCCGCGCTCGTCAAGGTGCTGCGCCCCTATGTCACCGTCTACCCGTACGTGAACGGCCGGGGCGTCAACCCCAACACTGCGCCGCCCCACATTCTGTCGCTCATCTATTACCACGATGGGGTCGATTTCCGGCTCGCCAAGGAGGACGACGTGCGCCGGATCCTGGCGGTCCGCAAGGACGGCAAGGTCTTCTGTCAGTCCGCGCAGCCCGACGAATGCGTTTCGATCTCCGATATCCTGCCCAACGCGCAGACGATCTACCCTCCTCTCGGCTTTTTTTCCGACACCTTCAGCGTGCGATCCGAAGCGCGCTTCGCGAACGTACAGCGGACCGTCGAAGCCGTAATCGACCGATCGGCGCCGTCGGATCCGGTATTGCTATCCTGGAAGGTGCGGTGAGGGATCCCAGAAAATGGCGCTGCTGAAGAACGTCCTCGGCCTCGATATCGGGAGCCACAGCCTGAAGGCGGTGGAAATCCGCCAGAGCCTGCGCTCATTCGAGGCAGTCGCGATGCGGACGCTGCCGCGACGGGACGACGAGACCCCACTGCCCGAGCTGGTCAGCCGCTTTCTGGAACTGCACCACCTGAGTACCGAGCATGTGGTCTGCGCGCTACCCGGCATTCGTCTGTCTTCACGCCGGCTGAGATTCCCATTCACCGACAACAAGAAGATCAGAGCCGCGATTCCCTTCGAGGTGGAGGAAGACCTGCCCCTCGAGATCGACGACTGTCTGATCGACTGGGAGAAGATTCACAGCGACCGCGCCTCGGCCGACATCATCGCGACGATCGCGCCGCGGACTGAGGTATCGAGAGTCACGGAACCACTGGTCGAGGCGAATTGTGCGCCGCAGACCCTCGAGGCCGAGGGGCTCGCACTCGCGAATCTCGTCGCGCTGTTCGACCTGCCCGGGACGCGGATGCTGGTCGACCTGGGGCACTCCAAGACAACCTTCTGCGTACTCGTCGACGGCCGTGCCATCGCGTCCCGCACCATCGCGGTCGCGGGGCGCGACCTGACCGAAGCGGTGGCCGCCGAGGGAGGCTTCGACCCCGAGCGTGCGGAAGCCATCAAGTGCGAGTCGGGGTTGTCGGGAAGCGGCGCAAAGACTCGCGCGGTCATCGACCGGATCGCGCGCGAAATCAACCGGACCCTGAACTCGCTCGAGGAGATCCTCGCGCACCTTGGTAGCGGCCCGATCGCGGAACTCACGCTGTTCGGCGGCAGCGCTCAGCTGATCGGGATCGAGGAGGCGCTCA
>PVMS01032227.1_pt1 | contig 10041 bp, 9 predicted proteins | sample 1853461 | NCBI WGS metagenome assembly PVMS01 (sample SAMN08582032, study PRJNA380276) | Marine sediment metagenome, whole genome shotgun sequencing project. | isolation source: ocean sediment barecode stripped | collected 2017
GGGACGTGGGGTTGCAGAGTATCAGGGTCTGCAACCAACTAAGTGTTTGGGACGCGGGGTCGCAGAGTTTCAGGGAACGCAACCCACTTGAACCTGGAGAGGTAAATTGTGGAAAGTGTACTAAATGTGTAGTTACAATGCTGGCCCTGTTGGTTGCGGGAGCATTGCATAAGGCCTCGACTTTCCCAAATAACGATATTTCTGCGGATCTAATAAGATCGAGCTTCAGCCCGATCGATCAAAACATTTGCGAATTTGTTGAGTTAATAGCTCCTTTGGCCGAAATTGGTCGTGATGATTTGGCGCGTGCTATAGAGCGCATAGTGGCCATATACCTTGATCGTGAACCGGGCTTGAAAGGATGGGCCAAACGATTTGATCGCAAATACTTGTACGGCAACCTTGCAGGATTTAAGAGGGCGATTCATAATCGTGCAGTCAGGAGTTGCGCAGGTGCGGGTTGAGGACCTTAGATCAGGGAATAATGAGAATATGCCGAGAGTGGCGGAGAGACTTGGAGGACTGCGATCGCCCTGCGCAAGAGGTTGTTTTGGGACTGGTAACACATTTGCTAACAACTTATTTATGAAACCACATGCTTCTATGATTGCATTCATAATGCACGCTCTATTATGGGCAACTCGTGTAATTCAGAAAAAAATCATATGATTGTTGACGCCAGATCGTTACAAGAAAATAAGATTATTGAGACAGACGTTTGTATTGTCGGCGCTGGAACCGCTGGTTTGACTCTAACACACGAATTAATCGAGCAGGATTTCCGTATCTGCTTGCTCGAAAGCGGTGGTTTGAAGCCGGATCAAGAAACCCAGGCGCTTGCTATGGGTGAAAACATCGGACATCCGTATTTTTCTCTAGACACCGCGCGTATTCGATGCCTAGGCGGCACGTCTACACGTTCGGACATCGCAATAGCAATAATAATTTTGGTGCGAGGATGCGACCCCTTGACACGATCGATTTTAAAGAAAGAGATTGGGTACCGTATAGTGGCTGGCCGTTCTCAAAATCGCATTTAGATCCATTTTATCAACGTGCCCAGAAAATTTGTAAAATCGAGCCCCCGGCAACTATGGAAATATGGCTATGGTTTTTGGACCAATGATAACGGTCAACTCTGGCCCAGTTTACCCCGCGATTCCTTTGCAGCGTAGGGTGCGGGAGCTCAACACATCTGAGTTTGCCCCGGCTTGGAATTGGTTGTTGCACAAAGTCCCGGACTTTGGAAAAATCAGATAGAAAACGATACCGGCTTGCTGAGCCTTGTGGTCGATGCTTGCCGATGAGAATTAGGGTTGCCCCGGTTTTTTTTACAAAAATCCATATCAATCGTTTTTAACGTTATGTCGCCACAGGAAAATTTATGATGGGCCCTTTTAAAAGCAGCTGGAACAGGTTTAAAATGCTTCTGACATCAATCGCGGTGCGGTCACCCTTATAGCGCCAAAATCCGGCTGGCAGCCGATAGATTTCAAGGAACTGAAGCAATACCGTGATCTTTTTTATTTTATGGTGTGGCGCGAAATCAAAGTGCTATATGCGCAAACGATTTTGGGGTTTTCCTGGGCCATTTTGCAACCTCTGATTCAGATTATTATTTTCACCATTGTTTTCGGAAAAGTCGCCAAATTGTCGACCGATGGGATTCCCTATTTTCTGTTTTCAAGCGTTGCGATTATTCCCTGGACTTACATGTCGCAGGCCATTACACAATCCAGCCAAAGTCTTGTCCAGGGTCAGCATATGCTGGGCAAGGTATATTTTCCGCGCTTAATATTTCCGCTAACGCCCGTGCTGGCCAGACTTATTGATTTCGGGATTTCAATTTTGATTATACTTGTCGTGGTGATATATTACCGTGTTATGCCGACATGGAATCTGATTTTTTTGCCTCTTTTTATCATTTTTATGATGGCAGTTCCAGCGGGTATCGGCATGTGGCTGTCTGCACTCGCTATCAGGTTCCGTGACGTAAAGCATGCCATGCCGTTTGTTATTCGTATGCTGATATATACGGCTCCGATTGTTTATTCGGCCTCTTCCATACCCGATACATATCGCTTTATATATTCGCTGAATCCAATAGTAGGAGTTATTGAAGGATACAGAGCCTGTTTGCTCGGCACACCAATGCCTTGGCTCTTTATTTTGCCAGGCCTATTTACGGCTATCACACTTCTATTGGGAGGTGCGCTCTATTTTAGTCGAATGGAACGGGTGTTTGTAGATGTCATCTAAAGACTAAATTGTAATAACTCAATAGATTACTATGCGTATAAATGACATGGCAATAAAAATAGAAAAAATAAGTAAGCGCTACCGCATTGGATTAAAAGAAAAAATGCATGATAGCTTTGGCGCTGCTGTTTTTGATTTCATCAAGAGTCCTTTGAAAAATTACCGCAAATATCGCTCGCTGTATATATTTGAGGATATAGAAAATAGCGATGAAAATGACATTGCTGAAGATGTCATTTGGGCCTTGAGAGATGTTTCTTTTGATGTGAAACGAGGCGAGGTATTAGGGATTATCGGCAGAAATGGTGCCGGCAAATCCACGCTACTTAAAATTCTTTGTAAAATTACGGATCCGACAAGCGGTTTTGCCGAAATAAAGGGCAGGGTTTCCAGCCTTTTGGAAGTTGGGACCGGCTTTCATCAAGAGCTTACAGGTCGAGAGAATATATACCTTAATGGCACCATATTGGGTATGACCAAAAAAGAAGTTGATCGTAAGTTCGACGAAATTATAGATTTTTCTGGTGTGGAAAAATTCCTTGACACGCCGGTAAAGCGCTATTCCAGCGGAATGGCAGTACGCTTGGCCTTTTCTGTAGCCGCCCATCTGGAACCGGAGATATTGCTGATCGATGAGGTCCTGGCAGTGGGGGATGCCGATTTTCAGAAAAAATGTCTCCGCAAGATGGAAAATGTGGGCCAGGAAGGGCGTACCGTTATCTTTGTATCCCACAACTTGCCGGCGATCACCCGTTTATGTAAACGGGTCATTTTATTAGATGTAGGCAGACTTGTGCAAGATGGTCCGGCAGATCAGGTCGTGAGCAGTTATTTGACATCGGACCTAGGAACCACTGCCATACGTGAATGGACTGATTCGGCAAAAGCGCCGCGGGGGTCTGTCGCGAGGCTGCGATCTGTAAGTGTAAGAAACGAAGACGGTCAGGTGTCAGAAACATTTGATATCCGCAAGCCCATAAGTTTCGAAATGGAGTTTGAAGTACTTGAGGAAGGTCATATCCTGTTACCTCACTTTTCACTTTCGAACGATTTCGGTGAATGTGCATTTATAAGCGTCGATCTTGATCCCGCGTGGCGCAAACATGCCCGCCCTGTAGGCAGTTACATAAGCAAAGCTTTAATCCCGGGCAATTTTTTATCCGAAGGGCTCATGTGTATCAACTGCCATTGTCTGACTCTTGCCCCGGATACAATTCAATTTTCCGAAAGAAAGGTAATTGCTTTCCATGTATCTGATAGTATTGATGGGGATTCTGCACGTGGAGATTACGCCAGAAAAATGCCGGGAGTCGTAAGACCCATGTTGGATTGGACCACACGATACAGCCCTGACTTTCGTTCGGATTCTAAAAAATTTTCTGATCGATAGGACTCACATCGTATCATTCGTGTTAACGATTCCGCACAAACAATCTGTATGATCCATATTGAATTCGGTCTGCCATCTTCCCAATTTGGAGAACAACCGAAGTGAAAATAGACAATTTTAAAAAAGAAAAAAATGACAATCGGACCCGAGTTGCGGCAACAGTTACCTGGGAAGACAGTAACCGACCCACTATGGAAATATACTTTGAAACCGAACAAAAGTTTGCCCCGGATATATCCTGCAATCCGCATGCATTTCTTGTTGCCTGCCTAATGCCGGCGATGCGCTTTGGAGAAAAAAGGATCTCGATCGATGCTGCGATTTGTCCTGAGTTACATAAAGGGCTGGTTACCGCCATGGGGGTAATTTGCAACTGGTACGATTGGTATACGGTTGACAACAATTTAGTCCGAATCGAAGGCAAAAAACAGTATTATATTCCAGATTCCATCAATGGGAAAAGGGCCGGGTTTTTATTTTCGGGCGGAATAGACTCCCTCGCTACCCTGCGATCCAATCGTCTTTATTATTCTAAAGAACATCCCGGGTATATCAAGGATGGACTGTTGGTCTACGGACTTGAAGTCCGGGAGATGGAAAACTTTAAACCTGTATTGGATTTGTTATCTACTCTGGGGCAGGATGCAGACGTTACGCTTATTCCCGTGTATACCAACATCATAGTTTTGGGACCTGAGAAAAATGCCGCTTTCTGGAGTGATTTCTGGATTCATGAATATATGGGCGCCACTTTCGCTTCGATTGCGCATTTATTTTCGAATCGACTCGGCGTGCTATCTATTAATTCATGCCATGACATTCCCAACTTAATGCCATACGGTTCTCATCCACTTTTAAATCCGATGTATAGCAGCAGTGATTTACGGATTTGTCATGAAGGTATTCACCTGTCAAGATTCGAAAAAGTGAAATTAATTTCAGAGTGGGATCTCGCCCTCCAGCACCTCAGGGTTTGCAACGATACAAAATACTACCGCACCGGGATGCTGAATTGTGCAAATTGTGAGAAATGTGTTCGAACCATGCTGGCACTTTTGGCTTGCGGGGTTCTTGAAAAAACCGGAGCTTTTCCGATCAACAATGTCAACCGGGAGCTCGTTAGCCGCGCTGTCCAATTGGGAGCCAATACCCTTCCGTTGTATATCGAATTGTTAGAGCCTTTGGAGAAAGCTGGCCGAACTGATTTGGTGCATGTAATCGAAGAGAAAATAAGCGAATTTTACCGGCTTCAAAAAAAAGAGAAATGGAGAGGAAGAACTATCGAGCCGATCAAAGAATTTGACCGTAAATATCTAAACGGCCGACTCAAGAAGCTGAAAAATTCGATTATAACATAGATCAGAGAAGGTCCTTATGATAATTGACTCGAGAACCGTACCGGATGATGAAACCATCAAGACCGATGTATGCATCGTCGGTGCGGGAACTGCCGGCATTACACTGGCAAAGGAATTCATCGACCAGAAATTTCGGGTATGCATCCTGGAAAGTGGCGGCCTTAAGCCTGATCGAGAAACCCAGGCACTTTATAAGGGCGAAAACATAGGGCATCCTTATTTTTCTTTAGACACTGCGCGTACTCGATGTCTGGGCGGCAGTACTACCCGTTGGCAAATTGAGATTGATAATAATTGCCTTGGTGCCAGGATGCGGCCCCTTGATGCAATTGATTTTGAAGAACGAGACTGGGTCCCCTATAGCGGCTGGCCTTTTCGAAAAGCCCATCTCGATCCGTTTTACGAACGCGCCCAAGCGATTTGTAGAATTGAGCCTTCTTCATTTTCCGTCCAAGATTGGGAGGAAATTCCAAAAGCCAAACGCTTGTCATTTCAAGGGGATCAAATAAAAACAGTAATCTTTAAGTTTGGAGCGCGAGATCCCTTCATTGAAGACTATGTTCAGGAGGTGACTCGAGCAGCCAATATTAATACCTATCTTTATGCCAACGTGATCAATATAGAAACGAACCAGGCGGCTCGGACCGTAAAACGATTACGGGTTGCCGGTCTACCGGGAAATAAATTTTGGGTTTCGGCCAAGATCATTATATTAGCTGCCGGGGCAATTGAAATCCCGCGAATATTGTTGCTGGCAAACAAGGCCCAAAATGTGGGGCTGGGTAACCAGAATGATTTGGTCGGCAGGTTTTTTATGGAACATCTTCATTACAATTTGGGACTTTTGGTCCCGTCAGACCAAAACATTTTCCAGCTTACCTCCTTGTATAACACTATTCATCCAGTTAACGGTGTGCCGATTCGAGGCAAGCTGAGTCTATCGGAAGAAGTGTTGCGTCGCAAGAAATTGCTTAATTCTGTCGCCCAACTCGATCCAATGATCATGTTATACTCGTCTCTGGGTGATATGTTTTATCCGAACATTCGCTCAGATAGCGTCAAATCTTTAAAAGCAATTCGTTCGGCTATTTTTCGAGGCGCCAACCTGAATAATCCCGGATTGCATTTAAAAAATATTGCAACTGGTCTTGACGATGTCGTTATCACCATCTTTAGAGCAATCAAGAGAAGGGTTGTTGGAATCTTTAACAAAAAAAGGATCAAGTTATATTTTTTGGAAAATATGAGCGAACAGGTACCAAACCCAGACAGCCGTATTACCCTATCTTCGGATAAAGACAGCTTGGGAACGAACCGGGTACGGTTGGATTGGCGGCTGAGCCCAATTGACATTGAAAGTGCCGTACGAACGCTGCAAATACTTGATCAAGAGTTTCAACGGGCGGGCCTGGGCCGATTATACATTAGACTCCAAGATGAAACACCTCCCATGTCTTTTGGCGGAGGATGGCATCATATGGGCACAACGCGTATGCATGTTGACGCGAAGAAAGGGGTAGTAGACGAAAATAGTCGGGTGCACGACATGTTTAATTTATTTGTGGCAGGGCCCTCGGTTTTTCCCACCGGTGGCTATGCAAACCCCTCACTTACCATTGTGGCCCTCGCTGTAAGATTAGCCGACCACATCAAAATGATTATGAAAAGATAATCGGAAGAGAAAATATATCTAAAACATCTTTTCCTGTTTGATAATATAATTTTAAAAATGGAAGCATTCCTTAAATAGTCAATTAAATGATGAACTGAAAAGAGAGGCGAATGGCTCGCTGGGCAATGATAATTGATTTGAGAAAATGTGTCGGGTGCGAGACCTGCATCGAGATCTGTCGTCAGGTCAATAGGCCGCCACCGCGTTCAGCATGGCGCAAATTAATCAAGCATGAAATGGAGGCCAATCCAAGCTGGAAGCAGTTGTTTCTGACGATAAGCTGTATGCACTGTGAAAAACCAACATGTCTGGAGGTTTGTCCCACTGGTGCGACCTATCGCCGGCCAGACGGAATCGTTGACATCAATTTAGACTTATGTGTGGGATGTGGTTCTTGTGTCGTTGCTTGCCCTTATCAGGCTCGTTCAATTGCTAAAAGCGATTTCATGTCAAAAGAAATCACTGCCAAAAATAAGGATCGCATTGGGGTCTGCACCAAGTGTAATTTTTGCCTCCCGCACATTGATGCAGGCCTGGCGCAGGGATTAAAACCGGGGACTGATCCTGAAGCTACCCCGAAATGTGTTCGGTTTTGCTTGGCTGATGCACTTTATTTTGGTGATATAGATGATCCTGAGAGTGAAGTATCGCGACTTATTCATGATAATAAAGTGGTTCGTATGCAAGAAGAACTGGGTACAAATCCTTCCGTTTATTACATCCTAGCGTGACACGCTTAATAACATATTGTAAATGACACCTTTACTACTAAAAAAATCCGTAAAACAGAAAAGCTGGGGCTGGCCGGTCGCGGTTAATTTTATCATTGGTGGGACAGGCGGCGGCGTTTATCTTTTTAGTTTTATCCAGGCTTTCATGAGGTTTGGATCAGCTTCTTTTTCTAAATCGCTTCCTTTCGGATTAATACCTCCTCTTCTGATCAGTATCGGCTTTCTTTTCCTGGGTATTGAGGCTGGCCGTCCTTTAAGAGGCTGCTATCTGTTTCGTAATTCGCAACAATCCTGGATCTCTCGCGAAACCTTTGCCTGCTGCATCTTTATTTCGGCTTCTTTATGTGACTATTTTTTTCCTTATCTAGTTCTTAAGTTACTTGCTATAACAGCAGCATTGGGATTTTTGGTCAGCCAAGGGTTTATCGTATATCGTGCGCGGGCAATTACAGCCTGGAATATGCCAATTATACCTCTTGTTTTCTTGTCATCGGCTCTGGTATCCGGATATGGATTATCTTTAATACTGACCGTTACAGACGGGAAAGGGTCAGATCAAACAATGCTATTCTTTGGACTAATTTCTCTTCTTTTTAATCTGTTGATCTGGCTTGTCTATTTATGGCAGTCCAGTTCGACTGATTTCTACTCCGCAACAAAGACGTTACGTCAACCTTTTTCTTTGACTCTCACTATTGGGGTGGGCCAAATCATTCCATTCTTTCTGCTACTTTTTCTCCTATTGCAAAAATGTACTATTGATCCTGTGTTTTTATCACTGATGATTGTCTTGTGCGGGATATTGCTGTTAATCGGCAATTTCAGTCAGAAAATTGGCATAATTATTTCTGCAGGCTATTTTAGAGCCATAAAGCTCAAGTGTTGAAAAGTTTGGAAGATGAATAAAACAGTTTTAAGCAAAAATAAATTCACAGCAAACGCATTTAAGAAGCGTTGGGTTCGTTTTTGGATGCGATACGCCGGATTGAGCAATATCGGGCGAATTGCCACTCGCTTTGCGACCTGGTTTGCTCCGCCCCACAAGGCTAGCAATGTTTTGGCCTATATGAATCCTAAAGGCTACATTGCACCTAGCGCCGTGATATTCCATTCAAATCTGCGGCTTGGCGCTAACATTTTGATAGGGGATCGGGTGATCATATTCCAGAACAAGAATGGTGGCCCGGTGGAAATAGGTGACCGCGTGCAAATCCTCAGAGATACGGCTATTGAGACCGGATTCGGTGGTTCTATTAGCATAGGGAACAAAACCAGTATTCATCCCCGAGGCCAAATAAACGCATATAAATCCTCTATAGAAATTGGCTGCGGTGTTGAAATTGCACCGAACTGCGCCTTTTACTCATACGACCATGGCTTTGAGCCGGATAAAAATATTAGTGAACAGCAGCTGGTGACAAAGGGCAAGATTGTGGTGGATGATCATGCTTGGTTGGGGGTAGGGGTAATTATATTGAGTGGAGTCCATATTGGCAAGGGTGCTGTGATTGGAGCCGGATCAGTTGTTACGAATGACATCCCAGACGGAGGAATTGCTGTTGGAGTGCCTGCACGCGTTATTAAAATGCGAAACGATGACAATATGCTTAACAAAAATGAGAAAAAAAATAGGGATAATTAAAATAGGGTATTGAATTAAGAGGCTATACTTAAGAATATTTTTGTTATGAATTTCTATAACTTGGGAAAAATATATCTTTAGAAAAATATATTAGCAGCCTGTCGGAGAGCCTAATATTTTTTAAGAGGCTTCTCATAATACTACAGTGCTGAAAATATTAGATTATAGATAATTTGGTCTAACAAAATTTAGGGTAAAGACTATGAATAGTTCACATACTCCAAAAGTTAGCGTATGCATCCCAGTATATAACGGCAGTGAATATATTGCCAAATCTATCGAATCCGTACTTGCGCAAACGTATAAAGATTTTGAACTCATAGTGGTAGATAATTGCTCCACAGATAATACTGAAGAGATTGTCCGAAATTTTCACGATCCACGATTAACTTATGTAAGAAATAAGCAAAATCTTGGTCTTGTTGGAAACGAAAATCGTTGTCTTGAGCTTTCAAAAGGCGATTATATATACATTTTTCATCATGATGACATAATGCTACCTGACAACCTTGAGCTTAAAGTGAATCTACTAGATGAACATCCAAAGGTGGGTTTTGTGCACTCAAATATACTGCTTATTGATCATAAAGGTGAGGTTGTTGCTAACAATATTTGGTATGAATACTCAAGAAGAGATTATATAGAAAAAGGCAGAGAGATTTTCGATAAAATCCTTGCCTATTTGCACTGCGGGGCTAGTATTTTCATTGGTTCTGTATTGGCTCGGAGAGAATGTTATGAGAACGTAGGAAAATTCAGTCCTGAACTCCCACATTGTCATGACAGCGAGATGTGGATGCGAATGGCACTATTTTACGACGTTGCTTGCATCGGAACTCCGCTCGTCAAGTATCGAGTGCATGAAACCACTGCTTCGAGTCAGTGGGGTAGTGATTCATCCGTTCCTTATTTAAAAGAGCACTATTTGACAGCAATGATAATTTTTAATAAGTACAATAATCTTATTCCAGAGTACTATCCAGGGGGAC
>PVMS01061046.1_pt1 | contig 10040 bp, 10 predicted proteins | sample 1853461 | NCBI WGS metagenome assembly PVMS01 (sample SAMN08582032, study PRJNA380276) | Marine sediment metagenome, whole genome shotgun sequencing project. | isolation source: ocean sediment barecode stripped | collected 2017
CACAAGGCCTCGAAGGTCTGGGCCAGACGATGGGCATGGGATTCATGGGCCTCGGCGGGTTAGTCTCCGTTATCGGCGGTCTGCTGTTCTTGATCGTTGCCTGGAAATCCATGCGAGCAAAAGCGAATTAATTATGGAAATATTTCTCTTCACCCTCAACGCTATTGTCATTTATTTCTTGGCCGATTGGCTGCTGCGAATGGTCGAAACCCGGCGTGGCTCAGCAATGCCGTATCGGCAGCTTGTTTTTTTCGTGATTTTCCTGACGCTGGCTTTGACGTCATTCGGCTTGTTACGGACTATCCTGGCAATGTAGTTTGCCGTGCAGACGCACATCGAATGTCGAAAAGTGTCGGCCGAACCAGCCCGACAAGCACTCTTCCAGCACCTTTAGCCCGGCATCTGAGTCGCCGCCGACCGCATCCATCATGTCCCGAATCTGATCGAGAAGATCTTCGTGATCGTCTTTGTGGGCGTCGTATTCCGCATAGTGCGATTCGCGCATGATCCGTTCTTCCAGCGCAAAATGGCTGGCTATTGCGCTGTGCACATCGCCTAGAAATCGCTCGATAGAATCCGCATCACGATGCTCCCGCAACTCCGCATACACACCATTGATCAATTCGATCATGTGCTGATGCTCGTCGTCCATAGACTGCACGCCTACCGAAAACTCTTTTTTCCATTCCAGGAAACTCATGGGTAACTCACTGTATTCGGAACCGATGTTCAAGCTCGTCAAATCGAATCATGATATTGCGGCCCGGCTCTATATCTATCACGCGTGAAATCTCGTAGTCGAAACCGTTATCGCTTTTGCCGTCACTCATACCAACAAATAACTCGTGCTGTCCGGCATCGACAATAACGCGTTGATACACGTTCGACTTGCCGTCGGACCAAAGCCCCGTCGGGGCCTCCGTTGCGCTGTACAAGACCTCACCACCCGAACGAAGCTCGACACGCACCGGATGTCGCTGTCGCGGACAGTCGCTCGGTTTTCTCATATTCGGCGGCAACGCGTTTAACTCTTCCTGCGTCAATGCACGACAATCACCGACACGCTGGCCCGCGTGTACCAGTAATAGCGAAATGATCGCCTGCTGCTCGCCAGCAACCTCGTACTGCGGCCAAACCGACAGCAGTCCGACAATGACGGCAAACAGTCCGTAGGCGATGAATTCTCCGATCCACTTCATGGAAGTCTCGTCATGAGCTGCTCGCGGGCACACCGTTCGCAATTTGACTATCAACAGCTTCCGAAGTGACCAGCGTGTCCTTAAATTTTTCGTGCATGTCGCTCGCGTTGTTCGTGTCACACCAGGGTGCCTGCCAGCCGAGCGCAACTTTGCATAGGTCAATACGGCGGCGCAGATGTGGATCTCGTCGCCGGGCAATACGCTGTTCCGTCCATGCGGCACCGAGTCGATAGTTGCAATCGCCGTCCTCGCATCCCAGCAACAACACGCCGTCTGCATGATCCCGGCTCAGGACGAAATCGACGATCGACGGCGGTAGCTGGCCCATACATGCCACTTCAATAATACCGGCGCCGGCCGAACGCAACTCAGTGGTAGAGCGATTGCCCTTACAGCCAAAGGTCATCACACGTTGTGGCCCCACAAGCATCGCGGCTGTACTGCGAATTTCATCGCGCAACTCAGCTACAGGTTGCCCGGGCATATCGATTCCGGGTACCAGTTCGCTACGCGCACGAAATGGTGTTGCCGTCGGGCAGGCACCCACGCAAATACCGCAGCTAATACAAAGATCGGCATTGACCACGGCTTCGTGCGCATAGCTAAGGCCGTCGCTGCGCGGCATCATTTGCACAGCACCAAACGGGCAATCGTCAGCACACCGCTTGCAGCCATTGCAATTATCGAGATTCACTACCGCGACCGGTGCCTTGTGTGCCGGCGGCAGCCATGGCGCAAGAACAATTAATGAACTGATCACCACGAGAAATACCCAAACCCAGCCCGGTGACCACAATTGAATCAGCGGGTATATATGCAGGTAGTACCAATCGAGATTTAGCACTTGTGGCGTCATAGCCAGATTCGCTTCGTCATGACTCACCGCCGGCAAGAATGCCGACAAGACCAGCATGCACAGCAAAGAAGCGGCCATCATGCGACGCGGCGGATTGATGTTCGGGCTATTCAGTCGAAAAACATGTAGCCAAATACCGAATACCAGAAAAATCGGCAATCCGATGAGGTGCATAAATGCCATCAGAGTGAAGAAGCGATCACTCAGCAGGTCAGCGCTCAGGAAGTTTCCGGCCATCGCATTGGTAAAAATCGGAATGCTGTCCATGAGCTCGGCTGAATTGATGGCAACGTACTGTGCCAACTCATCCCAGACCAGCCAATAGCCGGTTATACCGAGCGGAAACACCATCCAGACAAGCGGCACACCGGTGACCCAGTTGAACCAGCGATTGCGACGATAACGATCGAGCACGAATTCCTTAATGATATGGACCAGAATCGTCAGAATCGCGGCATCCGACGCATAACGATGCAAGCTGCGCATGATGCCGCCGAGATACCACTGCTGCCGGGTCAGGTATTCGACCGACTCAAATGCACCATTCACGCTGGTATGAAAGAAAATGAATAGCCAGATGCCGCTGATCAAGACAATCCAAAAGAAGAAAATTGTCAGCGCACCAAGATGATTCAGCGGATTTTGGTCACCGGCAAAAACCCGTGACATAGGACGACGCAGGAGTTCGAAACCGGCTCTGCCGAGTTTCTGCAGGAAACGCAGCATTATTGTTGTATACGCCGCGCGTTGCGGAATTCCCGCAGTAGATAGAACGCAATCCCCAGCACCATAGTCAGGCCGGCGAGAATTCTAAAAAACAGGGAGCGGTCAAATTCATAGCGGCCAGTTGCCGGGTCATAAACGGTGCAAAACAGTCTGACGCGGTCGATCAGGCTCGCCACAACCTTGCCGGTCGATTCAGGCCGATTGAAAACCAGTTCCTTAAGTGGCTCAACCAGCCATGGCAGCTCGAAGGTCACCCCGTATACCTGACGATAGACGTTGCTATCGCGATCGATCACCGTCGACTGATTGAGATGATCAAAACCACGCGCGGTTGGAAAGAAAATGAAACCCAAATCGTTGCTGAGTTTTTCGATTGTCTCCTGCGACCCACTTAAGAAACGCCATCGTTGAAGATTAACGCCCTGTTCATTCGCGAACGCTGCCATCGCCTCGGGCGAGTCGTTCGCCGTATCGAAACCAATGGTCACAACGTCAAAGCTATCCGCACCTAACGCGTCTCTCGCCGCACGCACTGAGGTCGCAAGGTGCTTCGTCGTCATCGGGCATACGTGGTGGCACGACGAGAAGATCATACTGACTACAAGTGGTCGGCCACTGTAATCATCGCGAAGAAACACGGTGTTGCCATCCCGGTCAGTGAATTCGTAGTTGCCGATCGTCCGGCCGATAGCGTTCTGAGAAATCTCCAGCGCGCGATCCGGATCGTAGCGATCATCCGATTGTGCGCTGGCGGTTGGCACAGCGATCATCGCAAACATTACAGTCAATAAACTGGCAATCACGCTATTCATGTCATCTACTATACGGGCAATTTTCGGCGAGCTACACGTTCACTGCACAAGTTTGCCTGCAATTATGCTAATTCACAAAAAAAGGGCGGGCAAATGCCCGCCCTCACTAAAAGGCCTCGTTGGCTGTCTGGGGGGTTATGACATGGGCCAAACAGAAGCCAGATATTTCCAGTTCACCGCGTAGTAAAGAACGAATACTACAAGAAAGAAAATCGCCAGAAGAAATGTTCCGGGAGCTGCAAAACCCCACTTGCCTGCCGCTGCATGTCCACCTTGCGGCACAAGAATCGGAGCCGCGCGTTCCACTCGGGTAAATGCAGTTCCATAAGGCGATTCAGACTCGACCCGCTTGCCAAAGAATATGGATACCACGGTGACCAGTATGAAGATGCCACCGCCGAGGATGGCCACCATGCCACTGACACCAACAATCCCCATGAATGTATAGGCGCTGGCCGGATAGTCAAAACTCAGCGTTGCATTCGTGAAAGCCATATCCCAGTGACGACGTTGTACACCCAGCGTGCCCGCACCCATCATTGCCATCGTGAATACCGACATACCGATGCCGAACAAATAGGGCTGCCATTTTGCCAGGACCGGGAACGCTACCTGGCGCCGGAAAAGTACCGGAATCAGGAAGTAGGTCAACGCCATGAATGCCAGCGTCGAACCGATCACAACTGTCGCATGGAAGTGGCCCGGTACGTAGATGGTGTTGTGGATAATGATGTTAATTTGCTCAGTACCCATCACTACGCCAGAGATACCACCGATGAATCCGAAGCCGACCAGTGAAATGAACATTCCGGAGAACACCGGGTTGCCCCACGGTGCTTTGCGCAACCACTCGAACAGGCCATTGGTAAGACCTTTGGCACGCTGTGCCACTTCGATTGAACCCGGTACCGTCAGCCCGTGCACCATGCTGGCGAGTACCGCGAGGTACATCGCATAACTGGTGTTGAATATCTTCCACTCCGAACTCAATCCCGGGTCAACGAGCAAGTGATGCGCGGCCGCCAGTTGCAGGAATGCGATGTACAGGAAGAACGCGGTACGGCTGACCTTCTCGGACAACGGCCGCGCGCCAAACACGATGGCAGCAATCGCATACCAGACCGAGACATGTGCTGCGACGTTGACCTGCTGTGAAGCGTGGCCCAATGCCCACCAGACCAAACGGTACATCGCCGGGTCAATATGGTTAATGTAGCCGATGGACCAAAGGTAGGTCGGGATCAGGATGATCGCGCCGGACGCGATCGTGAATATGGCAATAATGCACGCCGTCAACGCACCGAATGTTACCAGCGGTATCGAACCGTCATAGGTGTTTTCTTCTTTGGCGATGACCAACGTGCCGAGGAAGATGAAGCAGCCGATCAGTGCACCGACCACAAACAGAATCAAACCGAGGTAAAAATTCGGATTTGCCGGCATCGGTACGTAGGACGTCATCATGACCGATGCGTCACCGTTCAGTACTGCCGCGTTGTTGACGATGATGCCAAGTACCATCAGCGCAAACCCCACCCACGCCAGCCTTGGCGTCGCCAGGCGACATTTAAGCAGGGTCGACGAGCAGAAGTACAGGACCGCAATTTCGAATGAGATCATCCAAAAAATCAGCATGTTAACGCCATGCATGGTAAGTAACTGGTAGAATTTGTCGGCTGGCAGCAGGTGCACCGCCGGCCAGCGGGTCAGCGCTACCATCAGCGCGGTTATGCCGCCGACTAACAGTATTACCACCGCCAGTACAGCGTTTGCCCGCATCAGCCATTCAGCGGGTTTGTGAAATTGCAGGCCGGATTCCGGACAGGTTCTGAATTGGTCGTTACTCATTGTCCGCCCTCCGTCACGTAAATCTTGCCAAGCATGTTGTGATGGCCCAGACCACAATATTCGTTACAGATAATGGTTTGTTCGCCGGAGGTGTCCGGCGTAATGGTAATCACCATTTCATAGCCAGGCAGAATCTGGGTATTGATGTTGACCGGCTGCAGCGAAAAGCCATGCTGCCAGTCCATTGATGAAATATGCAGGCGGTAAGTTTGGCCTTTCTCAAGTTCGAGCAACGGCCACCATTGCCATAAGCGACCCAGCAGATAAACATCGCTACCGGGTGGCGGCCTGACGACCGGCAGATTCGCATCAGTTTCTGTACGAACCGTGTACTGATCGACCATTGCCTGAGTTTTAGCCATATAGGCTTGCGGCGTGGTTCGATACGCCTCGTTAGACAGGTTCTGTTTTCCGTAGATGTGCCAGAACGGCATCATGAAAAACATAAACAGGGACCATATCAGAGCTATGGTTATCCAGGTTCCCTCAACTCTGTCCAGTGGTTGTTTCCACCAGAGAATCTCGGCAGGCGGTTGAATGGCACTCACGGCTTCACCTATTCCTTTACCAGAGTCTGGTGGTTACGGGGCGATGGGGATGGTTGCAATTTCCATAATTCCCCAAATGATGTAGAACACTGTCGGAAAAACGACACCTATAAAGAGCAGGATGAACGGGTTGTCCAGAATCCGTTGCATGACAGGGACTCTTTCGGGCGGCTGTACACCAGATGCTTCTTCACTCATAGCCACTCATTCCTTTTTGTGTTTGCCTGTTTGTAAATGCTTGGGTTGCTTGATAATCAGCCCCGATAGCATAGAGATCGCTCGAGGTACTCACAAGCCTAATTTCGCATGCGCAACATTAATCCTCTCGTATCGCTGGCTGTACTAGGGGATATACGTAGTATCCGAGGATCGCCGGACGAGTTGCTGCCGCGAAAACCGCGTATGCTTCGTTGCCATGAAAATGCGACTAATAATTATCTTGCTGGTCACGGCCCTGGCCGCTTGCAGTCAACGTCCTGACCCTGCCCTGGTGGCGCACGACACTAAATACAGCGGCACAGGCAGCGCTCCATATCAATGTGTTCTGGATGGCCTGACCGGCTTGCACTGGGAGGTCAAGAGCGACCAGGCAGGTCTGCATGACTGGCGCAGCACGTACACGTGGTATGACCATGACAATACGAATGACGAGCTTGACTACCGCGGTACCGAGAACGGTGGCGAATGCACCGACAGTCCCTGCGATACCGAGCAATACGTACAGGCTGTCAATGCGGTCGGGTTCTGCGGATTTAACGACTGGCGCGTGCCGGGCAAGGACGAATTATATTCAATAAGCGATTTGCGAAAACACAACAATCCGCCGACAACCAACGTTGAATATTTTCCGTTCGCCCAAGCCGGCGAGTACTGGTCAGTTAACGACTACAGTTTCCAGCATGATGCGGCATGGGCCTGGAGTTTCGAGTTTGGCCACGACCGGGTTGACTGGAAGGCCAGTCCGAAGTTCCTGCGACTGGTTCGTGGCGAGCCTAGCGGGCTGCCTGAGGTTAAAGAGTAGCTCGATACGCGATGCAGAAACTCGCTACGATATGCCTGTTGTTGGTCATCGCACTGGTCTCAATCAGCGCCTATTTACGGCTGGACCATTCCGGTATCGGCTGTGCTGAATGGCCGGATTGCTATGGCAATATCGGCGCTAGTGCGGAAACAGCACCGACCGTCGACGATGCGTACGAACGTCTGGTCAATGATGCAATCCAACCGGCAACATGGGCGACACCCGCCCACCGGCTAATTGCTACCATTCTGGGTCTACTGGTCATTGCGATGACGCTCTGGTCGTTTTTGCGACGCCGCGATCGTGCTCTTTCAGTCGCCGTGTTGTCATTAACCGTGTTTCTTGCCTGGCTAGGCATTTATTCGGGCGGGTTACACAGCCCAGCCGTCGTCATGGGCAATCTCGGCGGCGGCTTCCTGATGCTCGGATTGCTTGCCTGGATGGTATTCCGGCACGACAAGCCGTGTTCTGACGCGGCCCCTATCGTGCGGCAGTGCACAATCGCTGCGTTGTTGTTGCTGGGGATGCAGATCGGACTGGGCGGGCTCACCAGCGCCAACTTCGCCGCCTCTGCTTGCCAGACGGTCCCCGATTGCCACGGCACCTGGTTGCCGGGCTCGACCCTGTGGACCGCTTTCGACCTCAGCAGAGAACATCGAGTGAGTCCCGCCGGCCAAGTTATCGGCGGTGCTGAACGAGCTGACATCCAGAAATTGCACCGGCTTGTTGCCGTGCTCACATTACTGTCAACGCTGGCCGCGGGCGTACTAGCGCTTCGCAATCGGCTGGGCATTACCGGCGCGCTTGTCGTCGCTATCGTCGTCGCCGAGTTCGCGGTCGGCATCGCGGCAATTGTTACCGACTTGCCAATCGCGATCGCAGTAGCGCACAACTGGCTGGCCGCCATTCTGTTGCTCGTGCTGCTAAGATTGCTCGCTTTGTGTAATAACCGTCAGGCTCGTCTATAAATGAACGATATGATCGATCCTCAACTGTCAGACCACCGACTGGCAGACCGCCGTGTCGCGACGTGGCTGTTAATCTGCTGCGCATTGGTTTTCGCTATGGTGGTTTTGGGTGGCGTTACACGACTTACCGGTTCCGGATTGTCGATGGCTGACTGGCGCCCGGTTAGCGGAGTTTTGCCGCCGCTCAACGAAGCCGATTGGCAGAAGAGTTTTGAGCTATATCAACAAACTCCTGAATTCCAGAAAATCAATTCACACATGCAAGTGGATGACTTTAAAAGTATTTTCTGGCTGGAATTCCTGCACCGCCTGCTTGGCCGAACGATCGGCCTGGTCTTTTTTGTGCCATTTATCGTGTTTCTTGCCAAGGGCTATATCAAGCAGCAGGAATGGCCAAAGTACGCACTGATGTTCGTGCTCGGCGGACTACAAGGCGTGCTCGGCTGGTATATGGTCAAGAGTGGCCTCGTCGACAACCCGCATGTCAGTCAGTACCGGCTGACCGCACATCTGGTCGCCGCATTCCTGGTTTATTCGTTCATGTTCTGGGTTGCTTTGTCACGACTGTACCCGGGAACTCGAACAGAACGACACCCGTGGTTTGGCAAAACACGGGAGCTCACCGGATTGATTTCAGTGACGATCATATCCGGCGGGTTTGTTGCAGGTCTGAAAGCCGGCAAGATCTACAACACGTTTCCAAAGATGGGCGAGAACTGGCTACCACCCGGCCTGTCCGCACTTGAGCCGTTCTGGCGAAATTTGTTTGAGAACATGACTACGGTGCAGTTCGATCATCGCATGCTCGCGATTTCGACTTTTGCGTTGATCATCGTTTTCTACTTCAGCGCGCGAAGAGCCAATCTTCCAGCGCGTGCCAGTCATGCTATCAATGCGTTGCTGCACACTGCTGTTTTGCAGGTTTTGCTGGGAATTACGACGTTATTGCTCGCGGTGCCTGTGTTTCTTGGTGCGGCACATCAGGCAGTTGCCATGTTACTTTTTACAGTGGCTCTATACTTACTCCACAGTATGCGCGGCCAGAACAGTTCGGCGCCGGAGCTTCGGCAACACGCTCAGACATAGTGGCAAATACCCATGTGCTACATAGGCTAAATAAGTGACCATTCACACCTATGAACAGCGATAAATTGAGCAAAACTACCGTACAGGACGTCTGTTTCGATACCGAGCTGATTAAACGGCACGGCGGGCGCGGCCCACGTTACACATCCTATCCGACGGCACTGCAATTCAATGAGCAACTGACCGCAGACAAGTATCTGCAGAACGCTTTGGAGAGCAATAAGAGTGATGTTCCGCTATCACTCTATGTACACATTCCGTTCTGTCGCTCTCTTTGCTATTACTGCGGCTGCAACAAGATCATTACGCGCAACCAGGCACGAGTGCAGCAGTACCTGAAGAATTTGTACCGTGAAATTGACATGCAGGCAGAGTTGTTTGATTGCAAGCGTAAGGTCGAGCAACTGCACTTCGGTGGAGGTACTCCGACCTATCTTGATGACGAGCAACTCAGCGCGCTGATGCAGAAGTTGCGAGACTCATTTACTTTTGACGAAAGTGAGCAGCACGAGTTTTCGATAGAAGTCGATCCGCGTACGGTTGACGCCGCGGCGATGAAACGCCTGGCTGAGCTCGGTTTCAATCGACTGAGCCTTGGCATTCAGGATTTTGACCCGCAGGTACAAAAAGCAGTCAATCGAATCCAGACTCCGGATGAAGTGCAGCGACTAGTCAGCGCGTCTCGAGACTCCGGCTTCAAGTCGATATCCTTTGACCTGATATACGGTTTGCCGCACCAATCAGCGCACAGTTTCGATAAGACGCTTGATTTGGTCATTGCAATGCAGCCGGACCGGATTGCCGTATACAACTATGCACACCTGCCCGAGCGCTTCAAAGGACAGCGCATGATTGATGCTGCGGATATTCCGTCGCCAGAAACCAAACTTGAAATTCTGCATCGAACGATCGATCAACTTGGCGACGCCGGCTATGTCTACATCGGCATGGACCATTTCGCGCGGCCTGACGATGA
>PVMS01081692.1_pt1 | contig 10040 bp, 9 predicted proteins | sample 1853461 | NCBI WGS metagenome assembly PVMS01 (sample SAMN08582032, study PRJNA380276) | Marine sediment metagenome, whole genome shotgun sequencing project. | isolation source: ocean sediment barecode stripped | collected 2017
GTACGACGTACTTGCCGCTGCTCCTGACACTCTGGGCTTGCGGTGGAAAGACTGTCAAAGAGCAGGCACCCGACGCGACAGAACCTGCGGCAAGTACGTCGTACGAGGACGCCCACGCTGCCGCGCTAAGAGCAATCGAACATTCAGCAGAAAGAGGCCACGCATGGAGTACCTCCGACGCCTTGCTGGAACAAGCGGTCGCGGCCGCAGCTGACGGTGATGAGAAACGTGCGATCCAGCTGGCAGACAGCGCACGAATGCAGGCGGAACTGGCCGTGCAACAGGCGGATACTGAAGAAAAGATCTGGATGGAGAGAGTTCTCTCTGACTAGCGGTTGCGACACTGACAAAATCGTAGCGGACCTACAGGCTGACATTTGATGGATAGACGAGAATTTATCTGGTTACTTGGCAGCGCGAGCGCTGCCGGAATGTTTGCTGGTTGCCAGCGTGGCGGATTGCGTGCAGATCCTTACGAATCTTCCGCTTTTGGCAATGCCCGGCTGCTGCACTTTACCGACTGTCACGCTCAACTCATGCCAGTCTATTTCCGAGAACCCAACGTCAATATTGGGATCGGGGGAGCGAAAGGCAGGCCGCCACACCTCGTTGGTCAGCACCTGCTGGACCATCTTTCGAGTCCGGCAACCGACCGCGAGGCCCACGCGTTTACCTATCTCGATTTTGCGGCGGCGGCGGAGCAATTCGGCAAAGTCGGTGGGTTTGCACACCTGAAGACGTTAATCGACCGACAGCGCGCCGAGGTTGGCGACGGGCAATCATTGTTGTTGGATGGTGGCGATACCTGGCAGGGGTCGGCGACGGCATTGTGGACGCGCGGACAGGACATGGTGGACGCCTGTAATCTCCTCGGTGTCGATGTTATGACCGGGCATTGGGAATTTACTTACCGGGACGAAGAGGTGTTGCAAAACATTGAGCGATTCAATGGTGAATTCATCGCGCAAAACGTACGCGTTTCGGAAGAGGCGTTATTTGATGGCGCTCCCGCTTTCGACGAGGATTCCGGACACGCTTTCAAGCCATATACCATTCGAACGGTAGGCAGCAAACGGATCGCGGTTATTGGACAAGCCTTCCCTTATACACCGATAGCGAACCCCGGTCGCTTTATTCCGGATTGGTCATTCGGTATTCGCGATGATGAGTTGCAGGACCTGGTGGATGAGATCCGCTCAGGTGAGCAGCCTGACGCGGTCATCGTGCTTTCGCACAACGGCATGGACGTCGACGTCAAAATGGCGAGCCGGGTAAGCGGTGTGGATGTCATTTTGGGCGGCCACACACACGATGGCGTGCCGGAACCGTTGCCGATCGATAACTCGCGCGGCAAAACCCTGGTTACAAATGCCGGATCCAATGGCAAATTTCTGGCAGTCCTCGATCTGGATATCGGTGATGGCAAGGTCAACGACTATCGTTACCGCCTGCTACCGGTGTTCTCCGATTTGCTGCCGGCAGATACGGAAATGCAGTCGTTCATAGACTCAGTTCGGGAACCTTATCTCAATAAGCTGAACGAGCCGCTGGCGGTTGCGGAATCATTGCTTTACAGGCGAGGAAACTTCAACGGTACTTTTGACCAGCTGTTGTGCGACGCCATGATGGAAGTCGGCGGTGCTGAAATAGCACTTTCGCCTGGTTTCCGTTGGGGGACATCCATATTGCCCGGTGACACGGTGACAATGGAACGGCTGATGGATCAAACGGCAATGACGTATCCGGAAACGTATGTTCGTGAAATGTCAGGTGACGAAATCAAGACGATTCTGGAGAGTGTCGCCGACAATTTGTTCCACACCGATCCTTATTATCAGCAAGGCGGTGATATGGTGCGGCTGGGTGGACTGAACTATACCTGCGATCCACTTGCGTCGATGGATTCGCGAATTTCTGACCTGACACTCGACAACGGCCGGGCCCTCGATCCCGGGAAAAATTACAGGGTTGCCGGTTGGGCTACCGTTGGCGCCAAGTCCCCGGGGCCGCCAATCTGGGATGTGGTCGCGGAATATTTGCGAGCAAAGAAATCGATCAAAGTTGATAAAGTCAACACACCGAAATTGAGAAACGTGTCCGGAAACCCCGGGCTGTCAAACTATTCAGGGATACTGGGGTAGCTAAAATGCTTATCAAATTGCCAAACATCCGACTAATGCTGGTAATCGCTCTGGCTATATCCTCGACTGCAGTTTTTGCAGAGGATGCAGAAGATCTAAAACCTTTCGCGGAGGTTCATGTCGTTCTTCAACTCAGTGATCAGCAGAACGAGGCGGTAGTGCTCGATGTTGCCAATAACCTGATCAAGAACTACGGCGGGCCTGATGTTATCGACATAGAAATCGTAACGTTAGGCAAGGGCATACGCCTGATGCTTGCGGGAAGTGAACACGAGACACGTATTGCGAGTCTGGTGGACAACGGCGTACGTTTTTATGTGTGTGAAAACACGCTCGATACTATCGAAAGAAAGACCGGTAATCGGCCCGTGATCAGTGAGCATGCAGAATATGTGCGAGCGGGCGTGGCGCGAATAATCGACAAGGTTGCTGAGGGTTACACCCTGGTCCGACCTTAGAGGCGGGCGATCGCGGCTTCCAGCCGCGATTCTATTCGTAACGGTCTTTCAGTACCTTGAACGCGAGCACAAACAATATTGCGCTGAACGGTATTGCGATCCACAGACCATTGACGCCAAACACGCTCGGTAGTGTTACTTCTCCGTAGTTCGTGATGCCAATCAGGCTGGCGAACAATGGATAGGTCCATGCGTACAATGCCGCACCTGCGAGTCCTCCGAGTATAGTGACGAGTGCATCAGTTTTTCCTTCTCCGGCTGCAACGACGCAAGTGCCGGGGCAATAGCCCGCAACGGCGAAGCCCACACCAAAAATAAGGCCGGCGACAGCAATGCCTACTACGTAGGTTGGCTTGATGCTCATATTTGCCATGTCAACAAGATCGAGTGCATAGATTCCGACCGTACCGACAGCAATGGCCAGCATGATGATCTTGATGATGTCCAGGTCTTTTAGCAGCAAACTGCCCATGATTTTCTTGTAGCTTGATGCGCCACCCAGTTGGAGAATCGCGCCAAATGCGATACCGATCATTAGTCCGATAACAAGCTTCATGATGCGAGCCTCCTTCTGTACAATATTTTCGCGGTGATGATGCCGGAGGCGAAAATCGCTATTCCGAATACGAAAGAGCCGATGGTGAGCTGCGAAATCCCGCTTATCACATGGCCGCTGGTGCAACCGCCGGCAAGACGCGCGCCGAACAGAAGCAATACGCCGCCGGTAAATGCATGCGTCATGCGCCTGGGCGACGACGAGCCGAATTCCGATTGCCACATCGAGGGCACGGACGGATTACTGCGGTTACGGAATCGATTGGTAACAAGAGAGGATAGTGAGCCGCCGACGAACATCCCAAGTACCAGCATCCATCCATAACCGATGCCCCAGTCCTCTTTCTCACCGTATTTTCTCAAATATTCATTAGACTCAGCCACATCGGGCGCGGTGCTGTGCAACACCATCGCGTCGGTGACCACATATTGTGTGGATACGCCCAGCGGTTTTACCATCGCGGTTGCGGCAATAAGCACCAACCCGACCAACACGCCAGTGACTTTCCACGAAAGAATGGGCTCGTCCTGCATGTTTCATCTCCAGGGAACAGATCGTCAGGATCGTATATTAGCATTTTTGTATATAAGGTAAAGTACGTATTCGGGTGCTGCGGCGCAGCATTGGTGTTTGCTCCGAAAAGATGTATATTCAAAAAAGTTAATATAACGGTGCCGCAAATTTGCAGCACTGATTTTGGGGAACCACCATGAGAACAAAACGGATGACCAGTCTGAGATTGGGGGTTGTGGCGTTGCTTGGGTTGTTGACGCAAGTATCAGCAAATGCAGCCGATAAATTTGGAGTATTCGAACTGATTCATCGCTCGTCACAGCCATTTGAGGAAACACTGGCGAGTGTTGAGACGGCACTGAATGCGTCAACGATTACTGTGCATGCCGTGCACGAGGTTCGTGTACCGGAGCAAAAGCAACAAGCGAGCGTGTTCGTCGTAACTTCTCCGGCGTACATGGAGGCAGCAGCTGGCGAGTCTGCAAGAACGATCTCCGCACAAATTATGCGTGTTGCCGTGTATACCTGGGGAGAGGACCAGCAAACATTGGTCAATATGACGAACCCCGAAGCGCACGCGATGATCTTCTATGCCGGATCGGACAACTACGACGAGATGCTGGCGGCGGCCAGGCTGGCAGCAGACGAAATTCGAAGCGCATTGTCCGAAATCCCGGGTGAGGCTGTCAGTATTCCGCAATCGCCGTTGCGTACCGAAAAGCATTATCGAAAATTCAAGGGAGACGGCCCTGCGCGAATGATGACGAAGTTCAGAAGGTTTGAAAAAAGCCAACGACCGGTTTTCGAAGCCACGGCCGATGATTTCCAGAAAACCGTCGATTCGATTTCGGCGACCCTGGCTAGTTCGGAAGTTTCAGATAGTTCTGAATCCACCGGCTGGGAGCAACTGGTCCGCATACCGGTGGGTGAAAATGCTGTTCTGTTTGGACTGACGAATCCTTATATCGAAGACAGGATGATAGGCATCAACTCGCGATTCCGGAGCGAAGGAAAGACCGACGAATTCCCATACCCCGGGGTCGATCACGTGGCTGCGCTTCCGACCGACCTGCTGGTTATAGAGGAAGATGGAGAAACCCACGTACTGCAGTACGGTCAAATGTGGCGTATGCAGCTGTATTTCTGGGATTCCGGGTACCGGGCGTTTACGGCCAATGTCGGTGTGCCGACTGCCATTTTTGATTCGATCGAGGATTTGCTGGCTGAAGAGTAATCTCTGGCTTGTCGCTCATTCTATCGCGGGTCAGGACCCGCTCCTACAGTCTTGTGCCAGAATTGTAGGAGCGGCTTTTTGTACAGGATGTACTTATGTCGCGGAGCACATGGATGTGCGAGAGTGACCGGGGATTAGATACAAAGCCTCAAGCGCCTCAAAGCGTTCCCAGCTCTCCAGCCACGCAAGGGTATCGGCATCTTCAAAAATCGGCAGCAAGCGTTCATGAAACGCCATGTCGCCTGAAATGACCAGGCGCTTGCGCGGCAGCCAGACAACGATGTCTCCCCTCGAATGCGACGTCCCCAACCAAAGTACTTCAATTCGCATATCGCCGAATTCAAGCACTCGCTTGTCAGTCATCATTTCCGATGGTGACTCAACGCGCGTTTCCGCTGCTTTTTCTTTGCCGTATCTTTTCAGATTAGCGAGGGAAGCATGGCCACTTTCTTCAAATTCGGCGGGGGCATCGGCGTGAGCCAGAACCGCGATGCCCTGGTCGCGCCAATAGCCATTTCCAAGCATGGCGTGTCCTTGTCCGTTTTCATTGATCACGAGCTTGACAGGTTGATTGGTAATGACTTTTATCTCGTTATGCAGGGCTTTTGCCAGCAAATAGCTGCCACTGTTCACGACAACAACGCCGTCGCCTGTAACAACGAATGAGTAGTTATTGTTATGGCCCGAGTTTTCATAATTCGGAGGCGCGGTCGCACCGATGGCTGTCCAGACATGTGGAATGACTTCCACCGGCTTGGAGTAGAGAAGCGAACCCGGATATTGATCGGGAATAGCCTGGTCACCGTGCGCCGAGGCGCCTGTGATGACCAGCAACAGAAAAAGGGCTGCCTGCAGGGCGGGCTTTGACATCTTCATATTACATTATGCTAATATAAGACCAATTCTAATACCACACCTGAAGGCATCGGCCTGGCAGCACAGGGTCACTGCCTCGTGTATGGTCTGATCGATCAAATCCAAAGACTGGGGGAAGCATGACCACGCCGAATGTTACCGCTTTTTTTGATGAAGCGACCTTTACTGTCACTTATGTCGTGGCAGACCCTGCCTCGAACAAGTGTGTCGTGATCGACCCTGTGCTGGACTACGATGCAGCCTCCGGCAGGACGTCGACTGATTCGGTCGATTCTGTGATTGATCACATCACCCAAAATGATCTGACGCTTGAGTGGATTCTGGAAACTCACGTTCATGCCGACCACCTGACTGCAGCGCCGCAACTCAAATCACAGACACAAGCAAAAACTGCTGTTGGCTCCCACATAACGAACGTACAGAGCGTGTTCAAAGGCGTATTTAACCTGAAAGACCTTGCTGTGGACGGCAGTCAGTTCGATCATCTCCTCGCCGACGGTGACGAAATTCAGGTCGGTGAAATCAAAGGGCGCGTGATGCATACGCCGGGGCATACGCCGGCTTGTCTGACTTTCGTATTTGGTGACGCAGCCTTCGTCGGCGACACGCTTTTCATGCCGGATTATGGTTCCGCACGCTGTGACTTTCCGGGTGGCGATGCAGGAACGCTTTACGATTCGATCCAGGACATCCTTGGCTTGCCGGATGAAACACGATTGTTCATGTGTCACGACTACAAAGCACCGGGCCGCGACGAATTCGCGTGGGAGACAACTGTTGCGGAGCAGCGTGAAAAAAATATTCACATACATGAGGGCGTAACCCGGGACGCGTTCATTAGCTTCCGTAATGGGCGCGACGAACAGCTGAGCATGCCAAAACTGATCGTCCCGTCGATTCAGGTCAATATTCGCGCGGGCGATCCACCGCCACCGGAAGACAACGGCGTCAGCTATCTGAAAGTTCCGTTGGATCAATTGTAAAGACAAGCGAAAAAATAGTGACAATAAAGTTTTTTCCGACCCGGTGAACGCATAGTGCCTGTTTCAATTCTGGCCTGGCCGGGTGCGGTTGCCATTGGAGTGAGTCTCGGCCTGCTGGGTTCCGGTGGCTCAATTCTTACCGTTCCCGTGCTGGTGTACCTGATCGGCCAGGACGAGAAAGTCGCCATTGCCGGCTCTTTGTTTGTGGTTGGCACTATTGCTTTCGCCGGCAGTCTGCAATTCCTGCGTGCCAGACTGATCGACTGGAGGAATGTCGCTATTTTCGGCGTGCCGGGAATGGCTGGAACCTACCTGGGCGCCTCGCTTGCCGCATATGTCCCAGGCATCGTGCAGTTGTCTTTGTTCGCTGTGGTCATGTTGCTGGCCTCTTACCTGATGTTGCGACCGGTCGATCTGGAGCAGGTTTCATCGGCAAAGAATCGTCATGGCATCAAGATCGCTATCGACGGTTTGACTGTCGGAGTCATTACCGGCCTGGTGGGCGTGGGTGGTGGATTCCTCATCGTTCCGGCACTTGTTTTGCTGGGCGGCATGCCGATGCATCGTGCTGTCGCGACCAGCCTCTTCATAATCGCATTAAAGTCCTATAGTGGGTTTTACAGGTATCTCGATGTTCTCGACCAGCAAGATCTGCAACTGGACTGGAATACGTTGCTGGTGGTCACGGGACTGGGAATCGCTGGCAGTTTTGCAGGAGCCCGCTTCGCAAACCGGTTACCGCAAGACACACTCAAGAAAGGATTCGGCCTTTTCCTGATCGTGATGGGCATTTACATACTCGCGCGTTCGCTGCCTGAAGCGCTGGGACTATAATTTAATATGGAGAATTCACTTCCATGAATATTAAAAAAATATCACCGCGTTTCTTCGTATCTGAGCAGATATCGGGCCACGACGTCGGCGCAGTTGCGGCCCAGGGCATCAAGACGATTATTTGCAACCGACCGGATTATGAAGCTCAGGGGCAGCCGCTGGGAAAAGAGATTGCCGCAGCCGCAGAGGGACTGGGAATTACATTCGTCGACATGCCAGTCAAGGCCGGTACCATTACAGACGAGAATATCGCGGAATTCGAGCGTGCTTATCATGACGTGCCTGGGCCGATGCTGGCGTATTGCCGTACGGGCACTCGTTCGGTTTCTCTGTGGGCGTTGGCGGAAGCGCCGACCCTGGATGTTGAAGCGATCCTGTCGGCTACAAGGGAAGCGGGTTACGACCTGACCGCCATGCGACCCCGATTGGTCGGGCGATCACCGGCAGTTACTACAGGAGCGGTAGCTGCCCCCGACATCGGGGGATACTCAGATCGGCACGATATTGTAATTGTTGGCGGTGGCGCGGGCGGGCTCGGTATTGCTTCCAGTTTGCTGCGACGCAAACCGGATCTCGATATTCTTGTGATTGAACCTCGGGAAACGCATTACTACCAGCCGGGATGGACGCTGGTTGGCTGCGGCGTCTTCGACAGAAAGATCACGAAGCGCACCATGGAGTCCGTGATGCCGCGAGGCGTCAAGTGGAAGAGAGCAGCTGTTGCCGAGTTTGAGCCCGAGAACAACGGCGTCGTGCTCGAAGACGGCGAAAAAATCGCTTACCGCGTCCTGGTGGTGGCCCCTGGCCTCAAGTTGGACTGGGATGCCGTTGATGGACTGTCCGAGACACTCGGCAAAAATGGTGTCACGTCCAACTACCGATACGATTTGGCACCATACACCTGGGAGCTTGTACAAGGGCTGAAATCAGGGCGGGCCATATTTACGCAGCCACCGATGCCGATCAAATGCGCCGGTGCGCCGCAGAAAGCCATGTATCTTTCGTCGGATCACTGGTTGCGTGGTGGCAATCTGAAAAACATCAATGTCGAGTTTCATAACGCCGGCGGAGTCCTGTTTGGCGTTGCAGATTATGTTCCCGCGCTGATGAAGTATGTCGACAAATACAGCATCGACCTGTGTCTGAATGAAAATCTTGTCGCGGTTGATGGGCCTGCGAAAAAAGCATGGTTTGACCGAACAAATGGAGCAGGCGAAACCAGCAGGGTTGAGGTCGACTTCGAGATGATGCATGTCTGTCCGCCTCAGACGGCGCCGGACTTCATCCGGCGAAGCCCGCTGGCCAATGAAGCCGGTTGGGTGGACGTTGCCCAGGATACATTGCAACACAACAAGTTCGGCAACATTTTCAGCATTGGCGATGCCTGTTCCGCGCCTAACGCCAAGACTGCGGCTGCCGCACGCAAGCAAGCGCCCGTTGCAGCCGTCAATATTGTCAATTTGCTGGAAGGTCGTGCGCCGGGTGCAGAATACGATGGCTATGGTTCCTGTCCGTTGACGGTCGAGCGAGGCAAGATTGTTTTCGCCGAATTCGGTTATGGCGGCAAACACCTGCCAACGTTTCCGCAGTGGGTCATCAACAGCTTTGAGCCGTCCAGGCTTGCCTGGTATATGAAAGAGCAGATGATGCCGACCATTTACTGGAGGATGCTGCTCAAAGGTCATGAATGGCTGGCAGAACCTAAGCCAATAAAAGAAGAAACCTGAGAGCGTTCGTTATTCCGGCGTGTTGGCGTCTCGAGAAACCCGGTAGGCGAGCAATACATTGCCGGACAATTGGCCGAACATGCTATAGCCCGATAGCACGTACAGCCATCCATCGGCTACGACCTGACCCGCCACATCAATCGATCCACCGTGTCCGGGCACACCGTTAACTGTGTCAAACGGAATGGCGGTGTCTGTTTGCCACAGAATTGTTCCGTTGTCGCTTTGATAGGCGCGAACCTTGCCGTCGAGGCCACCGCTGAACACCAGTTCCGGGGTGGCCGTTGCCGCAGCGGACAGACCATAGAAAAAGGAACAGGGAGATGACCCCTCAGGATTGCGCTGCGTACTGACCCTGTCATTTTCCAGCCCAACCAGTGGTTTGTATCGGTAGTCGAATTCACAACTGCGTTCTACCGGTTGTTGCCATAGAATCTCTCCGGTGCGAATGTCGAGCGAAGATATTCCGGGTCGTGGTGTGTAGCCGGGAGTATCACGCTCAGGGTCGGCAACCGGGACGAACAGGCTCGTTCCGGATAGCGCCATGCCCCAATGGATTCCGCCATTACTCGTGCCCTGGCTGATGCGTTGTCGCCACACGAGTTTCCCCTGCGCGCCGTCCGGATCCGGAGCCAGTGCAAAAATTTCACCGGACTGCGGGCCCGCCAGAAGAAGCTGCTCGCCGTCCGGGAGATCCGCAATAATTACCGATGCGCCA
>PVMS01046809.1_pt1 | contig 10039 bp, 11 predicted proteins | sample 1853461 | NCBI WGS metagenome assembly PVMS01 (sample SAMN08582032, study PRJNA380276) | Marine sediment metagenome, whole genome shotgun sequencing project. | isolation source: ocean sediment barecode stripped | collected 2017
AATAATTATATATTTGCATCAAATAATACACGAATGATGAAAGTACTTGGAATGGGTAATGCCCTGGTGGATATTATCGCCCGAATTGATAATGATAAGATGCTGGAAAGTTTTGGATTACCAAGGGGCAGCATGACCCTGGTAGACCTGGATACTTCCAATTTTATTCAATCAGAGACAGCGGGCATGCCCAAAACCAGAGCCTCTGGCGGATCAGCGGCCAATACTATTCATGGCCTTGCCCACCTTGGAATCGAGACCGGATTTGTGGGAACTGTTGGAAATGATGACATGGGAAAGTTCTTTAAGAAAGATATGGAGGTGAATAATATCAAGCCCATTCTTTTCCGGACCATGAATGAAACAGGGAGGGCCATGGCGCTGATTTCCAAAGATTCTGAAAGGACTTTTGCTACCTATCTGGGAGCTGCAGTTGATCTGTCTACGGAGGATATTTCATATGGTATTTACAAAGGATATGACTATTTCTATGTTGAAGGATACCTGGTGCAGGATAAGGAGATGTTCGAAAAAGCATTGCGACTTGCGGACAGAGCAGGTTTAAAAATCTGTCTGGATCTGGCCAGTTACAACATTGTGGATGAACATGCGGATTTCTTCAAATCCATGATCGCTAAATATGTGGATATTCTGTTTGCCAACGAGGAAGAGATCAAGTCCTTAACAGGGAAATCACCAGAAGAAGGTGCCAGGGAGACCAATGAGATCTGCGATCTGGTTGTTATCAAGCTGGGAGCCCAAGGCTCCTTCTGCGTTTGTAAAGAAGGCTTGGTCAGAGTAGGTGTCAGACCTTCCAATGCCATAGATACAACCGGAGCAGGGGATCTTTATGCTGCAGGATTTATTTACGGTCATATGAAAGGCCTTTCGGGTGAAATCTGCGGAAAGATGGGAGCCATACTTGCCGGCAGGGTCATTGAACTGATTGGAGCAAAAATGGATGAATCCCACTGGGAGAATCTACGCAGGGAAATTGTTGCCCTGGAAGTTTAATTTCTCGTCTGAAAACGGATCAAATACCCGCCAAACTTTCTCATATTTATCACCCTGTCCTGATCCAGCATCAGGTATTGACCCTTGATACCCATCAAAACTCCTGAGACAATTGGATCCTTATCGAAATTGAGACTTTTAATCTTTTCCGGATATTCCGATACAGGGTACTCTAACTCCATCTGCTGCATATCATCTGTGATATACAAGGCCAGTTCGGGTGGCACCAATACTGATAGCCGCTGCTTCTCCTTAAGCAGATCCGCATCGCCCTGATCTGATCCCGATAACATCTTCCTCCAGTTTGTTTTATCTGCAATATGATCTTTCAGGGCTACCTCCAGCAGGCCAGCACTGTAGCGGTTAGGTGTTCTTGCAAACTCAAGTGCCCGAATGGCACCCTGATCGATCCACCGGGTAGGCACCTGGCTGAACCTTGTCACCCCCACCTTGATTCCACTTGTGAGAGAAAGATAGACCACCTGATCGGAAAGACAATGCCGCTTTGCATACTCCATATCACGCGCCGCTCCTTCATGAGCCCTGCACAATACGGGTCTCAATACACACTCCTCTGTCTCCGGAGCGGTAGTAAAACAGGGATAACAATAACCCTGCGCAAAAGATTTTCGGGTCACCCGGCCACACTTAATGCAATGAATATGACCCAGGTATTCCATGCTAATGGGCATCCCGATCAACTCATTCATATTTATTTTCTGTTTTCCCAGTGGTAGTAAGTATTGTACCACATTCTCCGGGAAAGCCTCCATTTTCCTGATGTTTCCGGTATGTTCCATGCACACTAAGATAAGAATATTATAATTTTTTTTCATTTATTTACTACTATGTATTGCATGGTATTACTTTTTTTACATATCTTTGTAATATATAATTGCTTGTATAGACATATAGCATGAATAACATAGTAGTATATAGAATTTTAATCGTAAGCTGGTTTTTGATACTGGCCTCTGGCCTGACGGCACAGAAACCAGCCATCGATCTGATCACTTCACATCGCCAGTACAGGCATCCAGAAGCTATCATCGATACAGGCTATACTGTGACCCCCCTATTAAGGGATGGGTTTTTGACTCCGACTCCTGCAGTTCAGAACCAAAATCTGAGAGATGAAACGGAGAAAAAGAAGCGCCGCCAGATAGGACCTTCTCTCGATTCCATCTTTCAAAAAGAGGAGACCAAAAATTCCAAACGGGAAAAATCACCAGAAAAAATTTCTGTTCCTAGTAGAAGATTCAATCCTATAAAAATTATAATTTACATCACCGCATTAAAATAGTAAGCTATGAATATTGATAACGCAAAAGCGCAGATGCGGAAGGGGATTCTGGAATATTGCATCTTATCCATACTGGGTAAGAAGGACCTCTATACCTCGGATATAATCCGTGCCTTGAAGGAAAACGACCTGATCGTGGTTGAAGGTACGCTTTATCCGCTTCTTACACGGCAAAAAAATGCCGGTCTGCTCAGCTACAGATGGGAGGAGAGTACCCAGGGGCCTCCAAGAAAATATTACAGCCTGACAGATACAGGAAAGACCTATCTGAAGGAGCTGGATGAATCGTGGGACGCCCTGATCAACTCGGTAAAATCAATTAAGAACTTCAAATAAAGCCATATACCATGAAGAAAGCGATTAAAATTAATTTAAGTGGAATCATCTTTCATATTGATGAGGATGCTTACGAAAAACTAAAAACCTACCTGGATACCATCAGCAGGCACTTCTCCAACAAACAGGAGAGCAAGGAGATCATCGATGATATCGAGGCAAGAATTGCTGAATTGTTCCAGGAGAAAATTACTGATGAGACCCAGGTCATTACCCTCCTGCTTGTTAACGAAGTAATAGATATCATGGGCAACCCCGAAGACATAGCAGATTCCGGGGAAGAAGCCGAACATCATCAAACATTTCATGAAGCCTATAACAAAAGCAAAAGGCTCTACCGGGATTCTGAGAATTCGGTGATCGGTGGTGTCTGTGGAGGCCTGTCCGCATATTTCAGTGTAGATTCGGTCATCTTTCGCTTGCTCTTCATCATCTTTTTCTTTGCCGGTGGCGCTTCCGTCCTGGTCTATGCCATTCTCTGGATAGTTCTCCCAAGGGCAGAGAGTGCCGCACAAAAACTGGAAATGCGTGGAGAAAAGGTGAATGTCTCCAACATTGAAAAAAAAATTCGTGAAGAGTACGACAATGTAAAAGATAACGTCAAAGAAGGGTACTCAAAGGCCAGAAGTTCTGATACCTATAAAAAATCAGAAAGGGTCGCCTCGGATTTTTTCGACGTTTTGGGAAAAATACTTCTGGTGTTTGTTAAGGTCATCTTAATAATCATCGGTACCAGCTTCGTAATAGGAGGCATTGGGCTTCTGATCGGAATAATCGCCCTTCCATTTGTTGGAATACATGTATTTCCGTTCGAAACGTATAGTTTTTCCCTGGGTGATGTACTAATGCCATTTACAGATCCAGTATCGGTTACCCTCCTAGTGATCTCCATTACACTACTGCTGCTGATTCCAATTTCGGCCATGCTCTATGGACTGGTGAAACTGATCTTCAATATCAAAACCAGGAACCGTGGACTGGCCGTTGGAACCTTAACACTGTGGATTGTCAGCCTGCTATGTATTATCGGCATTGTTGCCTTTGAAAGCAGTCATTATTCAGATTCTGGCAGGGACAGCATTTCACAGGAACTGGTCACCGGATCAGATACGCTTTACATCAGCATCAACAGCACTCAGGAGGAATACCTTGATGATGAATCCATTCTTGATCTTGACGACAGATGGTTCCTCCTTGAAGATGCAGATGCATTCTACGGGCAGATCATCCTGGATATCGAAAGAACAGAGAGTGAGGAATTTGTTCTTGATATCGAAAAGAAGTCAAAAGGCAGATCATGGGAAAATGCCTCTGAAAATGCCGCCAATATAGACTACCACTTCCGCACCCGTGGAAACAAACTAGTTCTGGATCCATATTTCTCAGTGGACCTCGAACACAAATGGAGGTTCCCAAGAGTGGAGGCCATCGTACGGGTTCCTGAAGGAAAAGTGGTTGTGCTCGATCGTCAAACCAGGGACATTCTGGAAGGTGTTCGCAATGTTGATCACCTTTCCGATTGGAATATGGCTGGTAAATCCTGGAAGATGACAGAGGAAGGGTTGGAAAAAATTGCAAATTAATTTTAATAATTTGTATATTTGCCTCCCGGTTTTCGCAACCACCTCTGACCCGTGGTGTAATTGGCAACACATCTGATTTTGGTTCAGAAGAGTCCAAGTTCGAGCCTTGGCGGGTCAACAGAGAAAAACAAATGCCCTGTCTCCTTAGGAGGCGGGGTATTTTTTTTTATGGCATTGATTCATTGCTGCAATAAGAATGAGTTTGCCCCTCAAATGGTTGATCAGGAATTTTATCGGTAAATGATTCCTCGCTTCTGGATTATGAGAGCATCACTCAGCTAATATTGACAATATCTGTATCGGACCGTCATAAAAGGAATCCCCTGGAAACCTCCGCGATAGTTATCATTAACATCATCAATGTCCATGAGGGATACCCGGGAGAGCATTTGGAACTTCACCTTCAACCTGATGGTGACAGCGGAAAAGATGCAGTATTTGGTGAAATAGTCCCGGACAATAACTACGCTAATTCGGAAGATATTCACCTATATGCCTGGACCCATAGTGGTGAGTATACGGCGAATAGAGTGGTCCTTGATTTCGACCTGTCGAGCATCCCACCCGGAGCCATCATTGATAGCGCATACTTATCCCTGTTTTTCAATCATACATCAGCCTATGGTGATGAACATGTGGGAGAGACCAGCTTTACCATTCAACGTATAATATCTGATTGGGCCGAATCAACCGTAACATGGAACACCCAACCCAACACAACGACTATCCATCAGGTAAGCATTGATGGTGCAACCCAGCCGTATCAGGATTTTCCTGATATAGACATTAGTTCATTAATCCAGGATTATACCAGTGACCCTGAGAACAGTTATGGAATATTCCTCAAACTGGTTAGTGAAGATCCATACAAAATCTTACTCCTTGCGTCCAGCGATCACCAAAACGAAAGCATCAGGCCTAAACTCGATGTATACTATACCATCATAGACTGACCAAAAATAGCTTCAATAAAGGAAAATTTCGGGAAATTTATTACATTTGAATCTGGTCAACGAAGGCCGGCTAAAACCAATTGAAAATGAAAAATTTTGTGTTTATTATTGCCTTGGCTTTTTTGTCTGCCACTGCCTTTGGACAAAAAGTAAATTTTTCCGGCGAATGGAAGCTCAATGAGAGTAAAAGTGAACTGGGATATGAGTTCAGTCTTGCTCCAAAAGCTATGAAAGTAGAACATACCAAAAAGACCCTTGACCTCACAAGTACCAGTGAGTGGGATGGCCAGGAGGTTGAAAGTAAGTCGCACTTCACCCTGGACGGAGAAGTTTCTGAAAATGTTGGATTTGCGGAGTCTGTTACCAAATCAACCGCCAGTTTTGATAAAAAGGCCGGGACCCTAAAAATCGTCACTAATGGATCTGCTGAAGGGATGGATTATACCATCACACAGATAATGTCCATGAAGGAAGATAACCTGGTGGTGGAGTTGGAAGCTGCTTCGGACATGGGTGAGATGGTTGAGACCCATGTATTTGACAAAGAGTAGTACCTATCCAATCTCGCTTCCCTATATTTAATTTGCAGCCGCTACAGTCTGGATGTAGCGGCTGTATTCATTTGATAAATTCCTGAACTATCAAATGATATATATATTAGCTTTGTATAAATTGAGTGTAGATGAAGTTAAAAAGAGCTCTTTACCTGGCTGCATTTCTCATTGTTTCTGTTGCTGCCCAGGCACAGATCAATGTTTACCTTGGAGGAAACATACAGGGGAACTATTCCTGGATCAGGGGGGATGAACCGACGATGGAACCCGGGTTCGGCGCAGGAGTTAGTTTTATCTATTGGGAATATGAATACTGGTTCCTGAAAGCTGGTATCGACTATACTCGTAAAACTTCCACGGTACTGGAGTACCCGGACGATTTTGGAGTTGAACCGGAAAACTCGGATGATAAGATCAACATCACCTATACGGAACAAAGCATTGGGATACCATTAACGGTTTACTTCCGTCCCTGGGAACAGGGCGCCAATTCATTATTGATTTCCGGGACCCTTAATACGATGATCGTAGCCAGTTTGAAGTTGAATTCGGAGGAATATGGTGAGCTTGTTAAGAAAGGGACTGATGTAAAAACCAGATTAAAAAGCAATGTGGGCATTGGTGTAGGATATCAGCGGCAACTGGATAAGCATAAATTCCTGAATATTATCCCTTCCTACAACATAGATCTGAGAGGGGATCCGGCCTTCAACTCCATAAAACTTACTGTTGAATTTATTTTTGGAATTTATTGATCAGGAAGCTCTCCTGAAAAACACATGATCTGCTGGCTCCTTAATTCCCTACGCAACTGTAAGGACTGTCCCCCCGTAACACCATCGAGCTCTTCCCAGAATTGCTGGCTATGATCAGGGACCCTGGTATGCGCTAGTTCATGTAATATCACATAGTCAGAAAGATATTCCGGAAGCATCACCAGCCAGCTGTTCAGATTGATGCTCTTCCTGGCCGTGCAGCTTCCCCACCGGCTAAGCATCTTCCTTATTTTCAGTCCACTAATTTTATAACCATGCATTTCAGATAGTTCCGCAACTCTTCCTGGCAAATAAAGCAGTGCTTCATTTTGCAGCATTCTCCAGATGGCTGCTTCAACATCGGCATCGCCCCGATTCAAGTGCACAGGATGTTCCTTTCCCCTGATCTGAATGGACCCTCCTTCCGGGGGTAAAGTTCCTCTGCAATCCTTATGGTTCAAGCCATTCAGGCGCTTCAGAACCCACTTTTGTTTTGAAAGGAAAAATCGTTCAGCTTTCTTCAGACTTACAAAACGGGGCACGGTCACCCGGACCTCGCCCTGTTGATTTATCCGGATGGAAAGGTGCCTGGCCCGTGGGCTACGGATATAGGAAACTTCACCAAGCCCTTTATAATTGAATATAAATTGAGATTTTTGCACTTAGATTAAACTGTTATCTATAACTTTAACGGCTTTTTAAAAACTTATATAATGATTCGTAAATCAGTCATCCTCTCCTTTGTACTACTGGCAATGGGATTTTCCCTGGCTGCCCAGCAAGCCTGGTCGCTTGAAAACTGCCTCCAGTACGCCATGGAGAACAACATTCAGATTAAACAATCGGTTCTGAACACCGAATATAACCAAAACCTTCTGAAGCAATCAAAGCTGGGACAGATCCCCAGCCTGAGCGGAAGTGCAAACTACAACTCTTCTTGGGGCCGCGCCCTTGACGAGACTACCTACAGGTATTCAAATGAGCAGACGAACTCCCTAAACATGGGATTAAGCTCCTATACAAATTTATTCAACGGACTTCAGGTAAGGAATACCATTCAGCAAAATGAACTGACCCTGATGGCCAGTTATCAGGATGTCGAGAGCGTAAAAAACGAAATCTCGCTCAACATTGCTGCAGCCTACCTGACCATCATGTTCAACCAGGAGCTTGTGGCGGTTACGAGAAGTCAGATGGAGATCACCGGACAGCAGGTAGATCGTACCAAAAAAATGGTAGATGCCGGCAGACTGGCCAAGGGCAATTTTCTGGAGCTTAACGCACAGTATGCGTCTGAAGAGCTAAACCTTATAAATGCAGAGAATCAACTCTCCATTTCCCTGCTGAATTTGCAGCAGATTCTGTATCTGCCCATCGATACTGCATTTGCAGTGATCATTCCGGAACTGGCCGACCCGGATGAGGATCCTCTGCTTGTGAATGCACAGGAAGTCTACAGCATTGCTGAAGAGATCATGCCTGAGATTAAAAGTGCCATGTTGAGCATGGAAAGCGCCGAAAAAGGGCTGGCCATTGCAAAAGGCGCTCGTTCCCCGCAACTTTACCTGTCGGCCAGTTTTAACTCCGGAGCCTCCGATGTCCGACAAAAAGTCGTTGATGTGGGACCTCCACAGCAAATACCCATCGGGGAAACTGTGAGCGGAGAAATGGTCGTATCCAATCCACAGGAAATTCCCATCCTGGGTGCTTATCCCTTCTATGACCAGATACGGGACAACAGAAACGCTGGAATCGGTCTTGGTCTTTCCATCCCTATCTTCAACAGCTGGTCGATTAATACCAATATTGCAAATGCCCGAATTATGCATGAAAATGCAAAGCTGGATCTTCAAAACAGACAGCTTGCCCTCTATGCCAGCATCCAGCAAGCCTATGCGGATGCATTGGCAGCCCTTAAAAAGTTCAATGCCACACAGCAGGCTTTGACTTCCATGGAGGAATCTTTCAAATACACAGAAAAGAAATTCGAGGTGGGATTGGTAAACACAGTTGACTACAACATGTCTATAAACCAGTTGATCACCACACAATCGGACCTTCTACAGGCCAAATATGACTTTATTTTCAGAACAAAAATTCTCAATTTCTATCAAGGAGAACCCATCACACTTTAAATATTGCAAATCAATGAAATCAAAAAGACTAAAATTCATTATAATTGGCGCAGCAGTACTCCTCCTTATCGTACTGGGCATAGGAAAAAAACAGGGCTGGTTCGGAAACGAAGGTTACCTCAAGGTTGCTGTTGAATCAGGAATTGAAAGGGAAATTGTGGAAGTGATCACCGCAAACGGGAAAATTCAGCCCGAAACAGAGGTGGCTATCTCCCCGGATGTATCAGGCGAAATTGTAGATCTTGTGGTCAATGAGGGGGATGAGGTAATAAAGGGCCAATACCTGCTTAAAATCAAGCCGGAAGCCTATCAGATGGCCCGGAACCGTGCACAAGCTTCCCTGATGAATTCCAGGGCCCGGCAGAAGCAGTCAGAAGCCCAGCTGGAAATGGCCAACCTTGAATACAAAAGAAGCAAACAGCTTTACGAGGACGAAGCCATTTCAACATCGGAGTATGAACAATCATTCACTGCATACACCACAGCACTTGCAGAGAAGGAAGCTGCGGAATTTTCAGTGATGAGTGCACAGGCTACCCTGGACGAAGCAGATGAAAGTCTCACCAAGACTTCCGTATATGCCCCAATGACAGGTACCATATCAAGCCTTTCTGTTGAACTGGGAGAACGAGTGGTAGGAACGTCTATGATGTCGGGTACGGAAATGCTGCGTATCGCACATCTGAGCCGGATGGAGGTAGAAGTAGAGGTGAATGAAAACGATATCGTCCGGGTTACCAAATTCGACACGGCCATTATCGAAGTAGATGCCTATCCCGACACCAAGTTTACGGGTGTGGTCTCCGAGATTCCGGTCTCTGCCAATACCACCGGGGTCAGCACCGACCAGGTGACCAATTTTATGGTCAAGGTCCTCGTGCTTGCTGAATCTTATGAAGATAAAATTTCAGAAAACAACCCCTACCCACTACGTCCAGGCATGTCTGCCACCGCAGATATCCAGACGGACCGCAGAACAGGTATCTATTCGATTCCCATCCAGGCAGTTAGCACAAGAATGGATACCTCAGGAACAGCAACCATAAAAGAAGATCAGCAAATTGGTCAGGTAAGCTCGGACGGCACTGTGAGTAATGTTTCCATGCCTTCTAAAGAGATTGCTTCCCGCGATGAGCCCATGGTAGTGGTATTTGTTGTATCGGAAGGAAAAGCCTGGATGAAAGAGGTCAAGACAGGAATCCAGGACAATAACTATATCGAAATTACCGAGGGTCTTGATCTGGATGCTAAAATTATTGTAGCACCCTATTCAGCCATCTCCAGACAGCTGAAGAATGATCTGCCTGTTGAGGTCGTTACCGAAGAAGAGTTATTTGCGGGGGATAAAAAGAATAAGAAATAAGAGCTGATGAGAGGTCCCCTTATCTTGCATATAGAAACGGCCA
>PVMS01116534.1_pt1 | contig 10039 bp, 4 predicted proteins | sample 1853461 | NCBI WGS metagenome assembly PVMS01 (sample SAMN08582032, study PRJNA380276) | Marine sediment metagenome, whole genome shotgun sequencing project. | isolation source: ocean sediment barecode stripped | collected 2017
CAAGACTTGAAGGTACAGGCTGATAACTACAAAGAGTTAGATGAGCGTTACAACAAATTACTTGACACTTCTCATGATGCAATTTGTTACATTCATGAAGGCTTACACACCTATGCCAATGCCTCATATTTAAACTTATTTGAAATCGATGGACCGGAAGATGCAAGTGTATTATCCATCCTTGAATTGGTCACTCCTGAAGATCAAGCCTCATTAAAATCAATTTTAAAAGAGGTAAGTAAAAATCATACTTGCGGAACAGCTGCATTAAACTTCCAATCAAATAATGAAATTTTCCAAACTGAAGTTGAGTACAATCCGGTATTAATTGAGGGTGAAATTTGCGCGCAATTTGTATTCCATCTGCAGAGAAATGAATCGAAAGAACTTCAAGAGCAGCTCAGATATATCAGTGAACATGACCACGAAACCGGCATCTTGCATCGAAAATCTATTACCGAAAAAATTCAAGAAGCCGTTGAATTCGCGCAAGAAGGACAATCCCCGCGGTCTTACATACAAATAGACATTGCCAACATCGATACTATCAAAGATCAATTCGGCATCAGTGCTATTGATAAGTTAGGCGCGCATATTGCGCAGGCACTCAACCAAGTATGCAGCGAATATGATGCTCTCGGCAAAATAACTGACGAGTCTTTCGGGATCTTAACCGCTTCAAGCGATGAAGAAGAGTTGAAATCTCTTGGCAAACAATGCCGAGAAGCCATAGAAAACAATCCAGTCACCATTAAAAATCAAAAAATATCACCAGAAATATCCATAGGGGCAACCATCATTAATGCCACCCTCACAGAGGTGACAGATGTATTATCGGCAGCTAAATCCGCTTGTGATTATGCGTGGGAAAATGAAATACAAGAACTTTATATTTTCGCCAGTGAAGCACGCAGCCTAACTGGCACTTTATTGGATCAAAAGTGGACTCAAGAATTACAAGATGCTATCCGAGAAAACCGATTGCATTTGCTTTTCCAACCGGTTGTAAGCATCGCAGGCAGCTCTGAAGACCGCTATCAGGTATACACTCAATTAGTCAGCAAAGAAGGCACTAAAATATCTGTTGCTGAATTGTTACCTAGTATAGAAAGGTCTGGTGTTTCCGCAATGTTAGATCGCTGGGTTGTGACAACTGCACTTAAAAGACTTGCAGAACACAGTCAGCAAAACCCTAATTCTATATTCTTTATCAAGTTAACCACTGGCGTATTAAACGATCAGCAATTCACTCCGTGGCTAGAAAAACAATTCAAAAACCTCAATGTGGATCCGTTTAGACTTGTTTTTGATATGCGCGAAGAAAGTATTGTTAGCCATTTGAAAGATGCACGTGAGTTTTCATCTCGGTTACAACAAATAGGTTGTAAAATTGCTATTGATGCGTTTGGCATCAGCCAGGATCCTGGAAAAATTCTATCTATGATACCTGCAAGCTATTTGAAATTAAGCTTCCAACTGATGGCAAGTCTTAAAAATGGCGATCAAGAAAGAGTTGAAAACGTCAAGCAGATTTGCGAACAAGCTAAAGCACTAAATACAATGACCATTGCACCATTCGTGGAATCTGCTGAAGCGTTATCTCAAATTTGGTCAATCAATATTGATTTTGTTAGTGGTGACTTCTTCCGCGAACCGACCGAAAGCTTAGAATACGATTTCTCCAGCGCAGCTTAATCATTTTCAAAAGTACAGCTTAACTATTTTCTAAAGCAGCCAGCTCGCCTGGCAAGTTTTCAGGCTCATGAGCAGACTGCAAGCGTCGTAGTGCCGCAATCATATTTTGCTTCCCCCGCGAGTTCTGCGCCACCAATATCCGCTCGATATTCTCTTCTGCGTGAAAACCATTTGGCAGTAATCGCAGCCAAAATACCTAATACCATTTCTGCAACTATACTGCCTATCCAGCAACCTGGGCCGATACCACGTTCAATTTCAAACACAGCCCGATCGATAATCATGCTAATGAGGAATAATCAACAATAATACGATCCACTACTCGATAGCCTCTAGGCAACTTAAGACCGCGCCTGCCGCGTTCTCCGGCATATTCATCCACTTCAGCACCTTTCATTGTTTTATGCTTCTTACCGCAATACAGCGTGATAGCTTCACCGTCTTGTACCAAGCGCACATGATCCACCGTTTCTTCACCTGCTTTAAGCTTTGCACTAGGAATATTGATGAATTTAATACCCTTACCTTTAGACATGAGAGGGAATTCAGAAAGCTCAGTCACCAACATATAACCTTCAGAACCGACTGCAACAATCCAATCTTCCTCATGCGATCGAATTAACACTGGAGGCAACACTTTAGCTCCAGCTGGAACATTTAGAATGCGTTTACCAGATTTATTTCGCGAATATAAATCTTCTAATTTACAAACAAAGCCATACCCAAAATTGGTCGCCAAGAAATATAAGCTACTTGGATCACCAATCATGGTGCCAACAAACGCAGCGCCATCAGCGGGACTAAAACGCGCCGTTAATGACTCACCTTGACCTCGTGCAGAAGGCAAACTATGTGCAGGCAAGGTGTAGGCTTTGCCTTGCGAATCTAAAAATACTGCCATCTGATTACTCTTACCAAATGCATGCGCTTGATATTGATCGCCAGATTTATAATTCATTTCTAGTGGATCAACTTCATGCCCTTTGGCAGCTCTTACCCATCCTCGTTGCGACAAAATCACCGTGGTAAACTCAGCAGGCATTAATTGTGTCTCATCTAATTGCTGCGCTGTGGGCCGACTAACAATAGCCGCTCTTCTTTCATCACCATAAGTTTCCGCATCTTCTAGCAACTCGGTACGAATGAGTTTTTTGAGTCTCGCTTTAGAACCAAGAATCTTTTCTAGCGTATCTCGTTCTTTGGTTAACTCTTTTGTTTCGGCTTTTATTTTAATTTCTTCAAGCTTGGCTAAACGCCGTAACTTTATTTCTAATATTGACTCGGCTTGAATATCGCTTAACTCAAAGCGCTTTATCATTACCGGTTTTGGTTCATCTTCTTCACGGATAATGGCGATAATTTCGTCAATATTTAGATAGGCAATTAATAAACCTTCAAGAATATGCAAACGCTCATTGACGCCATCTAAGCGCCACTGCAACCGACGCGTGACAGTATGAGTTCTAAATTCCAGCCATTCTTGAAGTAAAGCACGTAAATCTTTCACCTGCGGACGACCATTAATACCGATGACGTTCATATTGACACGGTAGGTACGCTCTAAATCGGTGCTGGCAAAAAGATGTAACATCAACGCCTCTACATCAATACGATTACTTCTTGGCACAACAACAAGTCGCACAGGATTTTCATGATCAGATTCATCACGCAAGTCATCTACCATAGGCAGTTTTTTAGCATTCATTTGTTGCGCAATTTGCTCTAATACACGCGCACCTGACACTTGATAGGGTAACGCAGTAATAATAATTCCATCGGTTTCCTGCTCGTACACAGCACGCATACGAACTTGACCATTACCGGTTTCATATATCAACCTAATATCTTCCGGTGTAGAAATTATTTCCGCATCGGTTGGATAGTCTGGCCCTTGAACATGCTCACATAATTCGCTGATGGTGGTTTTTGGCTCATCCAATAAGCGCACACAGGCAGAAACAATTTCTCTAATATTATGTGGTGGAATATCCGTCGACATTCCCACCGCAATTCCCATCCCACCATTAAGCAAAATATTGGGTAATCGTGCAGGCAAAACCACCGGTTCTTGCAAAGTACCATCGAAGTTTGGCGTCCAATCAACTGTGCCCTGACCCAGTTCTTGCAATAAAGATTTTGCGTAAGGTGTTAAACGAGATTCGGTATATCTCATTGCAGCAAAAGATTTAGGGTCGTCGGTAGAACCCCAGTTACCTTGACCTTGTACCAATGGATAACGATAAGAAAATGGTTGCGCCATTAACACCATCGCTTCATAGCAAGCAGAATCACCATGTGGATGGAATTTACCAATCACGTCACCGACAGTACGCGCAGATTTCTTAGGCTTTGAGGTCGCAGACAGTCCTAGCTCCGACATCGCATACACTATTCTTCTTTGTACTGGTTTTAAGCCATCACCAATTTGTGGCAACGCACGATCAAGAATGACGTACATCGAATAATCGAGGTAGGCTTTCTCTGAAAAAATATGTAGCGGTACTCGTTCTATATCGCCGTAATTAAATTCTAAGTTATCTGTCATGACTAATCCAAAATGCTTATATAAAAATACTTGATGCTAAACTTCAGCTAAGTTGCCCTTCTCTTCCAACCATGCTTTTCGCCCTTGAATATTCTTTTTACCTAAAAGCATATCCATAATTTTATAGGTATCATCTCCGGCCTCAATTGTAAGCTGTACTAAGCGACGGCTATCTGGAGAAATTGTTGATTCACGCAGTTGGCTAGGATTCATTTCACCCAACCCTTTAAATCGAGTGATATTAACTTTGCCTTTCTTTTTCTCCGCAGAAATTCTATCTTCAATACCTTGCCTTTCCGCTTCGTCTAGTGCGTAAAAAACCTCTTTACCTACATCAATTCTGAATAACGGTGGCATAGCAATATAGATATGTCCGGCTTCAATTAATGCGGGGAAATGGCGCAAAAATAATGCACACAACAAGGTCGCGATGTGCAATCCATCGGAATCTGCATCTGCTAGCACGCACACTTTTCCGTAACGTAATTTACTTAAGTCGGAATCACCTGGATCGATACCAATAGCAATCGCAATGTCATGTACTTCTTGAGAAGCTAATACCTGATCTGAAGCGACTTCCCAACTGTTAAGAATTTTCCCGCGCAACGGCATAATGGCTTGAAATTCTCGATCACGTGCTTGTTTAGCTGAACCTCCTGCAGAATCACCCTCGACTAAAAACAATTCAGTGCGCGTAACATCTTGAGACGAGCAATCTGCTAACTTACCCGGCAATGCTGGACCTGAGGTGACTCTTTTACGCACCACTTTTTTGATTGCACGTAATCGCTTTTCCGCATTACGGATGACTAACTGCGCTAATGCTTCACCGGTTTCTACGTTTTGATGCAACCACACAGCGACAGAATCTTTTACTACACCCGATACAAACGTGGCACTTTCTCGCGATCCTAAGCGCTCTTTGGTTTGCCCGGAAAACTGTGGGTCTTGCATTTTCACAGATAGCACATAGGCGAGTTGTTGCCAGACATCATCAGGCGCTATCTTGACGCCTCGAGGTGTCAGCTTGCGTGTATCACAAAATTCTCTCACTGCATCAGTCAAGCCAGTGCGCAAGCCATTCACGTGGGTGCCGCCTTGTACGGTAGGAATTAAATTAACGTAACTTTCCGCTGTCCATTCGCTACCTTCTTCCACCCATGTCAGCGCCCACTCAGCGGCTTCATTCTCGGATGAGAAATTCCCATACACCGGTTTCAAAGGGAGTAACGTCATCCCCGTTAATTCTTGTAGCAAATAATCGCTTATCCCGTCTTCATAAAACCATTCTGTTTCTTCATTTTTTGCGACATCTTTGAAGCGAATACGCAGACCTGGGCATAACACGGCTTTAGCACGCAGCAAATGAACCAACTTAGGAATGGAATAGTTGACGCTATCAAAATATTTTTTATTCGGCCAAAAGCGAATAGTTGTGCCCGTAGTGCGTTTAGCCACCGTTCCTACTTGCTTCAAAGAAGAGGCCTTGTCTCCATTCGCAAACGACATATTGTACTCTTTGCCATCGCGTCTAACGTTCACTTCCACGCGCTCGGATAGCGCGTTAACCACTGAGATCCCTACCCCATGCAAACCACCCGAAAATTGGTAGTTTTTATTAGAAAACTTAGCACCCGCATGTAACGTAGTCATAATCACCTCAACACCCGGTATTTTCAGCTCGGGATGTTTATCCACCGGCATACCACGACCATCATCAATGACCTCTATGGACCCGTCTTTGAATAGACTGACTTCTATACTACTGGCATGGCCTGCTATAGCCTCATCCACACTATTATCTATAATTTCTTGTGCTAAATGGTTTGGACGGGCAGTATCGGTGTACATACCTGGACGCTTACGCACAGGGTCTAGGCCGCTCAATACTTCAATAGCGGCGGCATCATACTGTTTAGACATAAATTAAAATCAAAAGGAAATAATCGTTAAAGCATTAGCGCTTAAAAAAAACGTATTCTATATGAAACATGCACCCAGCAAAAATTTCTTAGCAAATCATGGCTAGCTTAGACACTGCAACTCATCCCAAGCACAATGCCAATGTGTTTGCTTCTGCTGGCTCAGGAAAAACATGGTTACTAATCACTCGAATCTGCCGATTATTGCTATCGGGTGCAGAACCTCATCACATCCTAGCCATTACTTTTACCCGCAAAAGCGCTGCAGAAATGCGCGCTCGTTTATTTGAGAAGCTCGCTTATTGGGCTGTGATATCCGAATCTGAACTAAAAGATGAATTAAAGGCTATTGGAGAAACCCCCAATGCTAATACATTAGATCAAGCTCGATGTTTATACGAAAGACTTTTATCTTCAGATCAAGCCATTCGCATTAGTACCTTTCATGCATTCTGCGAAGAAGTGATCCGAGCTTTCCCTCTTGAAAGCGAGTTACCCACCACCTTCGAATTGACTGAGCATTCACACATCTACGCCAACCAGGCCTGGCAACGTTTGCTTTCAGCCAGTGAACAACCAAACAAATCTAATTTGCGCGCAGCCATGCATACCTTATTCAATTTTTGCTTCGGGCTAAATGGAACCAGAAATGCTTTATTCAGTTTTTTAGATGCTCGCAGTGAGTGGCGGGCATTTACTAAGCACGCAAAAGACGCCGCCTCTTTCGCGCAGACAAAATTATTAGATTTAATTGGAGATGCAGACAATAAAGACCCTGACCTATGGCTAAAGAGCGAACAACTGGTATCGACACTTAAGCGCTATTATCAATTATTGCGTCTCAGCCCTACACCAACACACCAAAAATGGGCTGACAAAATTGAACCCGCTCTATCCATGCAAGAGCAGAGTAGTCGTTCACGTCTTAAAGTATTAACCAATGTATTTTTAACCAACGGCAATAAACCTCGCAAGTTAACGGTTAGCAAAGCATGGCAGAAGTTATTAACAGAGCAGGAAGCTGATTTCCTCACCCTCACTCACAAAGAGATCAGCAGCGAAATCCTACAATTGCTTGACCAGCAAACACATGCTCAACTATTAAGTGCAAATCAAGCTTGGTTTTATGCGGGAAGAGAACTATTACAACACTATCAGCATGTGAAGTTTGAGCATGGCGTGATTGATTTCAATGACCTTGAATGGGAAACCTATCGATTACTTCAACATGAAGACCACGCCTTATGGGTTCAATATAAATTAGGCCAGCGTATTCGCCATTTTCTAGTGGATGAATTCCAAGACACCAATCCCATTCAATGGCATTTACTAAAACCATTAATTGAATCTTCGCAAGATCAGCACCAATCAGAAAGTAACAGCTTATTTCTGGTAGGTGACATTAAACAATCGATTTACCGATTCCGTGGAGCTAATCCGGAAATACAAAATCTAGCCGCAGAATGGTCAAAACAACACTTAAATAGCCAACAATTCACTAACGATCATTCCTGGCGCTCTTCTCCCGCCATCATTAATTGTGTTAATCGAATCTTTTCACACTCCTCAATTGCTGAGCAATTCTGTCCATTTCAAACACACACTTATCAACACAGTGATCGCTGGGGGATGGTTAAAATTTTCCCTCTCATTGAACTAGGACAAAAACAAGATCAACTCGATTTTCGCCATCCGCTGAGCACGCCACGCGTAGACAGTGAGGCTACTGCACATTACCAAGAAGGGGTTTTAATCGCGCAAGAGATTTTAAGCCTGATAGAAAAACAAACATCCATTTATGATGGAGACCTGATTCGCCCCGCACAATATAGCGATATATTAATTTTGACTCGCACTCGTTCCCACCTAGACGAACTCAAAGCAGGACTGGTTAGCGCATCAATACCTATCCATGCCAATGATGCAACGCGCTTATTAGAGTTCTTGGAAATAAAAGACATGCTTGCTCTATTAAGCACGTTAATAGATCCACATGACGACTTAGCATTTACGCACTTACTATGCAGCCCTATATTTAACATTAATGAAATTTATTTAATAGAATTACAAAAAATCACTGCAGATTCATGGAAAGAAAAATTAGACATCTACACGACTCAATTAGATTTCAGCAAGCCGACAGATCATCCATTACAACTAGTTAAAACCAAACTAAAAGAATGGCATCAGTTTACTGATCGAATTCCTGTGCACGACTTGTTAAATTATATTTTCTCTAGTTGGAATGTACTCAACAGATATCGTGCCGCGGTGCCTGGCTCAGAATCAGAACACATTTGCGGGCGGCTTAGTCAATTCTTACAACAAAGTTTAGAAATAGAAAGCGGTAGATATTCAAGCATTGCTCGTTTTATTAGAAAAATTAAAGAAACCAATCCTGAAGCCTTATTTTCAAGCCAGAATGAAAATAATAACGACAGCGAAAAATCTAATACGGTAGAAATAATGACTGTGCATGGCGCAAAGGGACTGGAGTCACCTATTGTGTTTATAGCAGACAGCGGGCCCAGCACAGAACCTCCAGAACAATTCAGCCCCATCACTGATTGGCCGGCGACGTCCGATTCACCCAATATATTCATGCTGGGATGCAAAAAAAGCGCCATGAGTCATGCTGCTCAGTTAGCAAGAGACGAGACCAATCAATCTAGCAATGAAGGACTCAATTTACTTTACGTGGCATTAACACGCGCCAAACAAATACTAGTCATGACAGGTGTGCACGCGAAAAAGAGTAGCCAAGATGGCTGGCATAGGCAGTGCTGTAGCGCACTAGAAATAGGAAGCGAATGTGACGATGTTTGGCAATACGAACATTCAACCATGCCCAATGTAAGCACTGCCATTCCTAGCAATCTAAAACAAACAGAAATCTCATACAATCCAACGCTTTTTGAACCACTAGCGTCGCATACAAGCAATTCACCCATTAAAGATCAGCAAAGTACTGATGCATTAGAAGGCACAATCATACATAAGCTGCTTGAATTACTGTCGCAATCACCCGATCTCAGTGATCAAGTACTTTTAAATCGAATCAATTTGGAATCAAATATTGCTATCACACCAGAACTGCTTCGCCCATTAAAAGAAGAAGCAATCAGTTGTTTAAGTAGCGCTAAACTCGAAAATATTTTCGGCTCAACACAAGACCAACAAGTCTTCCACGAAATTACTGTTGCCAACACATCTAGCAGCAACCAGCTCAATATCATTGATCAAATGATTGTAAAAAAAGATTGTGTTTGGATTATTGATTTTAAAACCCAAAAAGACGTCACTGAAAGCAATGCAATTGAGCACTCACTTCAATTTAAAGTGCAACTCAAGCGATATGCAGATGCAGTTCGACCGCTTTACCCAACACTACCGATACGATGCTCAATAGTGTTTACTAAAATCCCTATACTTGTTGACGTGTCGATTGACGACACGTCAACAGAATTAGTTACTTGGAAATAATTTACTGGGCAGCCAGCTCGTCTAAGCGTTGTGCTAATTGCTTGGCCGGTAGATAGCCTGGCATTAACTCACCATCTGCCGTCAAGATAGCCGGAGTCCCGGTTACCCCAATATTTTGGCCCATTTCAAAATGTTGCGCGACAGGGTTATCACAATTTTCTGCTGCTAACTCTTCACCATTCTTGGCTCTAGTTAACGCATCAGCACGATCTTTGCTACACCACACGGAAACTGCTTTGGAATAGCTAGGAGAAGTCAGCCCGTTACGAGGAAACAATAAGTAATTCACTTTAATACCATAACTTGCGTACTGGTCCATTTCAGCATGTAGCTTTCGACAATAACTACAGTCAATATCAGTAAATACAGTAATGGTATGACGTGGTTTTTCTGC
>PVMS01003371.1_pt1 | contig 10038 bp, 10 predicted proteins | sample 1853461 | NCBI WGS metagenome assembly PVMS01 (sample SAMN08582032, study PRJNA380276) | Marine sediment metagenome, whole genome shotgun sequencing project. | isolation source: ocean sediment barecode stripped | collected 2017
AAATGAAATGATCTAATCAGTTTTACTGAAAGTCAACATCTCCTGGTATTATACCTGTAGTAATAGTTTCCAACAAGTTAGCAGAAGCAATATCAAAGACCTTTAAAGTACCTTCGCTAGCAAAATCACCCGCATCGGTGGCGTATAACTTAGTTTCATTAAATTTTAAGGTATAATAATATCCGTTAAAACCGTTTAACGCTTCCGATGGTAAATTAGTGGCATCTATATCCATTTGATATACTTTTCCATTTAAGTTATAATATAATTTCCCATCTCCGTAAGTCAGGTGCTCCGGATGATCTTCTGGCCCAAATTCATAATAACTAATGCTTGTTTCTGTGATTTTATACAATCTCCCAGCTGTTTCGTTTCCTGTCCAGCTTGGATTTCCACCACATAAAACCCAGACAGTTCCTAGAAAATCTATACATGAAGAGTTAGGGACTTCTCCAACGGTAATAACAGTATCCACTTCATTGAATTGCAGATCAACGGCGGTAACTTCATTATTTTGGCTGTAGCCTCCTTCTAAATTCACAAATAATTTAGTATTTGTAATAACCATATTCTCTGGTCCTTCACCAACTGAAATGGTTCTAACAACGTCATTTGTAATCAAGTCTATAACTGCAATAAAATCATCCAAGGGGTCGGTCGGGTCTCCCCAGTTACTTAGATACCCAACATTGTCCAGAATAACTAAATGTCGTGGATTATTAATATTGCTACCTTCGATAATGGAAATTTTTTCCATGGTGTAACGGTTAACAACCACAACTTTATGCGAGTTGTTCACTACTATATATCCTTTGTCGGATGCCAAAACCATTGATTGAACAATATTACCCAGATCTTCTTCATTTACTTTTTTATAGACATTTTGAGTGATTGTTCCATCGTCATCAACAAATGTCAGGCTTCCACTTCCATTTTGAAAGGGACCTTCATTAGTAACAAAATATCCATTTTCATAATCACCTGAGATTGGCGGATCAATGTCATTTCCGTTATCATCCGAACAAGAATTAAACAATAGGATTGCAAAGAATAAAAATGTTATTTGTTTTAGAATTTTCATTTTTGAATTAAATTATTAGATTAATATTAAGGGTAAAGTTTCTATTGGGCATTGGTCGATATGCCACCGACTGATATTTTTCATCGAATAAATTATTAACCTTAAATGCGAGCAGTAATTTGTTTTTAAGCAAACTTCGAGTTAAGGAGATATTGGATAAAGTGTAAGCGTTCAAGGATTGGGTATTCGACGTGGTTATATAAACCTTACCGGTATATTGCAAATTATAAACAAATCCCCATTTCTTATATTGATAGTTAAAAATGCTATTGGCCTTGTGATTCGGAACGTAAATGAGTTGTTTATTCAAGTTTTGGTCTAAGGCATGAACATAGTCATATTGAATCTTAAAATCTATCAGATGTACATTAATTTTTTTATGTAAAGCGGCAGATAGTTCCATACCATAATTTTTAACACTTTGAATGTTAATCGGTTGCCAAAGATTAGCAGAAATTGGTTGCCATTGGATCAAATTTTTACTTTTAATTAAAAATGTGGTTACATTAAATTTAATTATGGTTTTTGTATACTGTAAGCCTAATTCAAAAGTGTTGCTCGTTTCGGGTATTAAATTTGGGTTACCACCAGGTTCCCAATACAAGTCGTTTATTGTTGGTAAACGGTAATTGGTTGAATAGTTCCCCTTAAGGATCAACTGGTTCAAAAGATCAAAATTAAAATCAATGGCATAGATAAAGGGAATTTCATATTGATTGGAAAAACCTTTTCTGATACTGACATTGTAATTTACTCGGGAGATGGGTTGGTGATGAAATAAAAAATATGAGGTAAAATCATTTTGTACAGTTTCCTGAATGTTTGTTCCGTGTCCTCTAACATTATCGAACTGAGCTCCGGCATTAAATGAGATCTGATTATTTAAAAAATAGGTAAAATCATATTTTCCAATAACCTTATTACTCGAACTCTCTGAAAAATCAGGTTGATCCTGATTGAAGAAGTAAGTATTTTTCTCATATAAATATGCTATTTTAAATGAAGATGTGAATTGGTTACCCAGTAATTTCCAGTCTAATAAAAACCGATTATTGTAATCTAATAATTTAGCGTTGCTAGTTGCTGTTAACGTCCTGGAGGTATTTCTATCGCTATCAAAAACAGTAGTATAAAAATTTATAATGTTTTTTTCATTGAGTTTATAGGCGAATACGCCATTAAAATTGTAATTTTTAAATTCGCCATTTTCATTCTTTATATTCGTTCCAAGATAAGCATAGTCATTTTTTGAGCTAAAAGCACCAAAGGAAATTTTAGCATAGAGTTTATCGGTGCTAAATTTTCCTGTAAGCTGGGTATTTATAGTTGTATAACTTCCAATTCCCAGTAAAATATTACCATTTTTTATCTGAATTGAAAAGGACCTGATCGCTTAGATTGATGGCTCCGCCAATCGCCCCACTACCGAATAAAACACTGCCACCACCTCTTCTAATTTCGACATTGTCAAATCCGTTCGCAAAAAGAGTATTAAAATCTGTTTGTCCGTTTAAACTGGAATTAATTGGTATTCCATTCCAGTAAATACCAGTTCGTGATGCCCCGGTACCTCTTAAAGAAATAGAGGAAACCATTCCGTTTCCATTTTGTTTAAAATATAAATTTGAATTATTTTGTAGCAGGTTACCAAAACTTTCATAGCTGGATCTCAGAATAGAATCCGAAATTACTTCCATGGAATAACCACCGTTCAAAGCAGATGAAAAATTACCTCTTAAAACAATTTCTTCCAGCTCATTGGAGTGATTGTCTTGTGTGTATGCAATTACACAAACAAAGAAAAGAAAAAGTGAAAGTAGATATCTCATATCACAATAGTTCTTCATCCGAAAACTTTGTATTTATTAGATTTTGGCAGGTTTCCTGGCTTGCGTCCTGTTGTTGGTCTTCCCGTCCTAATTTTGGACAGTGACCTCTTTTTACAACGAGCATCACACGTTCGGTGTGACTAAGCTTACAGTTGCGGAGACAGCTCTTGTTTTGAACAAGATTCCCATTTTATTTATCCCGCTGAAGGCGGGACCAAAATTTTGACAAATTTAAACTAAAAAGGGTCGATGGAAAAACTTTTTATTAAAAAGATTTTAATTTATCGTAAACTTGCCAAAAATATATTTAAAATAATTTTTTAGTTTGTCCTTAAACAAAAGATCCATAACAATAGTTAAATTACTGACACTGTTATTTGGTTTCAGCATGATAATTAGTTCTTGCGATAAATCAAAAAACAGAGATCAAATGACATCGAAAAGAGAGTCATTTAATAGTGTAATTAAATATGCTAAAGGATTTGATATACAGGTATTTGACACGTATAAAAAATTAATAATCAAATCACCTTATCCCGGAGCAAAAATTCGCCAGGAATTTATTATAACTACTAATAGTGCGACTGATAAAAAAATTGACAATATAGTGGCGATTGTAGTTCCGTTGAAAGAAGTTGTTGCCACTTCAACTACGCATATTCCAATGTTAGAATTGCTAAACGAAGAAAATAGCTTGATTGGATTCCCAAATACAGACTATATTTCTTCCCCTAAAACAAGACTACTTATTGCGCAGGGATTGATCAAAGAAATTGGAAATGAACAAGATATTAATACGGAAATATTGGTTAGTCTTCAACCAGATGCTGTTATTGGTTTTACCATGGGAAATACATCCAAGATGTATGATATTATTAAAAAAAATGGCATACCGGTCATCTTTAATGCTGAATGGCTGGAGGAAACTCCCCTTGGTAGGGCAGAATGGATTAAATTTTTCGGGGTTCTATTCAATAAGGATAGTTTAGCGGATAGTATTTTTAGAGCAATTGAAAGTAAATATATATTTGCAAAAGAAAAGGCTAAGCAAGCCATTCAAAGACCAACTGTTCTAACAGGTGTGTTATATAAGGATAAGTGGAGTTTACCTGCCGGTGAGAGTTTTACGGCACAGCTTTTAAAAGACGCGAATACCAATTATTTATGGAGCGAAACAAAAGGGCAGGGAAGCTTGGTCTTGAGTTTTGAATCCGTATTCGAGAAAGCTAAAAATGCTGATTTTTGGATAGGATCAGGTTATTTTACATCTTTAGCAGACTTGGGAAGTGCAAATGAACATTATAAGGAGTTTAAGCCGTTTAAGGATGAAAAAATATATAGTTTTTCAAAGAGGAGAGGAGATAATGGTGGTGTTCTATATTTTGAGTTGGCCCCTGTCCAACCACATATCGTATTGCAAGATTTGATAAAAATTATGCATCCGGAAATTCTTCCGGAGTATGAACCATTTTTTTTAGAACATGTGGAATGATAAAGAAGTCAATTTGAAATTAATTTTTAAGAACAAACTCATTGCACAAAAACTTTGCGATCTTTGCACAATCATAAAATTTAAGTTTAATAATTACGATGAATATTTCAAATTAGTATATAATACAAAAATAGGATTAGTTAATACCATACACTAAAAAAATTATACAGTCAAAAACATATAAATATTCTTTTCTTGCACTTTCAATTGCATTGGTCTCAGCAATTATGATCAATATAAGTCTAGGATCAGTAGACATACCTTTAAAGGATGTATTAAGAAGTTTATTAGGCGAAACAGCGAAAAGAGATACGTGGGAATACATCATTTTTAATTATCGCTTGCCAAAAGCTATTACAGCCATAATGGTGGGGTCTGGTTTGGCAATTGGGGGATTGTTAATGCAAACACTATTCAGAAACCCTCTGGCCGGACCGTATGTCCTCGGAATTAGTTCCGGTGCGAGTTTAGGAGTTGCCATTTTGGTATTAGGTTCCTCTATTCTTGGAGGTAGTTTTCTAGTATTTTCTCAATCCAATATTTTGTTAACCGTGGCTGCTAGCTTAGGATCATTTTTAGTGCTTTTTGCCGTAATGTTGGTTTCAAGAAAAGTAAAAAACACAATGTCAATTTTAATTATTGGACTTATGTTTGGAAGCATTACGGCTGCCATAATTAGCGTATTGGCTTATTTTAGTAGTTCTGAAAATTTACAGCAATATTTATTTTGGAGTTTTGGTAGTTTAGGGAATTTATCTTGGAATGAAATAATGGTTTTTTCAATTGTATATATTATGGGGCTGTTAATGGTAGTTCCTTCTATAAAACCTTTAAACAGTTTATTACTGGGGGAAAATTATGCAAAAAGTTTAGGAACAAATTTTGAAAAAACAAAAAATCTAATATTGGTGGCAACTAGTTTATTGACAGGGGTTATTACGGCATTTTCTGGTCCCATCGCATTTATTGGATTAGCAACACCACACATTACAAAATTGGTATTTCATACATCCAATCATAAAATCTTACTGCCGGCAGTTGCTTTTTTTGGAGCCATCATAATGCTTTTGAGTGATACGATAGCGCAACTACCGAATAGTGAATATACTTTACCAATTAATGCGATAACTTCTATTTTTGGTGCTCCTGTTGTAATTTGGTTGTTGCTGAGAAAAAAGAAAATCAATATCTAATCTATGACAAATCAATCCAACATATTAGAGTTGTTAGATCTGAGTATAGGCTATAAAACTAAAAAGAAAAAAACCATAGTTGCGAGTAATATTAATGTGTCAGTCGAACAGGGAAATCTAGTATGCATTTTAGGTAAAAATGGCATAGGAAAATCAACACTTCTAAGGACAATAGCAAGGGTACAGCCTAAAATATCAGGCCGGATTAATTTAAGCGATCGTCAATTAGAAAGTTTTAGCTCCATTGATCTTGCAAAAAAAAATTGGTTTGGTTTTAACAGAAAAAATTCCAACCGGAAATCTAACTGTTTATGAACTTATCGCTTTAGGTAGACAACCTTATACCAACTGGTTAGGGACATTAACCAATGAAGATCGTGAACAGGTAATGACGGCGATTGAAAAAACGAATTTAACAGAACTAATGAATTCCAGATGTGACGAGTTAAGTGACGGTCAATTGCAGAGAGTAATGATATGCAGAGCATTAGCCCAGAACACGCCAATTATTATTCTGGACGAACCTACGGCACATCTCGATATTCAAAACAAGATGGTAACTTTTAAGTTATTAAAAAATTTGGCACATCAACTGAATAAGACAATCATTGTTTCTACGCATGAAGCACAATTAGCCCTACAGTTGGCTGATCATATGTGGTTGATGACAGAGGGTGGGTTAATTGATGGAGATCCAAAAACTTTAATAAAAAACAACAATATTAACGATTTATTTGATTCTGATGTTGTCTACTTTGATGGTAAAACCAATCAGTTTTTGATGAACTGAGTGAATTAGTTCAATTATTCATTACTTTTGTAAGCTTTAAAGAAAATAAATGAAAAAGATTATCACACTTTTGTTGATTGGATTGGTTATAAGCTCTTGTGCATCGAAAAAAACAAGTAAATTAAATAGTGATACCGTTAAGAGTAAATATGCGGCAACAATTATAAAATCAGACTTAGAAACCAGGTTGTATATTTTGGCATCTGGTGTATTGGAGGGAAGACAGACCGGTGAAAAAGGGCAAAAATTAGCTGGAAATTATATCGCAGATTTTTATGATCATCTAGGACTTTCTTCCCCTTTGGGATATGAGAATTATTTGCAGGAAATACCAAAGGAATTTTTTAGGGGAAAATCAAAGGCTTCCTCTGAAAATGTAATGGCATTTATTGAGGGCAGTGAATTTCCTGACGAGGTTATCGTAATTTCTGCGCATTATGATCATTTAGGAAAAAAAGGAGATTTGATCTATTATGGGGCTGATGATAATGCATCTGGCACCTCTGCTGTTTTAGAGATAGCCCAAGCTTTTAAAGAAGCTCAAAAATCAGGTTATGGTCCCAGGAGATCGATCTTATTTTTAAATCTGACAGGAGAAGAAGACGGATTGTTTGGGTCTAAATATTACATTGCTCACCCTGTTTTTCCTTTGTCGGAAACAGTTGTCGATTTGAATATAGATATGATTGGTCGGGTTGATGAAGAACATAAGGAAAAACCGGATTATCTGTATTTGATAGGATCGGATAAATTAAGTAAAGAACTGCATAAATTGTCTGAATCTATCAATAAGGACTACTTTGGATTAGAATTGGATTATACATATAACAACGAAAAAGATCCTAATAGATATTATGAAAGATCCGATCATTATAATTTTGCCAAAAATAATATTCCTATAATATTTTATTTTAACGGGGCTCATGAAGACTATCATAAGGCTACAGATACCCCCGATAAAATCAACTATGAGCTTCTTGCTAAAAGAACCAAATTTATATTCTACACCGCTTGGGAGATAGCTAACCGAGAAAAGAGAATTGAAATTGATGAAAAAAAAATTATTCATTAAAAATTTAACACTACATTTTTGTACGTAATTATTGATATAGAGACCACGGGAGGTAGATACAATGAGGAAGGAATAACTGAAATTGCCATTTATAAATTTGATGGTGCTGATGTTGTTGATTCCTTTATAACTTTGGTGAATCCAGAGAAAGAAATTCAACCTTTTGTGGTAAATCTTACCGGGATCAATAATAAAATGGTTCGAGATGCACCAAAATTCCATGAAATTGCCAAACGAATAGTCGAAATTACAAAGGATTGTGTTTTGGTTGCACATAATGCAAGTTTTGATTATAGAATTTTAAAAACGGAGTTCAGGAGATTAGGATACGATTTTGATGTTCCAACACTTTGTACAATTGAATTGAGCAAAGAACTAATTCCTGATTTGGAATCTTATAGTCTGGGCAAATTATGTCGTAAACTTGGTATTCCAGTGAGTGATAGACATAGAGCCAATGGAGATGCCATAGCTACATTAAAATTATTACAATTGTTATTGCTTAAAGATAAGGAGAAACAAATTGTAAAGCATTCTATCAAAAGGGGAAATCATCGAGATCTATCAAAAAAATTTCTTTCCATGCTGGATGGAATACCACTTAATACGGGTGTATTTTACTTTCATAAGTATAACGGTGATATAATATTTATTGGAAAAGGAAGCAATATTCAAAAAAAAGTAAATAGTGTTTTTTTGCAGGTATCAAAGAAAGCAAGAGCGATGTTCAAGGAAATCAATTCTGTTACATTCGACCTTACAGGGAGTGAACTTATCACTCAATTGAAATACCACGAAGATCTCCATGCTCATAAACCAAAATATAACAACGTAGAAGCAAATGGTACAGAGTCGAAAGAATATAGCAACGCCAATATGGTTTTGATTGATAAAGGGAGACATATTTCGGAGAAATCCGTTATACTAATTGAGAATAATGAGTACAAAGGATATGGTTATACCGATTTAGATTACCAGGTAAATAATTTGGAAGTTTTACAAAAGATCGTTTCAGCTCCAAAACAACTTCAAAATCAGGATAATATTATAAATAAGTATCTTGTTAATAATAAAATTGAGAAATTTATTAGATTTTGATTGGATCGTTTAAAGTTGGGCGGTATAGAATTTTAGGATCAAAGCACTAAAACTAAAAATAGTTTAATAACTTTAGAAAAAATCTAGATCCCATTGAAAAATAAAACTCGGAATTGGCGTCAGAAATTATACGTAGTAATTTATGGGACTACCACCAAAGAAGGTAAAGTATTTGACATTGTTTTGTTATGGGTAATAATTGCCAGTATAGTGCTAGTGATGCTGGAAAGTGTTAAAACACTAGATTCCAAATACCATACTTTTTTTAATATTGCGGAATGGGTAATTACCATTTTATTTACATTTGAATATATCGCACGAATAGTTACCGTAAAAAAAACCTCAAATTATATTTTTAGTTTTTTTGGTATAATCGATCTATTATCTACAATTCCTAAGTACTTGTCCTTAATTTTTGGTGGCACTCATGCTTTGGTGGCTTTAAGAGCGTTGAGGTTGATGCGGGTTTTTAGAATTTTAAAACTGGTTAGATACGTTGGTGAAGGTAATAGATTGCTTAAGGCTTTAAAAGCAAGCCGAATCAAGATTTTAGTGTTCTTATTTGCAGTGATAGTATTATGTATCATTCTTGGTACCATAATGTATTTGATCGAGGGTGAATTAGGTGAGTTTACAAGTATTCCACGTGGCGTTTATTGGGCAATTGTTACCCTCACCACAGTTGGTTATGGTGATATTGCTCCTCATACCGGTTTGGGTCAATTTGTTGCCAGTATTGTAATGCTTTTAGGTTATAGTATAATTGCAATTCCTACAGGTATTATAAGCGCAGAAATGACAAAACAAACGATACATCGTCGTTCTCGCACATGTACAAGTTGTTCGAGTGATAGAAACATAGATGGGGCTAAATATTGCTCCGATTGCGGGGCAAAACTGTAAAGAATTGCAAAAAACATTAATAAAAATTAGTATATAATCGTTTTTTTACTAATTACGGTTTTATTATCGAGGGTTGCTTCAATAAGTAGTATAGTACCTGCTTTTATACTTGCCGTTTCAAATTCAAATAATTTAGAGTCTGGGTACGCATCCATCAGTTTTCTGCCCAATATATCATAAACGATTAGTGAACTTATTATTTTACGACTGTTGAATTTCAGCACATCATTTAGATTGCTGATAATGAGATTACCATCTGTAATATTACTGATTTTGTCAGTAAATAGTGTAATCGAATTAGTAAAAGTTAAAGTAAATCTATCAGGATTTTTTCCAATTTCGTCGACGTCATATCGGTAATCCGATATTTTTAAATCGTGTGTAATATTTAATAAATTGTCTACGATATAAATATCACTGTTTCTTAACATGCCTTCCAACTTTTCAATACTAATTGAAAAAGTACGAGGAGCTACTCTTGTATCATAGCCCAAATTAATTGTATTGTCCGAGGAGAAATCACCTAAGCCTTGTATTGAATACTTTTGGCTGTCAATAATTGAATAAAAACTAATAGAAT
>PVMS01135127.1_pt1 | contig 10036 bp, 7 predicted proteins | sample 1853461 | NCBI WGS metagenome assembly PVMS01 (sample SAMN08582032, study PRJNA380276) | Marine sediment metagenome, whole genome shotgun sequencing project. | isolation source: ocean sediment barecode stripped | collected 2017
GACTTGATCCATCCTTTGATCAAATACCTCTGGCCAGCTTCAAAAACGAGCGGGGCGCTCACACTGTCAGAATAGAGATAAGTCCAAGTATTGGGCACCGTATTGCTTAATTCCACGCTCTTCAACCCCTCATGCACATCGCTTGTATTCTCTATAGCTACGGCACTCACTGAGGAAGGGACTGTGGTTGAGAGCACCCAGAACTCATCCCAGCTGATTGCAGACTCAAAACCAGGATTCCGGAGAAGGTTTTGTGCCATCCCGGACACCATTGCACCCATCAGTGCCACAACAAGAAATAAGTACCTGGTCCCCTTCATAAGTCACAATTTAAAATGCAACTATTTTTTCAACCTCCTTGACTCAATATAAAGCTTACTTATTTACAGATAGTTAACCGTACTAAAACCTTCAGAACAGCAACCAGAACTTGTATACGGCTTTCGATACAATTGTGTTACAAAAATATTTACAATCAGATCTTTAAGAGAAGCTTGCTATTGGTAGATGACCTTCGAAGTGTAGATTCCGGTCCCAGCCTGTATCCTCACAATATAGATACCCGAGGGGATATTTAATGGGTTCAGATCCAGGGTAGTGTTCCCTTGAAGCACCAGGGAATGCACCAGGTTTCCTTTGATTCCATAAAGATGAAGCATGGCTCCCTGTGGTTTCACCTCCGGGGGCAGTTTCACATGCAGCAGTCCGGAGGTCGGGTTGGGGAAAAGCTGAATCTCAGGTTGAGCCGCATCGGGTAAGGTGAAGGTGGCAGTCTCAGAATCATCGGCAAAAGGTGATCCGCCCATTGCACCGGACATTCTCCAGTCGGAATAGAAAGAAGGATGGGGATTGGGGAAATCAGAAGCCGAAACCAGGGAATAACCATATCCGTCCGCCTCCTGGTCCCAGGGTGGCTTGTCCGAATAGGTGAAGCGAATCAGGGGAGATCCATTTTGGTCTGCCAGCAATACCTCTTCTCCTCCGTTGGAGAGGTTCTTTTTGTAATTTCCGGACGCCACCAATCCGTACCGAAGATAGAACGCCGATGGCTTGGAAGCAATCACATAAAATTGTCCGGGGGCCAGCAGGGTATGCTCAGGGAATTCATAAGTGACAGCCGAATCGAGGAAAAGGCCGGATAGATTTATGGCCACCTCACCCGTATTCTTTAATTCGATGAATTCCAGGTCCTTTCCTGAAATTGTATCTCCATCCACAGGCAATCCCGGTGGATGGTAGTGGAGCTCAGTCATAACAAGTTTTGAAAAATCCTCTTCCTCAGAGATCACATCCAGGTGCATCAGGGCACTCCACGTCCCATTGGAAAAGATCCTCGCTTTCATTACTGCTGAAGAACGAAGCCTGATGACTTCCCTTTGATTGTCTGTCTTCACCACATCAGGTGAAATTTCCCCTCCGGGCAATCGGGGATCTGTTCCGTTGAGGGTATAACAAATAGCTCCTTCCATGTTTTTATTCTCCAGTCGCAGCGAAGTGACTTCCGACAAAAAATACCGGCTGGAACTAACCAACTCACTGTTGACATAGGCCACCGGGGGATCAAGGGAGGTATAGAGCCCTGCCTCCTTTAGCTGGTCAATGACAATTCCAGTCCTGTAAGGGAAAAAATCCTCCTTTATCTTCTGAACCTCTGGTACCCAGTTTTCGTTTCTTGTGTGCGGAGTCGTTACCCATGGCCTTCCATCCCCCCAACGAGCCGACTCTGCAATAATGGCCTTATCGATCTCCAGGGCCCTCTGATCCAGGCGGCTATTTACCACACCAGGTGTGAGTGTACCCCAAGCAGTAAGATGCAGGTGGGCCCTGTCCATAAAACGAATCTGGTACTCCGGATTGAAAGAAAGTTTATGATGCAGCCACTGGGGATGAAATGAGCCAAAATGATCCACATCCATGTGGTTTCCATCAGTCCTTTTGGTGAGGTTCACCCTGTCTTCATTAAGGCCCAATCCGGGAGGAACCTCCTCGGCGAACATGGAATGCTCCGCATCGTGTGCATAAAAAGTAAATCCCTTTGAGAGATCTGTACGGCTGTTTATGGCATAGAAATTATTGGGCCCTTTATTACTTCCGAAGGTGGTCGTTGGAGAGTCGAAATTGGCTGTGTAAAAGATGACCAGCATATAATCGATCAGGTTGTCCAGATCTACATACACTTCTCCCCCCTTTATAGGTTTTCCGTCTCCATCCTTTCCTTCCAGTCTGAAGTAATCGGAATTACTAACAAATCCTGTTTTGCACATATCCCAAAGCTCATACCACTTATTGTGATTGCCATCGGTGGCTTCTATCTGGTAGATCCAGCCTTCTGTATTTACCTTAATCACATCATAATCATCAGCTTTACCACCCAGGTAATCTGCTGCAAACCTGGCTTCCGGTCTCTCTTGTGTTTGGTATAGCCCCCAGTACATTCCATTCAGATAGAGGTGATAATACCGGCTCCGGGTATATGGATTTCCCATATCTCCCTGAGTGTCCCTGGAAAACACATCCCTGAGAAAGGTATTCTTGTCATCCCCGTTGGACCACGCATAATTCTGACTGGTCCGAAGGTCAATTTTATCAAACTGATCCACACCTTCCTCTCCAAAAAGTGGAAAATTCAATTTGGCATCCCCATATTCACTCCGGAAAAAGAGTCGGAATGCATGCTTTGGAAATTCGGGATGTCTGCTCCAGCCTCCCCTGATCCGAAGACCAGCGTTCACCTCGAAACCCGGGGATCCATCCGGATTAATCAACTCCACCGAGCACTCCCGTTCCCATTCATGCCCATGCCCGTCGGCATTCACATAGATCCCGGTCAAAGGATGAAAAAGGTGATCCAGATCGCTAATCACCGAGATAGATGGGATATCAGTGAGGGCTGGGATCATCAGGTCCTTGTAAACACTGGAATTGACTACCCGGGAATCCATTCTCAGATCAATGGCCTGTCCGTTCACACTTGATACTGGCCATCCCCCGGATGGATAGCTTTGAGTAAGTACTTGTTTCAGAAAAATATAGCTTCTCGATTCCGGAGTGGATGGTTTAATCCCTGGTATGAAAGAGGAGGCCCGTAAAACCACAGCAGGTGTTTTTGGTCTGCCTTCAATGTTTTCCGGATCGATCAGGATCGTGGCTTTCCCTTTGGATATCTCCGCAGTTTCGGAAGTCTGCGGATTACTTCCATCCAAGGTGTAGGTCACATACCAGGATGTGTCGGAGGGGGTTATCTCCAGGGTGAATGAATCTTCATAAAAGCCCGAAGCCATGCTAAAATTGAGTCCCACAGGATCTTCAAGAACCGGTACATTTACCCGGGCATTCAGGGAAAGGTCCATATGAAAATCGGTGCTTTCCAAACTGGTATTAAATCCCTGAATGGCCAGGGTATTCTCACCTTCCACAAGATCAAAGTCAGCAGGATCCAGAAAAAACAGCTCATCCACACCTGATTCTCTCATGTCCGTCGAGAAACCGTTATAATCGAGCCCGGCCGGTGCATTCCTGCTTATTACTTTCCGGCCATTGATCCATACCACAAACCCATCATCATAATCCACCAAACAACGAAAATCCACAAGGGAGTCAACCTGACCAGCCAAAAATGTGGTGCGCATATATACCACCGAGTAATTGTATTGCATATCATCCAGGAGGGTTCCACCCGTCCCATCGCCGTACCGGAGAGGAGCCTGTCCCTGATCCCACGAAGTATCGTCAAATCCGGGATTCATCCAGCCCAGACCCAGGGAATCTGCATCCTTTCCCTTCAGGTACTGCAACAGAGAACCTTTTTGGAAATCAAGCTGTCCGAATAGATCTTCCTGAGAAGGAAAACTCAGGAGACAAAAGATAAGAATTATAGATTTAAATATTGTGTTGGGCATACAGTACAATAGTACAAAATTATAGCTCGAATGGTTGCTTCAGAGGGCGTGCTCTTTTTGATTTACAATCCCAGGAATTGCATACCAACACCCGCAAGAAGAATGATGAGTCCAGCAAAAAGGTGTATCTGATACTCTTTGCCCTTAAATCTCAATAAGGATATTCCCTGATAACCCAGCAACACCACCAGTAGCATGGTTCCCACTGTGGCAATGCCAAACACAAGAGCAACCAGAAAAATGCCCATGCCACTCTGCTCGGCGGCTGGATAAACCAGCATAGGAATCAACACTTCGCAAGGACCAAATACAAATATCAGGAAAAGGATCCAAGGGGTAAGCCGGCCTGCATTATCCTGATTCTCCAGATCATCTTCAGCCAGATGAAGGTCGCGGTGGCGAATACTTTTGGGCCGTAAAAATGCTGGCAAATGAACATGTGCACCACGCTTGTAATATTTGTATAATCCATAGGCCGTGTAGAGTACACCAAACGCAATCAGCATCCAACCCACCACGCTGCCCCGGCTGGCCTCAATGGCCTCCAGTTTACTCAGACTAAAGCCCATAGCAATTCCAATCAGACCCAGTACTACGGAACCGGTCACATGACCCACTCCTGAGATAAAGGTAATCCACATGGTTCGGGTTCGGCTCCAATTCCTGGCCTTACTCAGAACAATAAATGGGAGATAGTGATCGGGACCCAGAAGGGTGTGCACAATACCCAGTGTGGCAGCCGACATAACCAGAACATACATCTCACTCATACTTTATACTTTTTACTTGCATACTTGCATACTTTACCCTTGCATACTTTTCACTATTAAAAAAGCCTGGCAGGCTGCCCCGAAACCATTATCGATGTTTACCACACTCACTCCGCTTGCACAAGAATTAAGCATGGAGAGCAAGGCAGAAACTCCTCCAAAATTTGCCCCATACCCGGCACTGCATGGAACCCCGATTACGGGTATATCTACCAACCCTCCAACCACACTGGCCAATGCTCCTTCCATTCCTGCAACCACAACAACCACACTGGCACCCTTTATCAGCTCCATTCTGTGAAAGAGCCTGTGAATCCCTGCCACACCCACATCATAGATCCGCTCCACCCTGGCACCCAGAAATTCAGCCGTAATTGCCGCTTCCTCAGAAACAGGCATATCGGATGTTCCGGCAGAGACCACTGCAATATATTTCTCAGAAGTTTGAGGTTTCTCATTCTGGTAGACGATGGCCCTGGCCATCTCATGGTAAATGGCCCCCGGAATAACTGCATGCACGGCATCAAACATTTCCCTGGTGGCTCTGGTGGCCATGACAGGAATACCTCGCTTACTCATCCGTTCAGCAATATCTGCCACCTGCTGGGGAGTTTTCCCGGCTGAATAAATCACTTCGGGAATACCGGTCCGGTTGGTGCGATCGGTATCGATGGTTGCAAATCCAAGTTCCTCCAGGCCCAGTGATGAAATATGGTCAACAACTTCTTCCTTCTTTAATTCACCCTGACTAAACTGCTCAAGCAGTCTGAATATTTCGTTTCGATCCATTATAGATTCTTATTAACTTCTTTTCTGATTTCCTCCAATGAAACCTTATGTCTGGTGGCAAGTTGACGGCACTGTTCAAATTCTGGCTTTTCATTCACCACAGCCCCTTTATAAAAGCACCTCTTCACATCAATCTCTCCATATTTGGTTTGGACCTTTACAATCTCCCTGCGAAGGATGCTCTTTCTTATGTTATATTCCCGCAAACCAATGGAGGCAGTCTCCCTGAACAGTATATCCTTCATTACAGCCACATGATCCACAGACGACAATACACTTAGAAGATGACCCGGTCGGGATTTTTTCATCACCACAGGAGTGATGAAAACTTCCGCCGCTCCGGCCTTAAAGAGCAGATCTGAAATATGCGTGTACCATTCAGGATTCATATCATCCATATTACACTCAAGCATCACAGCCTCTTCCACCTCCATATCCTTTGTCCTTGATGCCTTGCTTTCCCCCAGATACACCCTGAGCACATTGGGAATTTCCCCATCCTTTTGCCCCACACCATAACCAGTTTTTGTAATCGATAAATCCAGCTCTGAAACAAAACGATCCACGGTGGCTGCTAAAATGGCTGCTCCTGTTGGAGTGGTCGCTTCATAATCCACCAATCCGGTCTTAACAGGCATATCTGCCACTATTTCGGCGGTTGCAGGTGCCGGGACAGGCATCATTCCATGGGCACACTTTACAAATCCGCCTCCCAGTTGAACAGGAGAAGATTGTATCTCATCCACCCCCAGATAATCCTGGCAAATGGCAGCCCCCACTATATCGGCAATTGAATCCAGTGCCCCCACTTCGTGAAAATGCACCTTCTCTTTAGAGATGTTATGCACTTTGGCTTCTGCTACTGCCACCTTTTCGAAGATGGCCAGGGACTTCTTTTTGATCCCCTCAGAAAGTGAACTTTCATTGATCAATTCTTCTATGTGACGCAAATGCCTGTGCTTTTCATTTTCCTGGTTCTCAACCACCACAGTAACCTTAGTCCCACTGATTCCCTTTCTCATATCCGGCTTCACCTCCAGGTGAAATCCCTCAATATTCAGTTTCCCCAACTCCTTCTCAAGGTAGCCAGGATCCACCCCCAGGTCAACCAGTGCACCCAGATTCATATCCCCACTGATCCCGGCAAAACAATCATAATACAATACCCTCATCCCACTTTCGACTTTACAGACTTTCGACTTTACGACTTTACGACTTAATAACCCGATTCATTTTTCCAGACACCAGACCTTCCTCATCAATCAGCACCTCTTCAAAACCGATCTCCTTGATCTGGGCTACCACTTTTTCTTTCACCTCCAGGAGCTTTTGCAGGTCCTCCTTTCGGACTTCAATCTTCCCATGATCACCGTAATGCCTCACCCTCACATCATTAAATCCGAAGGTATTCAGTAAATCCTCGGCCTGCTCAACCTCTACCAGTTTTTTCTGTGTGATCTTATGGTTGTATGGAATTCTGGAACTCAGGCACGGGCTCGCCGGCTTGTCCCAGTTGGGCAATTTTAAATACCTGGCGATCTCTCTGATCTCCTCCTTACTTATTTTACAATCAGCCAGTGGAGAGAGAACTTCGTATTTGGTCGCAGCTTTTAATCCCGGCCGATAGTCAGTGTAATCATCGGAATTGGTTCCATTGAGTACAGGAAATCCAGGGTATTTCTCACTGATCACCTGCAGGTCACTATAAAGATGTTCCTTACAAAAAAAACACCTGTCTATGGGATTTTCATTATATCGGTCATCCTCCAGCTCCCTGGTTATAATCACCTCCATGTTTATATCAAACTGTTTGCTGAACGATTGGGCCAGCTCAAAGTCTTTTGATTTCAGGCTTTCCGAATTTGAAATTACCCCGATTGCACCCTCTTTCCCCTGCCATTTCCTGGCCAGGAACAGGACTAATGAAGAATCGATTCCGCCCGAAAAAGCCACAATGGAACCTGTTCGTCCCTCAAACCAATCCTTCAATACACCCAGTTTCCTCTTAGTCTCTTCTCTCATATTTCTTCATATTTTTTTCCTAACCCCTAACCACTAACTCCTAACTTTCCTAATCCACCCTGCTCATGGTCAGTTTTCCATGCTGGATGCCTTTTTCTGAAATAAGTTCCTCTGAAAGTTCGGTGAGTCTGGAGGAGATCCCAAGGATGGAAATCACCTCCATGCTGTGGTGATCACTTAGCGTAAATCGCTGAACAGAAAGAATCTCCTCTTTGAATGACCTCTGAATTTCGGCCAGGTGACTGGCAATCTCCCTCTTGTGGTGGTCATAGACCAGGGTGACAGCACCAGCCACCTGGTTGTTGCAGAGCCATTTCTTCTCTACAATATGTCTGTTAACCAGCTGACGGAGGGCCTGCGAACGATTGGCAAACTTGTTTTCGCCCACATATTCGTCCAGTGCATCCAGAACTTCCTTCTCAAATGAAACGCCAAAACGTACAACCGACATCGTGTTACGATTTTAAAAAAGGTGTTAACAAATGCGAATATACACTTTTTTTGTGAAGTGAGTAAACAAAATTTTGACATCTCGATTTTGAGATTGTAACTTGTAGTAAACCAAAAACTACAGATTATGCCAGACAGCGTATACAAAATTATCGAATTGGTGGGTAGTAGTCCTGTATCGTGGGAAGAAGCCGCCAAGAAGGCCATTGCCAAAGCATCCGAAACCATAAGGGACCTCCGGATCGCAGAGGTATCTGCCATGGACATCCATCTGAAAGACGGGAAGATTGAATTCTACCGGACCAAAGTGAAACTCTCTTTCAAATTCGAAGCTTAATTGAAAGTGCCCGGGGCCCGCAAGGACCCCGGGTAAATTACTTTACTCATACCTCAGGCTGTTCACCGGATTGGCACGTGCAGTTCTCAGGGCATGAAATAGTACTGTGGCCAGGGCTAAGAGCACAGACAACACGAATACGATCACAAACACCTGGATCTTCAGTTCGGTAGAATAAGTGAAAAACTTAAAGATGCGCCATAATACCAGGTATGCCAGTGGCAGGGCCACCAGGTTGGAAATCATCACCAACTTTATGAACTCGGATAGCAGTAGCCTGACCAAGGATCCTGATTGGGCGCCCATAACCTTGTGTATGCCTATCTCCTTGGTCCTCCTGCTGTTGTTAAACTGTGAGAGCCCGATCAGTCCCATAATGGCAATAAAAATAGCGATGCCCGAGAAGAGCTTAAGGACAAGTGTGAGACTACCGGTATCTTGCAGCATATCAATATTGTATTTGCTTACATAATCAAATTCGAGCTCATATCCCGGATTGTGTTTCTGAAACACCTCCTCAATGGCTGAAAGCTGCTTTGAGGAGGTCCCCGGAACTACCCTTAAGAACAAGTAGTCCTGTACAGGCTCATAGACATAGATCAGAGCATCGTTGGAGAATGCATCCAGCTGCAGAGGATAGAATTTAATATCGTCGGTAATCCCCAGGATAATACGTTCATGTCCCCATATATACATCTCACGACCCACCGGGTCCTCCCACTCCATATAGTCCACCAGGGAGCGGTTTACCACCACATAACTATAGTTCAGGGTATCACGTTCCTCACTAAAGTAATCACCCTCCAGCAGCTCAATATCAAAAGTGGAAAGAAAGTCAGCATTGGTACGGAGGACCCTGGCAATCTTGTTGTGTTCTCCGTCCCGCTCTCCCCAGTCGATCTCGCCAAAATTTACCTGCACAGGAATCTCCGATGCAGAACTAACCCCTTCCACAAAGGCGAGCTGCTCCAGTTCCTCTTTGATAACCTGGTAACGGTCCCATACCCTTCCCTTGGTCCGGATATAAAGTACATCCTCGCGGTTAAATCCCAGGTCGGTCTCCCTCATATGGGTAAATTGCCTGATAATGAAAATGGAGACCGTGATAAAAATGATTGAAAAGGCAAACTGGAGTACAATCAGCACACGCCGTGACCTGGCTCCTGAACGCGGTTTCTGAATCCCCTTCCCTGAGAAAAAGGCCAGGGGCTGGTAACCCGAAATTTTAAGGGCTGGATAGAGCCCGGCCAACAGACCGGTTAGCAAGTAGATTCCTGCAATCTGCAGCCAGAATCCCAGGTCCCTGTTCACCTCTTCCTGGTAAAGCTCAACAAAACGAAAGGATTTGGTCGCCATCTCGGCTATGAAAAAACCCAGATACAGAGCCAGGAGCAACAGGATGTATGATTCACTCATAAACTGGGTCACCAGTTGACGCCTGTTGGCTCCGGCATTTTTACGAATGGCAATCTCCTTTAACCTCATGGAAGAACCGGCAGTGGAGAGGTTAATAAAATTGATGCAGGCAATTAGCAGGATCACTACGATCATAATCACGTTGAGCATATATCCGATCCACCCCTGGCTCTCCCCGTGCAGGTGTATGCGGTCCAGACGATCCAGGAAAAAATAGCTTTCAAAATCTTCTTCGAGATGCTCCTCCACATGGGCATTGATAGAAGCATTTAGTCTGACCAGGTCGGTTCCTTCAGCCAGCTTGAAATTATTGAAGTAGATGGTTCCTCCATATTCATCAATCGGGTATCCCA
>PVMS01143637.1_pt1 | contig 10036 bp, 9 predicted proteins | sample 1853461 | NCBI WGS metagenome assembly PVMS01 (sample SAMN08582032, study PRJNA380276) | Marine sediment metagenome, whole genome shotgun sequencing project. | isolation source: ocean sediment barecode stripped | collected 2017
GACCCCCCCCGTCTCTGGCTTTTTGGTAGATCCGCAGATAACACTGTATTCTGGGGCCACTCCGATTTTCAGTAATGACGATTGGGGAGATGCTCCGAATCTGAGTGATGTGGTGGCTGCTGTGGCAAAAATTGGATTAGGTTCCTTCGCTGTGGGTTCAAGGGATTCGATTATGTTAGTAACCTTAAAGAAGGGTGGTTATACTGCCATTTTGTCGGGAGTTGGTAATACCACAGGTGTAGCCCTGGTGGAGATATATGAAGTCCCACCAGAAGTAGGTCCCTAGCTCATCATTGAAGAAGGTTTGCCGGTTGAGTTTTTCGATAAAAAGACTCGTCTGCCGAAGTTATTGAGGTCTCAATCCGATTTGGTGTCGAATTCAAAACTTCAGATTGCATCTCTTCCGCCCCCTCTTTCCGGGCAACCGGATTTGTTGATACTTGCGGGTGAACATTCGGGTGATCAACAAGCCGCCAGAATGGTAAAAAAACTCCTTACGCAACACCCCGATCTAAGGATTGCTGCGCTGGCGGGTGATGCTTTGGCAAAAGCTGGAGCTCAGCTTCTTTTTGATCTGACGAGTTCATCTGTTGTGGGAATTGTCGAAGTGATTCGGAATTACCGGTTCTTCAGAAACATCATGAGTGAAACGATTCATTGGATAGATACCTATCGTCCTAAGGTTGTTTGTTTAGTTGATTATCCGGGGTTTAATCTTCGCTTGGCTGAAAAACTCCATCATTTGGAGATTAGTAAAATGGGAGGAGGAGAGGTGAAGGTAGTCTACTATATCAGTCCTCAAATTTGGGCATGGAAAGCAAAGCGTCGTTTTACGATGGCTCGTCATCTGGATGCATTGGCTGTCATTTTTCCCTTTGAAGTCGATTGCTATAAGGATACAGGATTGAAAGTGTCTTTTGTTGGGCATCCGTTTGTAGAGGAAAACTACGAGTCCCCTGTTATCTGGAATCCTTCGGGGCCACTCTTGCTTCTTCCTGGGAGTCGAAAGGTTGCTGTCTCCAGAATTGCGCCGTTGTTGTTTAGAGGATACGCTCACTATTTGAAAGAGGGAGGGAAGGTGAATGCGGTGGTTTTGTACCCAAGTGATATCATAAAAGAGATTCTTACTTCTGCGTTGAATAAATTTCCCGATCTGTCCGATAAAGTGTCACTTGTTGGGCAAAAAAGTTTGGTCGAGGCGAGTGGTGTTTTGACGAGTTCTGGGACGATGTCACTGAGCTGTGCTTTGGCAGGCATTCCAGGAGCAATTGCGTATAAGGCGAATCCAATTACGTATCGGTTGGGGAGAATTCTGGTTAAAATCCCTTATTTGGGCATCAATAATTTGCTCTTGGATGAAGCAATGTATCCAGAATTTATTCAAGGTGCTGCCACACAAAAGAAGCTGGCGACAGAGGTATTTTCGATACTGGAATCAAATGAACGATTGAAAGAGACGCAGACAATGACGAAGCGTCTTCGTTCGATTCTTATGCAATCTGCGGACAAAGATTCTGCGGGCTGAGTGATACAGCAACTAACCCAGTAGGCTTCTTGTTGCTGTTAGCTGATTTAGTCCTGTGATAAGTGGGAGAAGCGTGCCGTGAAATGCGCCCAGGTCTTCTCGGCTCTTTCGGTAAGAAGTTTCCTCCCGTGAGTTGTTTCAACTTTGCGTAGTCTTAGATTTTCGTCCGCAATTTGGGCCAAATCATCAAGGTTGTAGAGATAGACATTATCCAATTCGGCAGCGCTTTCTTCAATGTCGCGTGGAATTGCCAGATCAATCAAGAAGAAGGGTCGCATAGAGCGCTTTCGAAGTGCTGATGAGACCGCTGTTTTGCTGAGAATCGGAGTGGGAGAGGCTGTAGAGGAGAGGACGATGTCGTGCTCATGGAGGGCTCATCCAATTGGTCGATTGTGAGAGCTTCGATCCCCATGTTCTGGGCGATTTCCGAGGCTCGTTCCATTTTGCGACTGACGATTGTTATGTGAGAGGCGCCACGACTCCGCAGTGCTTTGAGCGTTTTTTCGCCTATTTCTCCTGTTCCTATAACAAGGACACGGGATGTTTCCAATCGCCCAAAAACTTTTTTGGCGAGATCGACCGCGACATTTGCAGCGTTAACCTGTCCTGAGCCGATTGAGGTGTGGGATCGTATCCACTTTGCGGATTGAAATGTCTTTTGAAAAAGACGGTTTAAAACAGGACCAATAGAGTCTTGTCTTCGGGCAAAGGCATAAGCTTCTTTTACCTGGCCGAGAATTTCGGTCTCGCCTACGATTTGGGATTCAATCCCAGATGCGACGCTAAAGATATGTTCGAGGAGGCTCTTGTTGCTTTTGACGGATTTGAGTTTGTCGAAATGTGCGCACTCAAAATTCTGGAAAGAACAGATATACTTGGATATTTGATCGATGGTGTCAGAAGAAGCTTCAATGTTCGTTACGGAATAAATTTCAAGTCGGTTGCAGGTGTTTAAGACGAGAGACTCCTGGATGCATGGAAGGGCTTTTAGTCCGCGGTAAAAATCATCGAAACGATCCGGTGGCAGAACAAGCTTTTCCCTCTCTTCCATGGAGGCCGTCTTGTGGGAAACTCCAACTAGTAATAGTTGTGCAGTCTGCTGTGTCATTCTCTAAGGCTACTCTGTTTTTCGAGATCTTCAGAACGACCAATAGAGTTGGCAACTGAGCCTAGTGATAAAACGGCGGCGAGAAATAAAAAAATACAGATTAAAGCGAGGTTGTTTGATGAAAGAAACCGCAATTTTCGGATGATAAAAACGATCATATATCCTATCCAAATCGCGCTACTCAGAAGCAATTTGGCGGAATGAGTGGGCTCAGAGGTATAGAAGATTCCGACGAGAATAGAAAATGTGAGAAGGGAAATCCCAAAGGTCAATAGGCGGAGATTGAGCAGTTCCAGTTCGAGGATTGATGGGAGATAAGGGAAAAGTCCTCTCATACGCGTTTTTTTGAGGCTATAGTTCTGCAAGAGCTGCATTGCAGAGGTGATGGCCAATATTCCCATGACGCCGTAACTAAACGTGGCAAGCGAAGCGTGGGCTTTTATCCAGGGGTCGTTTCCGAATATGGATGTTGTTTGAGCAGCATCCCAACCGGGGGTCATGAGAGAGATGAGTGATATGATCGCGACAAAGGCCGAGGTGAAGAAGCCGAGAAGGCTCACCCGAAAGGCCGGTCCAATAACGAGATAAAGCAAGGTGGCGGACCAACCCATGAACTGGGTAATTTCAAATTGATTGTTCAAAGGGCACGATCCACTGGCATGGCCTCTGATGTAGAGACCCGCTGTTTGCAGGAGGAACCCGATCGCGACAATAGTTAGCAGAATACCCCTTGAATACTGACGTCTTCTGCTGATGGAGAAGAGGGCGAGAACAAAGGCTACTGCGTAGGCAATAGCGGCTAGCCAGAGGAATCCTCGATCAGATAATAGTAAAAACTCCATAATTGCTTGGTGGAACCATATGGGGCTTATCCTGAGGCTTCAAGATATCTAGATAAAAGAAGGGTGGCAATTCGGCCTAGGCCTGACTTTTAAAAGACAACGGAAGAAGAGTTTTCTAAGCAAATCGAATGCCTGAATCCACTAAATATAGCCTGAATATTTAATGAAACGATCTATTTTTTCTTACTAGCTACGGCTTTGGCTGCTTCTTTTTGCCGTTTGCGGTAAGCAATGAGACGTTTGCGTTTTGTTACTTTTCTGTGTTGTTGACCCATATCTGTTTTATTTGTCCAGGCTGATAATCGTTAAAAAGCAAAACGTCTCAAATGGATAGCCTCCCGTCAAGAAGGCATTTACGCTTTGGGTTTTATGTGGCTTTTCACCATGGGTTAAGAAGTGATAGTATCTCGCTTCTGGATAAGATGCGTATGAGCCATTTCCTTTTCTGGGAAAGATCAACGTCTGGGGAAAGGGTTGGAATCTAGGACAGACTTTCGACGAAAATTGCGTTTCAGGCGTAAATTTGCAAAAATGGATTTATTGAATGTGCAGTTAGCTAATTCTTTGGAACCGTTCAATAAATGAGGTGCGATAATGGCTTATCTTTGACAATTGGAGAGATCTTTAGAGTGATAGTTCTCCAGAATGATACGGATTCTTCTTACGACTACTTCCTTTCAGGATACTCCCGGTGAACACCATGCCATGCTTGAAAAAGCAGGCTACGAGATCGTCAGGGAGAGGGGCCCTCTTTCTGAAAGACGGATGCTAGAATTAGTTGGCGATGTAGATGGTCTTATCTGTGGAGATGACGTAATTTCCCGCGAAGTGATTGAAAAGGCTCTCCCTCGGTTGAAAGTAATCAGTAAATACGGGATTGGCCTGGATAAAATTGATGTGGTCGCAGCGACGGACCTCAAAATACCTGTTATGTTTACGCCTGGCGTGAATCATACAACTGTTGCCGAGTTTACGTTTGCCCTGTTACTGGCATTGCGGCGTAATTTGGTCGAAGAAGCTAATTATGTAGCCGAGGGAAAGTGGAAAAGAATTACTGGAAGAGACATTATGGGCTCTCGGATGGGGATTGTTGGGATGGGCCGTATTGGCGGAGAAGTCGCTAAGCGTGCTCAGGCATTTGGCATGACAGTCATGGCATATGACCCTTATCTTGATCCGATCCGAGCAAAGGAGATGGAGGTTGAAAGTGTGGAATTGAATAAACTTTTGGCAGAGTCAGATATTGTTTCTTTGCATACGATGTTGACGGATGAAACGCGGGGATTAATGGGTGAAAAAACTTTTGATCTCATGAAGAAGGGAGCGATCTTGATCAATTGTGCGCGTGGGGAATTGGTTCAGACAGATGCGTTGATCACTGCGCTTGAGAGCGGGAAGTTGGCCGGATATGCGGCGGATGTTTTGGATGAAGAACCTCCGTCTCCGGATCATCCATTGCTCGGTCGCAAAGATTGCCTGATAACGCCGCATATTGGGTCTCGTACCCATGAGAGTGTTGGAAGGCAGGCGGGGATGACTTGTCAGAATCTGATACGTTTCTTTAATGGTGAGGAACCTTTAGCGCAGGCGAATAGTTTTTGAGAAACCTGAGGATTTACGAAGAGCAAATGTAATCGATGAGTGAACTTTATTACGTAGTTGGAGAGGCTGAACATAATAGATTGGTTCAGAAAGCATATGAAAAGCGTGGCTATCTAGCTGATGAATCGGAGGAAGCCGCCCGATTTTGTGCAGAAGCGGCTCGCCATGGGATTCGCACTCATAACGCAATAAAAGCCCTGCACCTGGATCATCTTTTTGGAAGTTTCTCGAGTGGATGTGTCCCCGGGGCACAAATTGAGGAAAAGGAAAGCCGTTTTGCGGCTGCCAAGATTTGGAATGCAAATAAGAAACTTGGGCAGTCTGTTGCCTATCGGGCGATGGATGCGGCAATGAAGATGGCAGATGAATTTGGAGTGGGTATTGTGTCGGTAGACAACGCATTTCATTACCTCTGGGGTGGTGGATATGTTATCGATGCAGCGAGAAAAGGTTATATAGCCTATACAAATTGCACGGCTGCCCTTGCTGAAGTGGTTCCTTTTGCGGGAAAATTTCCAACACTGGGAACCAATCCTCATAGCTGGGGGTTTCCTACGACTGAAGCCATCGGTTTTCCTTTGGTTATTGATTGGGCGACTTCGGTTGTCGCGATGGGGCGGGTGCAACAATTGAAAAGAGAAGGCAAGTCACTACCTCCGAATGCCGCAGTCGATCGCGATGGAAATGTCACGACTGATCCGGCTGAAGCAATTTCCTTACTCCCTTTTGGAGGGCATAAGGGGTATGGACTCAGTATGATTAACGAAGTTGTGGCCGGATTAATTGGCGGTTCTTTACCGACCCTGAGAAGTCGTTGGGCAAATGATGAGGAAAAGCATACCCCTTGTTTTTTCTTTCAGGTTATTCACCCCGATGCGCTGAATGCCGGTGCTTTTGCCAAGGCAAGAAACCAATCTGAAAATGTTAAGGCTGTTATCGAGGACCTTCTTGGTCACGGTAATGAAGGCTGTTTATTGCCTGGTCAATTGGAGGCCGAGGCGGCGCGTTTATCAGAGAAGCATGGGGGCTTGTTATTTACTCAAGTGGAAATCGATGCTTTCAATGAGCTAGCTGAAGAATGTGAGGAACCTTCTTGGAATACTTCGGATCTTCAATCAGTTTCAGTTTGAGAAAAACAGGTTAGAAAAAATATATTGTGATGATGTCAGAAAGCTATCTCTCTTCTCTTTTCGGATTAAATAATAAGACCGCTGTTGTGATGGGTGGCACAGGAGAGCTTTGTGGTGCGATCTCTGAAGGTTTAGCTGGAGCTGGAGCCGAAGTCGTATTGGTGGGCCGGAATGAGGAGAAGGCCCAAAAGAGAATCGAAAAAATAAAATCGGCAGGCGGGAAAGCCTATTTTGTTTTAGCAGAAGTAACCCGTTCCAGTGATCTTGAGCAAGTATTGGGCTCGGTAAAAGAACGGTCGGGAGGTTTGGACATTCTTGTCAATGGAGCGGGAATCAATTCAGCAACACCTTTTCTTGAAGTGTCTGAAGAGGAGCTGGATCGTATCTTAGATGTAAATGTGAAATCTCTTTACAAGTGCTGTCAGATCTTTGGCCGCTATTTTATTGAACGGGGAAAAGGTGGAGCTGTGATCAATGTTGGATCTATGTCCGGGTTGACGCCTTTATCCCGAGTTTTCACCTACTCTATGTCGAAAGCAGCTGTTCACAATCTGAGCAAAAATCTGGCTCGGGAATGGGCGCCGCACAAAATTCGAGTCAATACTCTGGTTCCAGGGTTCTTCCCAGCTGGGCAGAATCGGAAGGTTTTAACGCCTGACAGGATTGAAGATATCATGCGGCATACTCCAGCAAAACGGTTCGGAGAAGCACATGAATTGATAGGGGCTGTACTGCTCCTGGCATCAAATTCTGCAAGTTCGTTTATGACGGGCACAGAGTTGGTCGTAGATGGTGGTTACGCTTCAATGACGATATGATTTGCAGTAATTAGTGGGTCTCCAAGTCTTTTCAGCGGTTCACTTTTTTCATTCAGTTGGATATCGAACACCTGTTTTCTTTTTGTTAGAGTTGTTTGTTAGGATATAGATGACATAAATAGTTGCCTTAATATATCGATAAAATGTCTCGAATGCAGTCCGGATTTATTTCACATAATATTTTTTTTCGTATCACTTTTGGCGTTGTCCTTGCAGTGTTTTTTTTGAGTTGTTCAAAAAGCCCTGAGTCAAAGAATGAGGCTGGATCAAATGCGCTAAAACAGTTTCCGAAAATAACAGTACAGCTTGATTGGGTTGCGGAGCCTGAGCATGGTGGGTTTTATCAAGCGGAAGCTCTCGGGTATTTTGAGGAAGAGGGTCTGGATGTGGAGATTATTCAGGGTGGGGCGAATGCATACGTTCATCAAAAAGTTGCTTCGAATAAAGCTCAGTTTGGTCAAGCGGGTTCTACCAGTGCTATTTTAGCTATTTCGCGTGGACTGCCTTTAGTAAACGTGGCGGCAGTTTTTCAAGATGACCCTGCCGTTTTGATGATGCATCAAGATAACCCCGTTTCTTCATTCGAAGATCTAGATGGAAAAACTCTCATGGCTCGCCCTGAATGGGTGTTTCTTTCGTATTTGAAAAAGACTTATAATATAGATTTTGAGGTGGTTCCTCAAAACTTTGGGATTGGACATTTCAAAACAGACCCACTGTTTATTCAACAAGGATATTACATTGCAGAACCCTATTTTTTAAAAAAAGAGGGGATATTTCCAAAATATCTGTATGCGTGGGATGCTGGTTTCGATTCGTATACGGTCATTATTTCAAATCGGGATTTTGTTGAAAAATATCCTGGAGCCACTCGTGCCTTTCTCCGGGCTTATGTAAAAGGATATAAAAGTTATTTGATGGATGACCCTGCTCCGGCACATGAGATGATGTTGAGTCTGAACCCTAAAGTGACGAATGAGTTTTTACTGTTTTCCAGAGGCATGATTATCAGTGAAGAATTGGCAATTGGTCGTGGTCAACAGATTGAAAACCTGGGCAAAATTGACCGTGGACGCTTTGCGAAACAAATTCAACAATTGGAGAATTTAGGTATATTGGAAATAAAAAAAGTAACGGTAGATGATGTAATGATAGATGATTTAGTTCCTTAGATAATTTTTTTAATGTAATTAATTGTTGATATATTAATAAAATATCTTTTTTATAGTTTTATGCTAAGTGCCAGTATAAGAGAAATTGAACTGTATAAATCCAAAATAGCCGGTCTTGAGAAAAAGATTGTAGCAGAGCAAAAGAAGCTTTCCTCTCTTCATTCAAAACTTGGTTATTCTTCCCGTGCCGAATTAATTAAGGCTTTAATGGCTTTAGGGCCGAGCGGTAGAAGTGCTTCTAAGGCAGGTAAAAAACCTGGTCGCAAAGCGAAACCTTCCGCATCTAAATCTAAAGGACGTCGAAAGAGAACGACGATAACTCCACAGCTTAAAGCTTCCATTGTTAAAGCGTTAAAGGCTGGTGGAAAGGGAATCAAGGTAGCTAAAGATTTTGGTGTATCTGTCCCGACCATTCAAAATATTAAGACCGAAGCTGGCCTTATTAAGAAAAGAAAAAAATAGTTTCCCTAAATTTTTGCATAAAGCCCCGGTATCTTCACAGGGGCTTTTTTGTTGTTTAGGTAATGTTTCCAAGTGGACAGTTTGAGGCAGTGTGTCTGATATAAAGGGAGTGGAAAATTATATTCAGGCTAATACAGTGGGGCAGTTGAACGATGCTCGAATTGCGTCTATATCACCACTCAATCGGGGATTTCTCTATGGAGACTCAATTTATGAGGTATGGCGTACTTTTGGTGGTGTATTGGTTGCCTTCGAAGAGCATTGGGAACGTTTGATGCGATCGGCAGATGCGTTGGGAATAAATATGGAGTTTTCTGAAAGCTCCTTAAAAGAAGAAATTGGAAAAACAGTGGAAGCCTTCCAGAAGCACACTGGTTGGATGGAAGATTGTTATGTTCGGTTTCAGTTGGCTAGAGGGGATGGTCCCTTGGCTCTTGACCCAATGGTTGCGATGAAACCTTTTTGGGTAATCTTGGTTCAGAAATTAAGGACCTTATCAGAAGAGCACCTGGAGAAAGGCATTCGCTTAAGCATTGCTCAGGGGCTCAGGCGGAATCCGAAGGATTCACTCGACCCTGCCTGGAAGACCGGGAATTATCTTAATAATGTAGTTGGGTTGGCCGAGGCTCGGAAGCGCGATGCTCACGATACATTAATGCTAAATCATCAAGGAGAGATCTGTGAAGCTTCGACGAGCAATGTCTTTTTTGTGAAAGGGCAGACGGTTATCACCCCATTATCCGATTGTGGGATTTTGGAAGGTGTTACGCGTAAGATCCTACTAAAAAGGCTCAAGTTGCCGGATGGTATTGAATTGAGAGAGGAGAGAATAAGAGTGGAGGAGCTATCAGGGTTTGATGAGTGTTTTTTAACGGCGACTACATGTGATATTATTCCTGTGAAAGAGATCGACGATTTTCGTTATGCCGTATCTCCGGATTCGGTCACGCGAAAGTTGAAATCGGAATATGCCAAATGGCTTCAGGCGTTATAAACACCCTCATAGATACAATTAATGGGGGTTTGAGCGCCTAGATGGCCATATCGTTTTTCGATGGTTATAAGGCTTTTATAGATCCCCCGTTTATCTTTGACTAAACAGTTGAATGGAGAAGAATTGATTCCTTTCTAAAAATTCGACCCTAATAAAACAAAATATACTATGAGTGATTCAATTGTACCTATGATAAGTTCCGGGACAGCAGGTCCCCTTGGCGTTCTCCATCTTCCTCGTTTGTGGTTAAAAGTTTCTCTTGAATCTGTCGGCAAGCTCGCTGCAGGGTATCCAGGAGTCGGGCAAGGGTTTGACCAAATGACAATAGATGGTCTTGGTCTGACGACCAATGCAGTAGTTGGTTGCATTAAACCAAGTCGCCC
>PVMS01181442.1_pt1 | contig 10036 bp, 10 predicted proteins | sample 1853461 | NCBI WGS metagenome assembly PVMS01 (sample SAMN08582032, study PRJNA380276) | Marine sediment metagenome, whole genome shotgun sequencing project. | isolation source: ocean sediment barecode stripped | collected 2017
ATGATTTCTGGTAATCAACCAATACTTCTACCGCTTTGCCCTCTGCACTAGTCAAATTATCCTGAGCACGTAATACCTCTAGACTTGTTGTCCTTCCAACCTTGAATTTTTTTTCCTCTGCCTCAAGTCTTGCCTGTGCCAATTCTCTCGCCTTTTCTGTCGCCTTGATACTCTCAACATTTTTTTTTATCTCACGAACTGCCGTACGCACCTCAACAACAATCTCTTGTTCTATCTTGTTTCTATTAAGAACAGACTGTCTGGCTTCAAGTTTTGCCCTTGAATAATTGCTCCTTGCCTCTCTATTGCCTAATGGAACCTCCAGTGCAAGTCCAAAGAATTGACTTTGAAAATCTTCCGAAAAAATGCGATCAGCGGCATTTCCATAAGTGTCACTCAAACCACTATAACGAATCCCTGCCTCAACATTCAGCTTAGGAAGCAGTTCATTCCTTTTCTGCTTTACCGTAATCCTGGCATTCGCTATATCTAAACCTTGTTTAAAGAGTTCTGGTCTGTTTTCAAGTGCAATCTTAATTGATTCATCAAACGAAACATTCTTTACTTCAAATGAAGCCTTATCCAACGGTATGATCGCAGCATCTGACAAGATAGAATGGTTACTTAAATTCATAATTAGCTTAAGTTCATCTTCCTTATTTTTAATATCATTTTCTGTTTCTATAATGTCGTTCATCTTTTTAGCAACACCGTCTTCTGCTACTAACACTTCAATTGGTGCTAAGGTTCCTACCTTCACCTGAATCCTGTTTTTTCTGAGTAGATCTTCAGCACTTTCCAAAGATTTATTTCTCACTCTTAACTCCTCTATTGTCTTTACAAGCTCCCAGTAAGCAGTTTGGACGGAGTTAATTACTTCAATCGCAGTCTCCTTAAGTTCTAATATGGATTTTTCCTCGTTATTTCTTGCTATATAAATATTACTTTTATTATAAAATATACCTGCATCTCTTAGAAGGGGCTGGGTTATTTTAGCCTCCATAAAACCTTGTGTAACTGGGTTTTCGAGAGTAAAAATAGATACTGGGTTTACATCACTACGTTCAATATTAAATCCTAACTTAAACATAGCACCAGTTGAAAAACGCTTTTCTAATGATGCATCTATGGTTTTTGTATCTCGTTCGAATCTCGCTGGTTCCTGACCCAAAACTCCTACTAACACACCACTGTTGGAAGGCGATTCTGTATCTGCTATCTCTCCCGTAATTTTCAGAGTGGGATCAAACTTGGATTTTGCGACAGTAATATCTTTTTCTGTCATCATTGGCTCTAACTTTGCGATCTTTATTTCGTAGTTATTCTGTAAAGCCAGAATGATGCTATCCTTTAGCGTCATTCTAAGAAACTTCATATCTCTTGAAAATTCCACGTCAGGTTTCTCGTGTTCTTCGTATTCGTCCTTTGCTTTAATATCGCCTTTGGGAGCTACTTGAAGTATCTCCTGGAGGGCTTCTCCATAGTCCTTAATCTTTGCTGCTGCATCATTTTCAGCAAATATCATTAGATTCAGCAAAAAAAATATTATGAATATGGTTTTTAACTTAAAAAAAAATGCCAAATTTATTCTCTTCCGTATTTAAGTTGAACTAACCGGAAAGCAGTATAACAATTTAACTGCCCTTAATCAGGGCCATAGCTTCTGCCCTTGTTGCCGCATTCTTCCTGAATATTCCCCTTACCACTGACGTCATAGCAACGGTACCAGGCTTTCTTACGCCTCTCATTGTCATGCAAAGATGTTCTGCCTCTATAATTGCCAATACCCCCTTTGGCCGAAGAGCCTTCATGATTGCTTCGGCTATTGCCGTGGTAAGGCGTTCCTGTACCTGCGGTTTTTTCGCTTCAGTTTCCACTACTCGTGCAAGTTTACTCAAACCGGTTACCCGCGAGCCATCAGGTATATATGCAACGTGTGCCTTTCCAATGAAAGGTAGTAAATGGTGCTCACAAACAGAAAAAAAGGGAATGTCTTTTAATAAAACAATTTCATCATGGTCTTCAGACTTTAGAACCTTAATTTGTTTTGAGGCATCTACGCCAATCCCCGCATAAATCTCTTCACACATCTCAGCAACACGCCTGGGGGTATCTTTAAGCCCTTCGCGTTCCGGGTTATCGCCTATCCCTTCTAAAAACAATTTCATTCCCTTAATTATCTTTTTTTTGTCTATCATATTTATTATTGTCCATAAAAAAAGCGTATATCCAGAAAGCAATTTATAAAATCAGTCCATTTTCTTTTAAGATACTATGAAGTTGCTTTTCGTGTTCATTACTCATCTCACAGAGAGGCAATCTCATTTCACCATTTAATCTACCAAGTAATTTCATTGCCGTTTTTACGGAAATAGGATTTGTTTCAATAAACATCGCTCTGCAAATAGGGAAAAGTCTTTTATGTATTTCACGGGATTCTTTAACCATACCATTAAGAAATTTTGATACCATTTCCGATGTGTCCCGTGGAAGAATATTTGCCACTACGGAAATAACCCCCTTACCACCAACAGACAATATTGGCAAGGTCAGAGAATCGTCTCCAGATAATACCGTAATATCACACAATGCGAGAATTTGACTTGTCTGATCGATGCTTCCACTTGCTTCTTTAATTGCAACTATGTTCTTCATTTCGTAAAGCCTGGCCACAGTTTCAGGAGAAATTGCAACACCCGTCCTGGAAGGAACATTATAAACAACAATCGGAATATCTACTTCTTCTGCAATGACCTTAAAATGCCTGTAAAGGCCTTCTTGCGTAGGCTTATTATAATAAGGAGTGATCATTAATGCCCCATCCGCTCCTGCCTTTTTTGCATCTTTAGTTAAGCTCAATGCTTCACTCGTATTATTAGAACCGGTCCCCGCTATAACGGGTATACGACCGTTTGCCTTCTCGACAACTTTACTAACAACTTTTCCATGCTCCTCGTGAGTCAAAGTAGGAGACTCACCTGTCGTCCCACATGGTACTATGCCGTTTGTGCCATTTTCAATATGGTATTCCACCAATTCTGCAAGTTTATCATAATCTACCAACCCATCTTTGAATGGTGTAACCAAAGCAACTATTGATCCAGTGAACATAAACTTAAGCTCCTCTTTTCTGCACTGCGCTTGTTAATTTGTGGAAATTTCTATACTTTAACGTGTTTAAAAGTCTTTCTTATAAGATAATGATTATGGATAAGCTCTTTCATTTCCCGGACAGCTCTCTTAATTCCTACAAAGATGGCTCTCGAAACAATACTATGGCCGATATGAAGTTCCTCGATATCCAGATGTTCCACAATAGGCCCTGTGTTTTTATACGTCAAACCATGCCCCGCATTTACCCGCAGGCCTGCGTTCTTAGCAATCCTTACACCTTCTTTCAATTCTTCAAGCTTTTCAGCACACTCTTTATCGCCTTTAGCGTTGGCATAACTACCCGTATGAAGTTCGACAAATTGAGCGCCAACTTCACTGGAAGCCATAATTTGATCTTTATCCGGATCTATAAAAAGACTTACGTATATACCGTTGTCTCTGAATCTCTTAATAACATCGGCAAGCAGTCCTCTCTGTGTAGTCACAGACAGTCCCCCTTCCGTTGTAACCTCTTGTCTTTTTTCAGGCACAAAAGTTACCTGCTCAGGTTTTAACTTAAGCGCAATATCGATTATTTCCTGTGAAGTCGACATTTCCAGATTAAGCTTGGTAAAAACTGTTTTACACATCAAATCAAGATCTCTATCCTGGATATGTCTTCTATCTTCTCTAAGATGAATCGTTATAATATCCGCACCGCCCAGATCCGCAAGTCCCGCCGCTGTGACCGGATCAGGTTCATAAGTCATCCTGGCCTGTCTTAATGTGGCAACATGGTCAACATTAACTCCCAATCTAATCATAATTTCACACAAGAAAGATTATTCACCATTAATTTTATCTCGTTTCCGTTGTTGTCTCCATTATGTCTACATGAACTTCCGGTGAATTCCCTTCTATTTCCAACCCTTCAGGAATAGTACAATCAACAGGTTGTTTATACGGCCCGGGAGGGGTCAGAGAACTGACGTCGATATATGCTGTAATATCGTTTGAATTTAACCTATCAAGCATTAATTTCGGCCCTTTCAAACTTAAGGCTATGTGTTCATCTTTTAGTTTCACCTTAAAATTATAATTAATAGGATGAAGCACATTAACTTTAATTTTCTCAAATTTTTTAATATCTTCTTCCTCGGAAACCTCAAACCATATATTTATCTCTTCTTCACAATTAATGGGCACAGAAACATATTTATCATCCTTTACGAAAGATATACTTTGCTCTAAATCTACAACCCACGGAAAAGTTCTATTTTGGTCACTTGTTATTCCACTTACATCTGTTGGTTTTGTATTAATCACTTCAGCTTCTTTGAGAACATTTGTAGGACCTGTCACAAGAACTTCGTGAGGATAAAAATATTCGTTCGTTATTTCGTATCCAGGCGCAGGAATGCCCTTTCTTTCTATTTGCACTTTAAGATATTTACTCGTCAATCTCCCCAGCACAACGTCAATCCTGTTGGGAACAATTGAATCTAATCGTATCTCTTGTGGAAAATCAAAGTTTCTCCTGGATATTCTGATGGTTTTCGTAAATTCGTCATTATGGATATCACTCATATCCGGAAAGTCATACCTTGCTGTAATTTTATTATCTTTTATCATATCAGATACCCGATCAATTATGTTCCGGGGACCACTTAAACCCACAGTTACTACATTACTACTGGTATCTAATACCGTTAAGCCGGCAGGGGTATTAATTGCTAGCTGAATATCTTCCTCGATTTCACCCGTATACTTATTAATGGCATAAAACCAGAGGACAACTGCCATTATCAGGGCCATGCCTTTTGCTCTTAAATTACCAAAAAAAAATGTTCTCAGCAAGTTTAACTACTCCGTGCACTCATGTCTGTTTCAATCGTCAATTCCTTTAATGCTCTCTTTAGTTCTTCTGGAGTAATATCATCCTTTAATTGACCCCCAACAGAAAACGAAACACATCCGGTTTCCTCCGAAATAATTATTGAGATAGCATCTGTTTCCTCTGTAATACCAATACCTGCCCTGTGGCGCGTTCCATAGGTTTTCGCTATGTCACTATTCTCTGTTAATGGAAATAGACAGCCCGCAGCTGCAATTTTCCGTTCTCGAATAATAACCGCTCCATCATGAAGTGGTGTACCCGGCCAAAAAATCGTACTTATAAGGTCACTCGAAACATCTGAATTAATCCTTATACCACTTTCTATGTAATTACTTAAGCCATCTTCACGTCCGATTGCAATCAAACCTCCTACCTTATTTTTAGACAGGTTTAAAACAGCCTTTACTACCTCTTCGGCAACTTGTACCTCTGACTTAAAAAACATTCGGAAGAAAGGACTATGTCCCAATCTAACAAGTGCGCGTCTAAATTCCGGTTGAAATAAAATTACTATTGGAATAATAAAAACCGGTAAAAATTCGGTAACAATCCAGCTAACTGCATAGAGATCTAATTTCTTTATGAAGAACAATATTACTATAGAAATTATAACCAGTATAAAAGCCAAACCCCTGAGCATGCCAGCCCCACGAGTTCCCTGCATTATCCTCAGTACTGTGTACAGCAAAACAAATATTATGAATATTTCTACACACGACTTTACTAACAGCCAGCCGTGTAGATCCTCAAAGAATCCAAAAAAACTATTCATAAGTCCAAATACTCCATATCACAATTGCGACTGCGTATTTCAATATCAAGTAACTAATTCAATTGCCTTGTACATTTCAGTCACTTGAACAGCCTCTTTAACATCATGTACTCTGACAATATTTACACCCTTCATTATAGCAATGATTAACGTCACCAATGTCCCAACAAGTTGTGAATTGTCTTTAGAAAAGTCTTCATCTTCTGAAGGCTTTAGTACACTACTAATAAAAGATTTACGTGAAGCACCAATCATAACCGGGTAATTCAGACATTTTAATTCACTTAATCGCTTTAAAATTTTGAGATTATGCAGGGGTGTCTTTCCAAATCCTATTCCCGGGTCAATTATTATATTATTATCTGCAATTCCAGATTTAACGGCAAAATCAATTTTTTTCTTGAAGAATAGAATAATTTCCGAGATCAAGTCGTCATATACAGGATCCTTCGGAAAATCATGTGGTTGGCCTTTAATGTGCATGATAACTACAGGAGTGTTATTTACCGCAACAACTCTAACCATTTCGTTATCAGCCTGCAAACCACTTATGTCGTTAACAATTTGCGCACCTGCTTCAATCGCCTTGTCAGCAACCTCAGCCTTATACGTATCAACTGATATAGGCTTATCTGTTTCCCTGCTCAATTCTTTAATAACGGGTATAACACGCCGCAATTCTTCACTAGCGGAAACATGACTTGAGCCCGGCCTGGTAGATTCGCCTCCAACATCAATTATGTCAGCGCCATCCTCAATCATTTTCCTTGCACGGTTAAGAGCACTTTCTAAATCGTCATACCTTCCCCCATCGTAAAAAGAATCTGGAGTCACATTCAAGATACCCATAACCAACGTCTTTTCACCTACTTCTAAACAGCCTCTATTATGTCTTATACTCAAAGAATCTTACCACTTTTTCGCCAGAAGATTCACTATTGTTTCTGCCAGGTCAATAACCCCTTCCGCAGATGCAGATTCCAAGGTCTCACCACGTCTTACAATATACCCGGTTGCCTGTCTTATACCCTTCTCATGTACTAATGTCCTATCGGTTCTTCTATCTATCAATTGTATATCAACAAATAAAGTCATTTCGGCCTCAACAATGCTATCTCTAAAACCCTGAGTGATTATTCTTTCAGTAATCTTTTTTACAGTACCATGTAAAATGGTGTCCGCATTATCTTTACTTGCTATTCTCAGATTTGTTTTAGACATAATCTCATTTTTCACTGCCTTTGTGAGGTCAAATTCGATACCTCTCCTGAAGGTATCATTCTCAAAGATAGGAATATGTATACTGCTTATATCACGACTAATTAATGATTTGGTTGAATATCCACACCCGCACATCAAAGCAGCCAGCAATACGCATCCCATAAATCGATTTAAATGACTTGAAAAGATATGTTCTTTTTTTAGATTTTTTCCCATAAAATATAACCAGTTACTTTATTGCTCCCACTTCCCTGAGCATTTCCAGTTTTCCTTTCGCCTTAGCCGCCCATTCAGTATCCGGATATTCTCTTATCACGGATTCAAAATAAATAACCCCGGCATCCGGCCTTTTTCTACGTAAATAAAATTCACCTGTTTCATAATCTCTCTCTGCCATAGCAATATCTATTTCTGCAATTATCTTTTTTGTGGTAGGAACCAGCGCTCCCTGCGGATTATTAGCCATATACTCTTCGAAACCACGGTGAGATTGAGCAAGCAGTTCATAATTTCTTTCTTGAATACGAATATTACTCAATTTGCAATACGGTATTCTGAATTGTGCATACGGCACCCATTCGCTGTTAGGATAGTTTTCCATAACACGAAGGTAAGAATCCTCTGCCTCTTCAAATTTGCGCAATTGGTAATAAGAATCCGCAATCTTTACCTCTGCGTCGGCAGCTATAAACCCGAGCGGATTTCGTTCAACAATCTTTTCAAATACCTTAATAGCTCCACTTTCATCGTCTTCCATCTGGGTAACTCCAACCTGGAATTCTTTTTCCAATATCTCTTTCAGCTTGCGTGTACCAGGGTCTCGTTCAATTAACTGCTCATAAGCTCTAAATGCATTCTTATAATCACCTACCATATAATACGCCCTGCCTATATTTATCTGTGATTCTTCTGCAAGCTCGGACTCAGGATTAGCGGCAATAATACCACGGAATATCCCTATAGCACTTATATACTCCTTCCTTATCATTAGCGTGACAGCATACCTGAACTGTTGATCAGTTGTTTCTTTTTGTAGCAGCTCCGGATTGACCCAACCGGTCTCCTTGCTCCACACCAACTTTGCATGTGAGACCTTTATCACAGGAAATAAGAAAGCAATAAGGACGAAAAACATGAACAGTTGCCTTTTCATATATATTTCCACATCTTAAGCTCTTTGCTTAGCAAAAAAGAGATATAATATCTGAGTAAATTTCTAATTTCGACTTGAAGAGACTGCTGTATTGTTAAACGTTCCTTCTTTGTCTCACCTGCTAAATAGTTTATAGTAGCCATAGTGCCTCCTGAAATTTTCACTCTATCTTTAGCGTCTCTCCCACAATGCGGACAAAACAAACCGCCTTCCAGTGCACTAAAAAAAGCAAATTTTTTTGAATTCAAATCTGCTTTACAGGTAATACAATGTTTCATTTCAGGCAGGTATCCAAGCAACGCAAGTATCTGTATCTCAAACGCTAAAATACTTACAGTAGAATCTCCACTGTTTGCAATTTCATATAAAGTATTTATGAAAAGATCAAAAAGAGGTTCGTTTTTATCGTTTTCTTCTGTAAATTCTTTAACCAATTCAAGAATATAAAAGGCTGAATGAGATTTCTTTAAATTCTTCCTCAGTAAGTGATAATTGTCCTGCAATGCCCACTCTGTTAATATATTCAGATTAGAGCGTTCCCTGTGAATAAATACAATATTATTATACGTTAACAAATCTATACCGCCGCTTACACCCTTAACAGGACGTTTTAATCCTTTGGCTAGCGCCTGAATTTTCCCGTAATCCCGTGTATAGAAGGTTATTATCTGGCTCGAATCACTATAATCACTTCTTTTCAAAGTAACAGCCGGTGTTTTACAAAAACCCATTTTCTACTTCTGGCACATTATAACCTAAAAAAGCAAGAATTTCAGATTCTTTTTTATGCATGATCTTAGCATTTTTTTTATTGTTATCATTGAGCCCCAATAAGTGCAATATACCATGTACAAGGTATAAGATTATTTCACCTTCAATATCTGACTTTCTTCTATTCGCCACTTCTACTGCCGTTTCTACTGAAATAACAATTTCTCCGCTTAAAATATCATCCTTATTGTCCAAGGGAAAAGCTATCACATCCGTAACTTCATTAGAATCCAGAAAACGCCCGTTTAACCTTTTAATCTCTTCATTGTCAACAAAGGCAATGCTCAGTTCCTCACTCTCTACTTCTTTATCCAACACTACCTTAACTACTTCTTTAATCTTGCTCCTGTTAATCTCATAATGCTTTTGTAAATTTGCTATCTCTACCATGACTTTTTAAATAAATCTCCCATTCCCCCTTTAGAAAAGGGGAAATGGGAGATTTGATGAATCAAGTTTCGTATGCATCAACAATGTCTTGAACAAGTCTGTGACGTACTATATCATTGCGGGTGAGGTAGACAAAATCAATTCTGTGAACATCCTTCAATCTTTCCTGGACATCTATAAGTCCGGATATCTCTCCCGAAGGCAAATCAACTTGCGTTATATCACCGGTCACAACCACCTTAGTCCTTATCCCAAAACGTGTCAAAAACGTTTTCATTTGCTTTACAGTACAGTTTTGAGCCTCATCAAGTATTATAAAGGAATCGTTCAGTGTCCTACCCCTCATAAATGCCAGAGGAAGTATTTCTATTAAATCGTTTTCAATGTATTTCTTTACCTGCCCAATCTCAACCATGTCGGCTAAGGCATCATACAGAGGGCGTAAGTACGGGTTTACCTTTGCCTGAATATCACCTGGCAAGAATCCCAATTTTTCTCCCGCCTCTACTGCGGGACGAGCAAGGATAATCTTTTTAAGAGAACCGTTCTTCAGTGCGGAAAGGGCTAAAGCAACTGCCAAATACGTCTTTCCGGTTCCGGCAGGGCCTATACAAAAAACTAAATCGTTATTTCTTATAGCATCAACGTATCTGGTCTGTCCCTCGGTCTTGGGCCTGACCGGTTGTCCTTTTATAAGCACCTCTATTGTCTGTTCGGATGGTATACGGTTTATCCCCAT
>PVMS01027417.1_pt1 | contig 10035 bp, 5 predicted proteins | sample 1853461 | NCBI WGS metagenome assembly PVMS01 (sample SAMN08582032, study PRJNA380276) | Marine sediment metagenome, whole genome shotgun sequencing project. | isolation source: ocean sediment barecode stripped | collected 2017
ATCGTGAATCACGTCATCGGGGCGGATGAGTACATCGACCAGCGCGCCGGTTTGGCTGTGCGGCGGTAGCGTCCCCTCGATTGAACCCAACTCGGTGCGCACCGAATGCCGACTCTCGACCGTGGCCGGAATAATCACACCCTGACCGATAAAATCGGCAACGAATCGATTCGCCGGCCGATGGTACAGGTTATAGCCGCTATCGTGCTGTTCTATTTTGCCTTCGTTCAAAACACAGATCTCGTCCGCTAATGCAAATGCTTCGTGTTGATCATGGGTAACCAGGATCGCTGTAATATTTTCCTGTTTCAGGATATTGCGAACCTCGCGCGCCAGTTGTTCGCGTAGATCAACGTCCATGCTGGAAAACGGTTCGTCCATTAACAATAAACCAGGTCGGGGCGCCATCGCGCGCGCCAGCGCTACGCGCTGCTGCTGGCCGCCCGATAGCTGGTGCGGGTAGGCCTGTCCATAAGCCGGCATTCCGGTCATCGCGAGTAGCTCCTTAACCCGTTCTAGCTGTTCCCTGGCAGGCCATGATTTTAGTCCAAAACGTATATTATCAGCCACCGACAAATGGGGAAACAGCGCAAAATCCTGAAATATCATGCCAATATTTCGTTTTTCAGTCGCCATGCAATAATTGCTCGAGCTGACTTCTACCTGATTGATCAGTATGCGCCCACCAAATGCTGGTTCGAATCCGGCAATAGCCCTCAACACCGTGGTCTTTCCACAGCCACTCGGACCCAGGATACAACCGATTTTTGCGGACTCCAGCGCAAACGATATCTGCCTGAGCACCTGATAATCGTCATAGCGTACATCCAGATTTTCGACTTCAAGTTGAAAAGTCATGAACCGGCCCTGGAACTGGCAATACTCTTGCTCAATAGAATAACAGGTAACAAACCGACCACAACAATCATCAATGCCGCACTCGAAGAATCAGCCAGCCGCTCGTCCGAAGCCAGCTCGAAGGCACGCACCGCGAGGGTATTGAAATTGAATGGCCGTAGAATCAAAGTCGCCGGTAACTCTTTCATTACATCCACGAATACGATCAATAAGGCGGTTAGTACCGAACCCTTCATCAACGGTAAATGAACATTGAACAAAATATCTGCCGGTTTGCGGCCCAGCGACCTCGCCGCTTCATCCATCGAAAGTCTGATTTTTACCAGCCCAGACTCGACCGATTGTATCGACACCGCGAGGAAGCGAACCAGGTAGGCAAACATCAGCGCAAACAGGCTGCCACTGAGTAGCAACCCGGTAGAGATATCAAAATGGTCACGCATATAACTATCCAGAGTATTGTCAAACCAGGTCAAGGGAATGATTACTCCTACGGCGATTATCGTACCCGGGACCGCGTAGCCGGTGGCAACCACACGGATCGATGCAACTACCAGCTTACTAGACAGCACGCGCTTGCCGTAAACCAGGAACAGGGCCAATAATACAGCGAGTAACGCGGTCGATACACCCAGCAGTATGGTATGGAGCACCAGTCGGAAAAATGAACTGTCGATCATAACAGCGTAGGTATCAAACGCCCACAAACTCAATTGAATGGCTGGCAATATGAATCCAAATATCAACGGCAGGGCACAGGCGACACAGGCGATAACAGCCCTGGCGCCGGTTAATCGATACACTGGTAACTCGCGATATCGGCTGGTGGTATGGTGGTATCGCGCGCGTTGGCGTGACCAGCGTTCGATCACTACCAGGCTAAAAACAAATAGCAACAGGATTGCCGCGAGTTTCGCGGCTGCGCCGCTATCGCCCAGGCCGAACCAGGTTCGAAATATTCCAGTGGTAAATACGCCGATACCAAAATAGGAAACAGTTCCATAATCCGCCAGGGTCTCCATCAACGCGAGCGACAGTCCGGCGACGATGGCGGGGCGTGCCAGCGGCAGGGCAACCCGGTAAAAACTCGCCCATACGCTGCATCCAAGCGTACGACTGACCTCAATCACACAGATCGACTGCTCGAGAAACGCGGCACGAGCGAGCAGGAACACATAAGGGTAGAGTACCAGCGACAGCATCGCGATAGCGCCGCCGAGCGAGCGTACTTCAGGAAAAAAATAATCACCGTATTCCCATCCGGTCCAGTCTCGAATCTGTGTTTGTACCGGCCCCGCAAAATCGAACATTCCGGTATAGGTATAGGCAATGATATAGGCCGGCATCGCCAGGGGTAATAACAGGGTCCAGATGAAAAATTTCTTACCGGGAAACTGGCACAGACTGGTGAGCCAGGCACAGGTAACACCCATCGAAAAGGTACCCAGACCGACGCCTATCATTAGCAGAACCGAGTTGAGCAGGTAGTCAGCCAACACGGTATCGACCAGATGCTGCCATATATCACCGCTCGGGCGGAATATAAAACTGGCGATTGTTAAAACTGGAATGCTGAATAGCAACGCGGTCAGCAATATGCCCGGTCGCCAAAGACTTTCGAACAGAGATGCAGAGGGTCGAACTTGCGAGTGATTCAGTTTAAATATTACCCTAACCTACTAGCCCGGACATTTCATAAACATGCTCGTGCTCTTGCTTGTTCTATTTCCAGCCTGCCCGGTCCATTATTTTTACCGCTTCGGCATTCAACTCACCCAGCTTTGATAGATTCAGTGTATCCGCCTTGAAAGACCCCCAGGAGGCAAGCAGTCCGCTCGGTTTTACCTCTGGATTAACCGGGTACTCGTAGTTAACACTGGCATACCAGTCCTGTGCCTCTGGACTGACCAGGAATTCGAGCAATTTAATCGCTTCTTCGCGATGGCGTGAATACTTGCTGATACCCGCACCACTAATATTGACATGGACGCCGCGACCTGCTTGATTGGGCCAGAAGATTGCCATCTTTTTGGCCGCCTGATACTGCGCATCGTCCGACTGGTTCTCCAGCATTTTGCCATAGTAATAGGTATTCGCGATAGCGATATCACACTGCCCTGCCGCAGCAGCTTTAATTTGATCCCGGTCACCTCCCCTGGGTGGGCGTGCCATATTATCGACCAGCGCCTGCGCCCATTCCTGCGTCGCCTGTTCGCCGTCAGCTGCAATCATAGATGCGACCAGGGATTGATTGTAAATGTTACCTGATCCGCGAATACAGATGCGTTTTTTCCACTGCGCCTGCGCCAGATCCTCGTAACTTGAAAGTGTATCGGGGTCGACCCGATCCTTTGCATAGAATATCACCCGGGCACGCATTGACAGGCCAATCCAGAAGTTATCCGGATCGCGCAGATGGGCTGGTACGAGCGCCTCGATCTTCTCGCTTTGAATCGGTTGCAACATATCGGCTTCCATGGCGCGATATAACCTGCCGGCGTCGACAGTGATTAAAATATCCGCCGGCGTGTTCCGACCCTCATTGATCATACGGGTGAGCAACTTGTCGGCACTGGCGGTAATTAAATTGGTTTTTATACCGGTTTGCGCGCTAAACTGATCCAGCAGTGGTTTAATCAATTTTTCCTTACGCGCGGAATAAATATTCACTTCGGCGGCGAGCGCGCCTGCGGACACCGAGATAGCCAGCAGAGAGACGGCTATTGTCTGATAAACTTTGTGCATTAATATGAATTGCCTCGATTAAATAAAAATAGATGAATAACCGATATTATTCGACTTAAATGTTAATGTAAATAATAATTATTCGCATTTAGATTAAAATTAACATGGCCCCCTGTCACCCTCTCCTGCAAGACGACCAGTATCACTGGCAGCAATTACTGGCCGAACTGAATTCCGATAACAGCGGCTTCGATGCCGATTTTCAGCTAAAAATTGAACGCCTGGCAATTGCCAGTTCCTATGCCCTGCGACATCTCTGTCGCGAGCCTTCAATTTTACATCGACTTCATCGCCTGAAACATTTCAAACTCGACCAGTCCCAAATTCTGCCGACCGGCGAAAACAGTGCGGATATAAACCAGATCAAGCGCAGCCTACGCCTTTATCGTCATCAAAAATTGATCGAAATCATCTATCTTGATGTCATCGAATATAATTCGCTGCAGCAATCTCTGATTCATCTCAGCGATTTGGCCGACCTGTTGATCCGCTCAGCCCTCGGGGCGAGTTATAGCAGCCTGGTTGCCAAGCATGGTCAACCGCGAGACGAAGCCGGAAACAATATCGAACTGAATATCATCGCGATGGGTAAGCTCGGCGGGCGGGAACTCAATTTTTCTTCCGATATCGATTTAATATGCTGCTTTGCCAACGACGGTGAACTCGATGGTTATGGACACCTGTCATACCAGGAATTCTTCACCCGGGTCACCCGGGAATTTACCCAATTGCTGAGTGAATCGACAGAAGATGGCTTTGTCTATCGTGTAGACCTGCGTTTAAGGCCCTGGGGCGATTCTGGGCCAGTCGCGCTTAGCCACGCTGCACTAGAGCACTACTACCAGTTGCACGGTCGCGAATGGGAGCAGTATGCAATGGTCAAGGCACGGGTTATCACCGGTAGCGAATCCGACCGGCACTACCTGGCTTCGATCCTGAAACCATTCGTCTATCGAAAATACCACGATTACCGGGTCTTCGAAGGGCTCGCGGTACTCAAGGACAAGATAGATCTGCAGGCGCGATCGAAAAGTATGCGGGACAATATCAAACTCGGAACCGGCGGTATCAGGGAAATTGAGTTTTTTGTACAGGCATTCCAGATTCTCAAGGGGGGTCGGAACATTCAATTGCAGAGTCCGCAAATCCTGCGTTGTTTTGATGTATTACAGGAGCAGAAAATCGTCGCTGCCGAGACCATCGAAGACCTGCGCGCAGCCTATGTGTTTTTACGCCAGCTAGAAAACAGCATCCAGATGTTGAACGATGAGCAAAGTCATGTCTGCCCGCAAAGCAGTATTTTACGAAACCGTATCGCAGCAACCATGGGATATCCACAATGGCAGACGCTAGGCGAACTTTTACAACAACATCGGCAAAAGGTCAGTAGCCACTTCACCGACCTGTTCAAACGTGAAATGGAACCACAGTCGACCCTGGTGTTTAGCGATTCAATCGGAGACGAGAAAACCGAGTTACGGCAAATCGAGTATATGACCTCCATCGGCCTTGACAATCCTACGGAAATAAACCGCAGTTTAATGAAGTTTTTCGGTTCGAAAGCCTGGGGCTTTATGTCGGCGCGGGCAAAACAACGATTCAGCATCCTGATTCCAGACATTTTGTCGGAAATCTGCGCGAGTGAGCAGCAACTTGTGCTTTTTGAGCGCCTGCTTAACTTGTTTTCATCGATCGCAGGCCGCAGCGTTTATTTCGAACTGTTATATCTGAATAATGCCTTACTGGTAAAGCTAGTCGGTCTATTTGACAAGAGTGAATGGATCGCTCAGGAAGTCGCTCGATATCCGATGTTACTCGAGCACCTGATCCAGGCAGATGATCCCGCCCATCGATTTAATCGAACACACCTGCAACAAAACCTGCAGGTTCAGCTTGACAATGTAGTCGACGACACAGAACTGGAGCTCGATGTATTACGCCTTTTCAAACGTGAGCAAACTATTGTCATTGCGATCGCCGAACTGTCCGAAGAAATTAGCACCATCGAGGTCTGTAACTACCTGTCTGAACTGGCGGAAATCGTGTTGCAGGCGGTTTATCAACTCGCCAGTAAAACAATGCAACAACAATATGGAAAGCCAGAGTTTAGCGCGCAGGGGGAAACCCAGCCTGCCGAATTTACCATCATTGGATATGGCAAACTGGGCGGACGTGAAATGCATTACCAGTCCGATCTCGACATCATATTCCTACACAATTCGAAACCAGAAAATGCATTGACACGAGGACCAAAATGTATCGATAACACGATGTATTTTGCCCGTCTGGCACAGAAAATTATTTCGAAAATAAGTGTCGTTACCGGCTCCGGGAAACTTTATGAGATCGATTCACGCCTGCGGCCCGAGGGTTCTTCGGGGCTGCTGGTATCTTCGATGAGTGCTTTCCATCAATACCAGATGAACAAGGCCTGGACCTGGGAACACCAGGCACTGATTCGTGCTCGCTATGTTGCCGGCAGCGCGCAACTTGAACCCGAGTTTGATCGATTGCGCTGTGCAGTATTGTCGCGTCCCAGGGAATCCAGGGGTCTACAACTGGAAATCACCGAGATGCGCAATAAAATATACCAGTCAAAGCGGCCGGTCGAAGGCGATCGTAAAAACATCAAGCACTCCCACGGCTGCATGGTCGACATCGAGTTTATGGTGCAATACTGGACTTTACTGCAGGCAAATAAAGTTGGTTCAATCTGCTCATATTCTGATAATATTGGTCTGCTTAACGAGTTATTTCGGTTAGATCTAATTTCCAGCTCGCAATTTCAACTGGTCGATATATATAGAACTTATCATCACTGGTTGCATGAAACCGTGTTACAGAACAGGCCGGCAGAAATTGAATCCAGAATTATCGCTACCGAAGTCAAGCATGTTATAAATTGCTGGAACGAATGTTTCAATTGAATGCGCTGGAGAGAATGTAATGTCAATGGCCGATCGGGATGGTGTAATCTGGTTTGACGGCGAAATGGTTGCCTGGAGAGACGCGACCGTGCACGTATTAACCCATACACTTCACTATGGAATGGGGTGTTTCGAGGGTGTGCGGGCCTATCATGCGGATCAGGGTACCGCGATTTTTGCGCTTCAGGCGCATACCAGGAGGCTGATGGACTCCTGCAAGATTCTGGGCATGAAATTCCCCTATAGCGAACAACAGTTAATAGATGCACAAATAGCCGCGGTGCGTGAAAACAACCTGGATAGCGCCTATATACGCCCGATGTGCTTTTACGGATCCGAAGGCATGGGACTGCGCGCCGACAATCTGAGCGTGCATTGCATCGTCGCCGCCTGGGAATGGGGCGCCTACCTGGGCCAGGAGGCACTCGAAAAAGGCATTCGTATCAAAACATCATCTTTTACCCGGCATCATGTCAATATCGCCATGACCCGGGCCAAAGCCAATGGTCAGTACATCAACTCGATGATGGCGCTCGGCGAAGCGATCAACGACGGCTATGATGAAGCTTTACTACTGGACCCGGAAGGATATGTTGCAGAAGGCAGCGGTGAAAATATTTTTGTGATTAGGGATGGGGTTATTTATACTCCCGAGGTTACTTCGGCATTAAACGGTATCACTCGCAGCACTATTTTTACACTGGCTGCCGATGCCGGCATGGAGATCATCGAGAAACGCATCACCCGGGATGAAATTTATATCGCCGATGAAGCCTTTTTTACCGGAACCGCCGCCGAGGTGACACCGATCCGTGAACTCGATAATCGCGAAATCGGTAGCGGTTCAAGAGGTCCCATTACAGAGCAATTGCAGACCGCGTATTTTGACCTGGTGCATGGACGCAATGAAAAACACATGGACTGGTTAACCTTCATCAAGTAACTTTAGAGACTATGGTAAATCCAGACACAGCAGCACATCAGGGCGATTACGCCACGCCGAACGCAAAAACCACGGTTGACGTGAGGACAAGTGATCTGCCGATCCATTGTCCGATGGAAGGCTCGAGCCTGTGGAATTCACATCCCCTGGTTTACATACCGGTTGCGGAAAACGGCGGCGAGTCCCGATGTCCCTATTGCGGCACTGTATTTAAACTATTGTGAAATCGATTCGCACGATGTGAGAACGCACAAAAAAGGAGAGCATAGCTCCCCTTTTTTGTTTAATGCGAGTGTGTCTTATGCAGTCGCTTTTTCTTCCGCGCTGACAGCTTTCATACTGAGACGAATTCGGCCCTGCCGATCGACCTCCAGTACCTTGACCTTGATAATGTCACCTTCGGATAACTTATCGCTGACATTTTCCACGCGTTCGTCGGAAATCTGGGAAATGTGCACCAGTCCATCCTTGCCGGGCAGGATATTAACAAAAGCACCGAAGTCCATAATCTTGGCAACCTTGCCTTCGTAAATGGTGCCCACTTCGACTTCGGCTATTACCATTTCAACTCGTCGTCTGGCTTCATCACCCGCGGCTTTTTCGACAGAAGCGATTTTCACCATACCGTCGTCATCGATTTCTATCGTCGCACCGGTTTCTTCGGTAATCGCACGGATGGTCGAACCACCCTTACCTATTACATCCCTGATTTTCTCGGGGTTAATTTTGAAAGTAATCAGGCGTGGCGCGTATTCAGACATTTCCTCACGGCCTTCGGTGATAATCTTGGCCATCTCGTCGAGAATAAATAGTCGACCCTGTTTTGCCTGCTCGAGTGCCTTTTGCATGATCTCGGTGGTAATGCCGTCGATCTTGATATCCATCTGTAAAGCGGTAATACCTTCGGTGGTACCGGCAACCTTGAAGTCCATATCACCGAGATGATCTTCATCACCCAGGATATCGGACAGAACCGCGAAATCATCACCTTCCTTGATCAAACCCATGGCGATACCGGCGACCGGTGCTTTCAGCGGCACACCCGCGTCCATTAAAGCCAGGCTCGCACCGCAGACACTGGCCATCGAAGATGATCCGTTGGATTCGGTTATCTCCGAAACCACACGAATCACGTAAGGAAAATCATCGATAGATGGCATCACTGCCTGTACACCCCGTTTAGCCAGACGCCCGTGACCGATTTCCCGGCGCTTGGGGGTACCGACGCGGCCGGTTTCACCGACACTGTAAGGCGGGAAATTATAGTGCATCATAAAGTTTTCCTTACGCATACCTTCGAGCGCATCGATGAGCTGCGCATCGCGACCAGTCCCCAGCGTGGTGACCACGATCGCCTGGGTTTCACCCCGGGTGAACAGGACCGAACCATGGGTTCTCGGTAATATGCCAATGCGGATCGTAATCGGTCGTACCGTTTTGGTGTCACGACCATCAATACGTGGTTCTCCCGCGATAATACGGCTGCGTACTACATTCTTTTCGATTTTTGAAATCGCACTCCGAATGGAAGACTCATCGGCCGCATCATCATCATCGCTAACCAGTGCTTCAACCGTAGCAGTCCGAATCGCGGAAAGCTTGTCCTGGCGTTCCATTTTATTGGCAATGGTATAGGCCTCGGCGATTTCTGCCTGGCATTGACTGCTCACTGTTTCAATCAGTGAATCGTCAGACTCCGGAGCCTGCCAGTCCCAGGAGGCATTATTAACTTCGGCACTAAACTCTTTTATTGCCTGAATCGCGGTTTGCATCTGCTCGTGCCCGAACACCACTGATCCGAGCATCACCTCTTCAGATAAACAGTTCGCTTCTGACTCTACCATCAATACCGCATTTTCAGTTCCGGCGACCACCAGGTCGAGGTCCGACTCTTCGAGTTGGCTGCGACTCGGATTCAACAGGTACTGACCATCCAGGTAACCCACCCTGGCGGCGCCAATCGGACCATTGAATGGCATGCCGGAAATCGAAATAGCGGCGGAAGCACCGAGCAGTGCGAGAATATCGGGATCAACCTCGTAGTTCATCGAAACCACCATCGCAATGACCTGGGTTTCGTTCAGGAATCCTTTCGGAAATAATGGTCGGATGGGCCGATCGATGAGTCGGCAGGTCAATGTCTCTTTTTCGTTTGGACGACCTTCGCGTTTGAAAAATCCGCCCGGAATCTTGCCCGCAGCATAGGTTTTTTCCTGGTAATCAACCGTAAGCGGGAAGAAATCACGATTTCGATCGGCGTCTTTGGCTCCTACCACGGTAACCATTACCACGGTCTCCGCCATACTGACTAAAACTGCACCACCCGCCTGACGCGCGACTTCACCTGTTTCCAGGGTAACTTCATGTTCACCGTACTGAAATGTCTTTTTAATTGGATTCACACTGATTCTCTGTTGTTATCGACGCAGACCTAGTTTTCCGATCAAATCTGTATAGCGTCGCAATTTACTGGACTACTTGAAATCCAGGAATCAGCAACGCTATACAGATTTGATCGGAAAACTAGGTCTGCGTCGATAACAACAGAGAATCAGTGTGAAT
>PVMS01116321.1_pt1 | contig 10035 bp, 7 predicted proteins | sample 1853461 | NCBI WGS metagenome assembly PVMS01 (sample SAMN08582032, study PRJNA380276) | Marine sediment metagenome, whole genome shotgun sequencing project. | isolation source: ocean sediment barecode stripped | collected 2017
ATTACGACCTCGACCATCGCCTGTATGAATTTTTTCTGGGCCCTTACAACCAGTACACCTGCTGCTTTTTCAACCAGGCGCAAAACCTGGAGGAAGCCGAGGTCGAAAAACTGGAAATGGTTTGCAACAAGCTGGACCTGCGCGAGGGCGACAAGGTGCTGGACATTGGTTGCGGTTGGGGTGGTTTTGCCAAATACGCTGCTGAAACCCGGGGCTGCCAGGTCACCGGCGTCAGCATTTCAAAAGAGCAAGTCACCTTCGCACGCAGATATACAGAAGGCCTTCCGGTGGAGATCATTAATTGCGACTACCGGGACCTTCCCGGCCGCTTCGATGCCGGGCATTTCGACAAGGTCGTAATCATCGGCATGATCGAACACGTGGGCTACAAGAACTACCGCAAACTGGTCAACATCGTGCACCGGGCCATTAAGGATGACGGCATGTTCCTGCTGCACACCATCGGCAACAACCAGAGAACCACCGTTGTCGACCCCTGGATCGAAAAGTATATTTTCCGCAATTCCATGGCGCCTGCGATGTCGCAACTGGCGAATGCCTTTGAGGGCCTGTTCGTCGTTCAGGACTGGGAAAACTACGGGCACTACTACGTCCCTACCCTCGCAGCCTGGAGGCGGAGGTTCGAGGCGAACTGGCCACAAATTGCGGCGATTGAAACGGAACGTCGTTTTGATGAAAAATTCCGCCGGATGTTCAACTACTACTTTCTTTCCTGCAAGGCCGGCTTCGAAACAGAGAACATAAACCTGTGGCATATCGTGATGACCAAGGAAGGGAAAGGCACCGCCGTGTATCCACGCGTTAACCAGTTGGCGCAAAGCAGCGGCTGATCCGAAACTACCCCCAAAGCGAAGAGACCGGCTCTCCCCGCTCCTGTATCAATTCAAAACTGCGTAGGGAATGTACTCAAGCAGGCCACCACGGCTGATGTCCTCACCCACTTTCTGCCGCACCAGTCCGTCGCCCCAGGAGGTCGAGAACAACACGCCGCTGCTCTGGCTGGTGAACAATTCCAGGCCATCAGCAGTTGACCTGACGCGCAGGTAGTCTTCGCGCGCGCTGCCTTTCTTGTCGAACAAAGCGCGCTGCTGGTGCGGGTGCAGTGCCGTGTCCGCAATGCCCTGGCAGGCGAACAGGTAAGGCCGTCCGATAATCAGCAAGGTAACGAAAACCGAGACGGGGTTGCCGGGAAGACCAAGAAAGGGCGTGCCCAGGACCTGCCCGAAAGCGAAAGGCTTACCCGGCTTGATCGCGATCCGCCACAGGTCTATCGCACCCAGTGATTCGACCACGTCCTTGACGTGGTCTTCTTCTCCGACGGAAACACCGCCCGAAGACAGGATCACGTCGGCCTCATCGGCTGCCCGCGAAAACGTCTCCCGGATGACTGCCGGATCATCCTGTGCAACCCCCATGTCCACAATGTCGAATCCCCAGGCCGACAGTTGGCCGTGCATCGTGAATCGGTTCGAGTTGTATATCTGCCCCGGCCGGATTTTTGAACCCGGTTCCGCCAATTCGTCACCGGTGGATAGAATGGCCACCTTCAGGCGCCGGTAAACCGAAACCTCGCCAATGCCCTGCGAGGCAAGCAAACCCATATCCTGGGGTCGCAGGCGGTGGCCAGCTGACAGAATTTTCTGCCCTGCCCCGATATCCTGGCCCCGTGGACGAATATTGGCGCCAAATACGGGTAGTTTTTTAATCTGCACACTGTTTTCAGAAGCCTCGCAGTGCTCCTGCATGACCACGGTATCGGCACCTTCGGGCACCTCTGCCCCGGTGAAAATTCGCGCCGCGGTTCCGGGGGACAGAGCCCGGGGCACCGAGCCGGCGGTAATACGCTGGCTGAGTGGAATTGCTTTCTCTGCACCTGGCCACTCCGCATGCCGGAATGCGTAACCGTCCATCGCGCTGTTGTCAGCGGGAGGCACATCAATTGGTGCAATGATGTCTTGCGCCAGGCTGCGGCCCAGGCTGGAAACCAGATCGATTTCCTCGCCTTCGACCAGCCGTTTGCAGTCATTCAAAAGGAGACCTATGGCTTCGCTAACACTAAGCATGATCATTAGTCCTGATCCGGGTTTTGTATTTCCTGCTAATTTGCAGAGCTTGCATATACTGTCCAGTCGGCATTTTCTAACTTAATCATAATTATTATTGATATCTCATATCTACATGTTATATATATTATTTATTAATCACACTGGCATCAATTTTTGATCAATCCAGCTCTGTGCCTCAGCCAATGCGCCCGCATCGTTGATGTTGAAGAACGGTGATATATCAGACGTTTTCCAATCCAGGATAGCCAGTGGTTTGATTTTGAGAAACTGCTTGAACCCAGCCATGCCCTGCTCCAACACTGCGGATTCCAGCAACGGCAGCAGGCTTCGATTCCAGATGGAAAATGTAGGTTGCACTTCTTCCTGGTAGCGAACCACACAGCCTTCCGCGCCCAATTCCACGGCGTGCCGCTCCAGTTTCGCAGCCAGGTCCAGCGGCAGGAGTGGCGCGTCGCAAGGCGCGAGTAACAACCAGTCACAGCCGGCATCCAGGGTTGACAGCGCGGACAGCAAGCCGCCAAGCGGTCCGCAACTGCCGGGCTCCGGATCGGCCAGCTGCTGCAGTCCGTACGGAGTAAATTCTCCGGACACTTTTTCGACGCTCAACACCAGGCGGCCAACCTGCGGTTTCACACGATCGATCACGTGCTGGATGAGTGGTTTGCCGCCCAGCAATTCATGCGCCTTGATCACGCCTCCCATTCGCCTCGAACGTCCGCCAGTGAGTACCACTCCGGCGATCGAGGCAGCGGGCATCAGTCTTGCGCCAAACGCTCAACGGAGGCGACAACTGCAGCTTTCAATCCACTGCCGCCGGCCTGGTGGTATTCAAGCAGTTGCCGCCTCATGGAGGGCGCCCAAAAACGCTGCAGGTGGTCGGTCAGGCGCTCCACCGGGTCGTCGTGGAAACTGAAATTAACGGCGGTCTGATTGGCCATTTTTACGAGCTGTTCAACTTCTGACATGATTCTGAACCTTATTTACAGTCTGCTATGCACTGATTCTCTCTTTAAAAGTATAAATATTGTGCCGCCCGGGTCGCGCAAAACCGACCAGTGTCACGCCGCAGCGCTGCGCAAATTCTACCGCCAGAGTGGTGGGCGCGGAAACCGCCATGATCAATTCCATACCGGCCGCCGCCGCTTTGTAAACCATCTCGTAGCTGGCCCGGCTGGATACCAGCACAAAACCGTGTGACGGATCGAAGCCAGCCCGGAACAGGCTGCCGACCAGCTTGTCGAGCGCGTTATGGCGGCCAACGTCTTCGCGCAGCCGGACAATTTCACCATCCAGATGACACCAGGCAGCTCCGTGGGTAGCGCCGGTCACGGCCTGCAGGGGCTGGTGGGTATTGAGAGCCGCAACGGCTTTTTGCAGGGCTTTGTTGCTCACCTCGATGGTTTTGTCCACCGGCGACGGATATCGCAATGCCTGCTCGATATTCTCTGCTCCGCACAAACCACAACCGGTGCGGCCCGCCATGTTGCGGCGCTGTGTGCTGAGACGGTCAAACCACTCTTCCGTGATGGTCATCGCCAGTTCAATGCCACCCTCACGTGGAATGATGCGTATGCCCTGCAGATCATCCATGCTGCCAATCAGGCCTTCGGTCAGAGAGAAACCCAGGCCGAAATCTTCCAAATCCTCTGGCGTGGCCATCATCACAACATGGGAAACGCGGTTGTAAGTCAGCGCCACGGGCACTTCGCTCGCGATACTGTCATCTCGGTCCGCATCAGCGGAACCTGACTGCCCCAAGCGCCAGTTGGCGACAGGGACGAGGCGGGAAGTATTCATGGCAGGGCTGGTGAAGGGCCTGGGCCGCGCTCAGGCTCGCGCCTTGTCCAGCAAATCCTCTTGCTTGCGGGCGAAAGCCCGGTATTCCTTTTGCCATTTCGAGGGTTCAGTGACACGGGTTGCCTGCACCGCGGTCACTTTGTATTCGGGGCAATTGGTGGCCCAGTCGGAATTGTCGGTGGTAATTACGTTGGCGCCACTGGACGGAAAATGGAAAGTGGTATACACCACACCCGGCTGCACCCGATCGGTGATTACCGCACGTAAAACAGTGTCACCGGCACGGCTGTTGATTCCGCACCAGTCACCTTCGTTGATGCCCCGATCCTCCGCATCGAAGGGGTGGATCTCCAGCACGTCTTCGCTGTAAAACTCGGAGTTGGCGGTACGTCTGGTCTGTGCACCCACGTTGTACTGTGACAATATGCGGCCGGTGGTCATCAATAGCGGAAATTTGCGCGTGGCGCGTTCTTCAGTCGGAACGAAACCGGTGATCGCGAAATAGCCCTTGCCGCGCACAAACTCTCCCACGTGCATAGTTGGGGTGCCTTCCGGTGCTTCGTCATTGCAGGGCCACTGGATGCTGCCGAGGCGATCAATTTTCTCATAGCTGACGCCGTGAAAAGTGGGCGTCAACCGGGCGATCTCGTCCATGATTTCGGACGGGTGACTGTAGTTCATCGGGTAACCCATGGCATTGCTCAGCGCCATGGTCACTTCCCAGTCGGCCAGGCCCGCCAAAGGTTCGATGGCTTTGCGCACCGGCGAGATCCGCCGCTCAGCGTTGGTAAAAGTACCGTCCTTTTCAAGGAAAGAGGAGCCGGGCAGGAACACGTGTGCGAAACGCGCCGTCTCGTTGAGGAAAATATCCTGCACAATCAGGCATTCGAGCGACTTTAATGCGTGCTCAACGTGGTGGGTATTCGGGTCTGATTGCGCTACATCTTCGCCCTGGACATACAGGCCTTTGAAGCTGCCGCTGACCGCAGCATCAAACATATTCGGAATCCGCAAGCCGGGATCAGGGTGCAGATGCACGTTCCATTCATTTTCAAACAAAGCCCGCACGGCCGGGTCCGAAATATGACGGTAGCCGGGCAATTCGTGCGGAAAAGAACCCATGTCGCAGGAACCCTGCACGTTATTCTGGCCCCGCAAGGGATTCACGCCCACGCCTTCGCGGCCCAGGTTGCCGGTGGCCATGGCCAGGTTGGCAATGCCCATCACGGTAGTCGAACCCTGGCTATGCTCAGATACACCCAGACCGTAATAGATAGCACCATTGGGTTCAGTGGCGAACAGGCGCGCCGCGGCCCGTAACTCAGATGCCGGGATACCGGTGATCCGCTCCGTGTTTTCCGGAGAATTCTGTTCGCCGCTGATGAACTCCCGCCATTTCCGGTAAGCATCTTCTTCACATCGCTCGGCGATGAAATCGGCGGCCTCCAGGCCTTCGGTGATGACCACGTGCGCCATCGCGTTAATGAATGCCACATTACTCCCGGGCAGCAGCGACAGGTGGTGGTCCGCCTTGATGTGCGCTGAGCCGACCAATTCGATCTTGCGCGGATCGACCACGATCAGCTTCGCGCCCTGGCGCAGGCGATGCTTCAGGCGCGAGGCGAATACAGGGTGTGCGTCGCTGGGATTGGCGCCCATCACAATGATCACGTCGGCGTGTGCCACGGAATTAAATGCCTGGGTACCGGCCGACTCTCCCAGGGTAGTCTTCAGACCATAGCCGGTAGGCGAATGGCACACGCGGGCGCAGGTGTCCACATTGTTGTTACCAAAGGCGGCCCGGACCATTTTCTGCACCAGGTAGGTTTCCTCATTGGTGCAGCGGGACGAAGTGATACCACCGATGCTGTCGGGGCCGTATTTGTCCTGGATGGTACGCAGACGGTCTGCTGTGTATCGAAAGGCTTCGTCCCACGAAACTTCCCGCCACGGGTCATCAATGCTCTCGCGAATCATGGGTTTTGTGATCCGGTCCTTGTGGGTGGCGTAGCCGAAGGCGAAACGCCCCTTGATGCAGGCATGGCCTTCATTGGCCTGGCCCTGCTTGTCCGGCGTCATGCGTAAGACTTCGTCCCCCTTGAGCTCCGCATGAAATGAACAGCCCACGCCGCAGTAAGCACAGGTGGTGGTTACGCTGCGCTCCGGCAGGCCTTGCTCAATGATGGTTTTTTCATTCAGTGCTTCAGTCGGACAGTTGTCTACACAAGCGCCGCAGGAAACACAATCGGAATCCATGAAGCTTTCCAACTGGCCGGCGGTAACTTTGGATTCAAAGCCGCGGCCATGGACGGTCAGTGCGAAAGTGCCCTGGATGTCATCACAAGCCCGCACGCAGCGGTAACAGACGATGCACTGGGAAGGGTCGAAGGTGAAATAGGGGTTTGAAGTATCTTTTTCTGCATCCCGGTGGCTTATGCCTTCCAGACCGTAACGGCTGCTCTCCACGCCCAGCGCCTCGGCTGTATCCTGCAGCTCGCATTCGCCGTTGGCAGAACAACTGACACAGTCCAGCGGGTGATCGGATACATAGAGTTCGACCACGTTGCGGCGTAGCCCATTCAATCGATCAGACTGGGTTGTGACCACCATACCCTCTTCGGCCTGCGTGGTGCAGGATGCCGGATAACCTTTACGGCCTTCTATCTCCACCAGGCAGACGCGGCAGGAACCGAACGCGTCCAGGCTGTCCGTGGCACACAGTTTGGGCACTTTGACGCCAGCTTCCGCGGCAGCGCGCATGATCGAGGCTCCCTCGGGAACCGTGATCTCATGGCCATCCACATTGAGGCAAACAAAGCCTCCGATTTTGATCGGAAGCGGCGTGCCGAAGTCTGCGTCACGGTTTGCTATGGGATTTGCTTTTGGATGATACATATCAAAATTCCAGTGAATTAGTCACAAATCTGGCATCAATTCTATCAGCGATTGAAATCTTCCGGGAAATGCTTGATGGCACTGCGCACCGGGTAAGGCGTCAATCCACCCATGGCGCACAAAGATCCTTCAACCATGGTGTCGCAGAGATCATCCAGAACCTCCAGGTTGAAAGCGCGTTCTTCGTTGGCCACGATACGGTCAATCACTTCAACACCACGCACCGAACCAATCCGGCATGGCGTGCATTTACCACAGGACTCCACGGCACAGAATTCCATTGCGAAACGCGCTTGCTGCGCCAGGTCCACGCTGTCATCAAAAACCACGATGCCGCCATGGCCCAGCATGCCCCCGATTTCGGCCAGGGCTTCGTAATCCAGCGCCACATCCCACTGCGACTGCGGCAGATAGGTACCAAGGGGGCCGCCTACCTGGATCGCACGTACAGGCCGGCCACTGGCTGTGCCGCCACCGTAATCCTCGACCAGCTCTCGCAGTGTGGCGCCGAACGGCAGTTCCACCAGGCCTCCACGCTTGATATTACCGGCCAGTTGAACGGTCAGCGTCCCACGCGAACGTCCGCTGCCGAAGTCACGGTAATGGGCGGCGCCCTCGGCCAGGATGGTGCTGATCGCGCCCAGCGACAGTACGTTGTTGACCACGGTCGGCAAACCCATCAGGCCTTTGATTGCGGGCAGAGGAGGCTTGAAGCGGATCAGGCCGCGCTTGCCTTCCAGGCTGTCCAGTAAGGATGTTTCCTCACCGCAAATGTAAGCGCCTGCGCCTATTCTCAAATCAATACTGAAATCCCGATTTGAGCCACAGATACCGGTGCCGAGAAAGCCCGCCTGTTCCGCTCTTGAGAGCGCTTCACTCAATACTTTCCTGCAGTGTGGATATTCAGAACGCAAATAGATATAGCCCTCGGTAGCACCGACTGCCAGACCAGCGATCGTCATACCCTCGATCATCTGGTAGGGGTCCGCCTCCATCAACAAACGATCAGCGAAGGTCCCGGAGTCACCTTCATCGGCATTACACACGATGTATTTTTGATCAGCGACGGTATCGAGCACGGTCTGCCATTTGATGCCGGTGGGGAAAGCAGCGCCGCCGCGGCCACGCAGACCGGATTCCTTGACCTCATCGACGATGGCCTGTGGCGCCATTTCCAGTGCCCGCGCCAGGCCCACGTAGCCGCGCAGCGACTGGTAGTCCTCGAGTGAAACCGGATCAATCAGTCCGGCCCTGGCAAAAGTCAGCCGTTGCTGCCTCGCCAGCCAGGAAATCCCGTCAACCAGGCCCAGGGCCAGCGGGTGTTGGGCCTCTCCGGGGAACCCCGCCTCAAACAATCCCGGCACATCCACAGCACCAACCGGAGCAAAGGCCAGGCGGCCGGAATCCGTTTCAACTTCAACCATCGGTTCCAGCCAGAATGCGCCGCGAGAGCCATTGCGGATCACTTCGACATCCAGTCCCCGGCCGGCCGCACCCTCCCGGACCAATTTCGCAACAGCATCCGCACCCAGTGCACAGGCCGTTGCATCCCGTGGCACAAATACCCTGATAGCCATCAGCCCCGGGCCTCCATCTGTGCGATCAGATCATCGAATTTTTCTGCCGTCACGCGGGCGTGCAATTCATCGTTGACACGCAACGAGGGGGAGCAGGCACAGTTGCCCAGACAATAGACCGGCTCCAGCGTGAACAAACCGTCGGGCGTGGTTTCACCGTAATCGATGCCCAACCGTTCCTTCGCATGGTGTTCCAACTCGCGGGATCCCATGGCCTGGCAGGCTTCTGCGCGGCACAGGTGAAGGATGTTCTCACCGGCCGGCTCACCGCGAAAGTCGTGATAGAAACTCATCACGCCGTGAATTTCGGCCCGGGACAGGCTCATGGCTGACGCCAGCATTGAAATGGATTCGTGCGGGATGTGTCCGAGCTTGTCCTGAATCGAGTGCAACACGGGGAGCAATGCGCCAATTTTCCCTCGATGGGATTCAATGGCGGACTCCACAATTTCTTTAAGTGCAACAGCTGAAGAACTCATGGTTTCAATCCTGCGAGCCAGACGAACTCAAGTCTTAAATACATAATCTTTAAAGGTATCGCGCAAATCCATCTTCTGAATTTTACCAGTCGCCGTGTGCGGAATTTCATCGACAAACTGAACGTCATCCGGCATCCACCATTTTGCAATCTTTCCGTCCAGATAGGCCAGGATTTCTTCCGCGGAAATCTCCGAACCCGGATCCCGGACCACGATCAACAAGGGCCGTTCACTCCACTTGGGATGCGGCAGCCCAATCACCGCAGCCTCGGTGACGCCCTGGCAGCCGACTGCGACATTCTCGATTTCAATCGAAGAAATCCACTCGCCGCCGGACTTGATCACGTCCTTGTCACGGTCGGTGATCTGCATGAATCCCAGCGGGTCGATGGTGGCGATGTCTCCGGTATCGAACCAGCCGTCATCGGTCAACACCTGCTCGTCAATCCTGTAATAGCCTTTTGAAACCGCGGGACCCTTGACCAGCAGGTGGCCGAAAGAACTGCCATCACGCGGCAGGTCACCGCCGTCATCATCGACGATTTTCATTTCCACCATGTAGGGCGATCTACCCTGCTTTTCCTTCAGTTTCAACTGGGCTTCGCGATCCAGGCTGGAGGTGGCGTGTTTCATTTTGCCGACGGAGCCAACCGGTGACATTTCCGTCATGCCCCAACCGTGGATCAGCTCAACACCATAGTCCAATTCGAATTTCCGGATCATCATGGGCGGACAGGCAGCCCCACCCACCACCACACGATTCAGATAAGGCAGCTTCTTGCCGGTTTCCTCCAGATACTGGAGCAGGCCTAACCAGACCGTGGGTACCGCTGCTGTTGCGGTGACTTTTTCAGAGTCCAGCAGCTCATAAATACTCTCGCCGTCCATGCCAGCGCCCGGCATGATCATCTTGGCGCCTGCGGCGGGCACCGCGTAGGTCAGCGCCCAGGCGTTGGCGTGGAACATGGGCACAATGGCCAGGATCACGTCTTCGGAGGTCAGTCCGAAGACATCCGGCTGGTTGACCGTGAGCCCGTGCAGAACATTGGAGCGATGTGAGTACAGCACACCCTTGGGATTACCGGTGGTTCCCGAGGTGTAGCACAAGGCAGCCGCCGTGTTCTCATCGAAAGTTTTCCACTGGAAATCGTCATCGACGGCGCCAATCCAGTCCTCGTAGGCCACCGCGCCGGGCAGTGA
>PVMS01107182.1_pt1 | contig 10034 bp, 13 predicted proteins | sample 1853461 | NCBI WGS metagenome assembly PVMS01 (sample SAMN08582032, study PRJNA380276) | Marine sediment metagenome, whole genome shotgun sequencing project. | isolation source: ocean sediment barecode stripped | collected 2017
GCGCGCCAGTGGTTATGACTTCCGCCTGTTCCGCAACGATGCGCTGGAGTTTGCATCAACCCTGTTCAAGCCGATCAAGGACAGTGAGTTTGATTACGCCAAGGTCGAGGCCGTTCCCGATGAGCATCGCCAGGACTGGCGCTGGCAGTACAAGCCACGCTACGCCGGAAAGTTCGGCAAAAAGGCGCTCTGGTCAGAGGCTCAAACCTTTGATGTCAAGCCCACAGCGGATCCCTGTTTGTAAATTGATGGGCATTTGATGGGCAAAATTTATGGGGACTTGTAGTCCCCGGGAGTCAGACCTGTGCCAGCCAGCGAAAAAAATATTTTATTTGTCTTTCCCGGACAAGGATCTCAATACAGCGGTATGGGTGGCGACCTGTATCAGGAATATGCGACCGTCAGAAACGTCTATGATCAGGCCAGCGACGTCCTGGATTACGATGTTGCAGAACTGTCCTTTAGTGATCGCAAAGATCAGCTCAATCTGACCCGCTTCACACAACCCGCCCTGCTCACTCACTCCATCGCCTGTCTGCAGGCCTTCCGGGATTTGACTGACGATCGTCTGGAGCCGGCCATGGCTGCAGGACACAGCCTGGGCGAGTACTCCGCACTGGTCGCAGCAAGGGTCCTCAGCTTCGAATCCGCTCTGAAACTGGTGCAGAAGCGGGGCGAGTTGATGGGCACTTATGGTGCAGGCGAGATGTCTGCTTTTCCTCTGAATCTCGATACCATCCGCCCCATAGCCGAGCGCTACCATTGTGCAATTGCCGCTTGCAACCTGCCCGAGCAAACGGTCATCGGCGGTCGGGCCGAGGACCTGGCACTGGTGGAGCAGGTCGTTCAGGAGGAGTTTGCACGCAAGCGGCCGGTGCGTCTGAAAACTGAAGGCGCTTTTCACACTTATTACATGGTCAAAGCCGCACAAAAATTCCGTTCGGTGCTGGATGCGGCCGAGTTTGAATCCACCGAGGTGCGGGTCTTATCCAATTTCACCGGCGTCGAACACGAAGCGGATCCAGCCACGATCAGGGCACGCCTGTTTTTTCAGTTATTCAATCCGGTCATGTGGTATTCGAATCTGCAAACGGCTTTTGCCAGCGGTATTCAAACTATTTTTGAATTCGGTGGCGGTATCGGTCCGGCCACTGAACCCGATGAAAAGCGTCCAAACCTGGAAGGCATGATCAAAAGGAGCCTGCGTGGTTCCGGCCTGGAAATCTCCTATCAATCCGCTATCAACAGCCGCACCCTCACCCAGGCTGTTGATCTGGTGGAACCCCGTCATGGGGGTTAATCAGGTTCCCATAATTTCCATTCTGATCTGGATACTTCAACTCGCCCTTATCATTCACGTCCTTAAAACGGGCCGTAATCGTTATTGGATTTTCATGTTGTTGTTTATGCCAATGATCGGTGGCATTGCCTACGTGGTGATCGAAATACTACCGGAGTTTTCCGGCAGTATTTCAGGCCAACGCGCGGTGCGCAATGTAAAGAAGACCCTCAACCCGGGTGCAGAACTCAGGCATCATGAAGCGGCATGGGAGCAATCCCAAAACGCAGACAATGGCCGTCGCTATGCTGAAGCCCTGCTGGATGCGGGTAAGAATACCGAGGCCGAGGAAATCGCAGATCAGGCCCTGAAGGGATTTTTCGCACATGAACCCACACTGCTCCTGCTCAAGGCAAGAATTCAATTTGAGACGGGTCGACCGGCAGATTCCCTCGAATCACTTGCAGCCCTGCAGGAGCACAACCCCGAATTTCGTAACGCTGCTGGACACTTATTGTATGCACAAGCACTCGAAGCCAATGGCCAGAAGGAAAAGGCCATAGACGAATACACCGCTGTTTCAAAATACTTTCCCGGCGTTGAGGCGCGCTATCGCCTGGCTTTGTGTCTGAAATCCACAGGAGATGAGCAGGCATCAAGAGTGGCAATGGAATCCATAATCAATGATGCAAAATTGGCCCCCGCCCATTTCCGTAAGAGCCAAAAACCCTGGCTCGATGCCGTCAAACGGGAACTGGCCTGAGTCGGTGAAAAGGTCCTGACCCCTGACGCAATGCGGGTTTATCAGATCGTCGGTGGTGTGTTTGCGCTGACGATCCTCGCCGCCACTTTCCCGGTATTTCTGAAACGATGTGGCAAACGACTGTCAAAATAATAAGCATCGCCACGTGCGAGCACCCAGGTCTCTCCGGCAACGGTCAGTTCGATTTCACCCTCGACCACAACGCCGCCTTCCTCGCCTGAATGGGTCAGAAGGTCTTCGCCGGTATCTGATTCAGGCTCATAGTTTTCCCACAAAATAGACATCTTGCGGTCATGCCTCGATGCAGCGATCAGCCTGTACTCAATGTCCCCGGTTCCAACATCAGGCAATTGACCAGCGCGGTATACAACATCCTCCTTGCCCTGCATATCGCGGGTGAAGAATTCCGCCATGGTCATGGGAAATGCTGCCAGGATTTTTTGTAAAGAACCTACAGACGGGCTGACCCGGTCCTGTTCAATCAATGAGACCATGCCATTGGTGACCCCGGCCCGCTTGGCCAGTTCGCGCTGGCTCAGACCAAAAGCGGTACGCACCGCCCGTAACTTCTTACCGACTTCCATACTCATCATTCACTTCCAAAAGTGACTGTCTATTAAAATAGACACCATACCTAAAGCTGCCGTGCAATGACACTAAAAGCTGGAGCAGTGCTGGGGTCAGAGTGGTTTTCATAGTAAAACATTCCGGATTTTGAGAGCTGCAGTGAAAAAGTACTCTGACCCCTGTGAACGGGCGGAGCGAGTGCAAATACTGACAATGTATTTTAGAAATGGGCGATAAACCACATTGATAACGCTTCGCCCGGTGAAAGGGGTCAGAGCCCTTTTTTGGGGTGTGCGTTTCCAAGTTGGGATGTTATTGTCTAAAAAAGGGATCTGACCCCGGCTTTACTCAAGCCCGGCTCTGTAAGAAGTACGACTGTAGTTAAGTTCAGAGCGCCAGCGCCTCGCGTGCCGGAACGTAGTCATAGCCGAGGTCGCGCGCTACGTCTTTATAAGTGACTTTACCGCGGTGGACATTGAGGCCCTCGAGTAGGTGAGGGTCATCCAGCATCGCCTGCTTGCCGCCTTTGCCGGCAATCGCCAGCGTGAACGGCAACGTGGCATTGTTGAGAGCAAACGCCGATGTGCGCGGAACTGCGCCCGGCATATTGGCGACACAGTAGTGAACAATATCATCAACAATGTAAATGGGATCAGCATGGGTGGTCGCTTTTGAGGTCTCGAAACAACCACCCTGGTCGATGGCCACATCCACCAGGACTGAGCCCTTGCGCATCATCGAAAGGTGCTCGCGGGTAACCAGCTTGGGTGCTGCCGCTCCAGGAATCAAAACACCGCCGATCACCAGATCAGCGTCCAGGATATGCCGTTCTATCGATTCGGCGTTGGAGTAAACAGTTTCAATCTGGCTGGAGAATATTGCGTCCAGATAACGCATAACCTCCAGGTTACGGTCCAGCACCACAACTCTGGAACCCATTCCAACAGCCATCTGGCAGGCATTGAAACCGACCGTACCGCCGCCGATGATCACAACTTTGGCTGGCTCAACTCCCGGAACACCGCCAAGCAGGACTCCGGAACCACCGTGTGCTTTTTCCAGGCACCAGGCGCCTGCCTGAATGGACAGGCGGCCGGCCACTTCGGACATCGGCGCCAGCAGCGGCAATTGACCGGAATCATCCGTCACGGTCTCATACGCGATACAGCTTGCACCGCAATTAACCAGGTCTTCTGTCTGCGGTGCATCCGGAGCAAGATGCAGATAAGTGAAAAGAGTATGGCGTTCTTTTAACATCGCGCGTTCAACGGCCTGGGGTTCCTTCACCTTGACGATCATTTCCGCCGTATCGAATACTTCCTCCGCAGTCTGCAGAATAGTCGCTCCAACCGCTTCGTAATCGCTGTCGGCTACGCCTATACCGTGCCCGGCTGTTGTCTGAACAAAAACTTCGTGATCACGCAAGGTCAGCTCACGCACGGATGCCGGAACCAGGCCTACCCGGTACTCATGGTTCTTGATTTCCTTGGGCACTCCAACTCTCATGTCACTCTCCAATTCATTGCTAATCTTCTAATTTTATCCTGAAATACATGGTTTTGTGTCCTGTTATATTAGATAATCCAGTTTATAATTCTGTTTTTAGTTCTTTTTGAAGGCTTTTGCATGGGAAATAATTTCAGAAAACCAAAGCCGCTGGATCGGACTGATCGGAACATTCTCAAAAATCTGCAGGCGGATGGACGAATCTCCAATGTGGCGCTGGCCAAAAAAGCTAACCTCACAACCACCCCTTGCCTGGAACGTGTAAGACGCCTTGAACGAGATGGTTACATCATGGGTTACAGCGCACGCCTCAACCCTCAACTACTCGAGGCCAGCTTGCTGGTTTTTGTTGAAATCAATTTGCTGCGGACCTCACCCGGAGCCTTCAGGGAGTTCCGTCGACAGGCCATTCAATTGCCCGAGTTATTGGAGTGCCACCTGGTATCCGGCAACTTTGATTACCTACTCAAAGCCCGTGTGCGTGATATGCAGGAATATCGCAATTTACTGGGTGAGAAAATCCTCGCTCTGCCTGGCGTGGCGGACTCGCGCAGCTATGTCGTCATGGAAGAAGTGAAAGAAACAATGTCCTTGCCACTGTTCAAAAACTGATGCACAGGCCAAAGCCCGATTCGGAACCTATGAAAACACTTGTTCTCTACCATGATGAATGCCTGAATCACGACCCGGGACCGCGGCATCCGGAAGGGGCGGACCGTGTCCGGGCTATTCTTTCCGCGCTGAAAAATATGGCGGGTATCGAAATATTGCCAAGTCCCCTGGCCAACAGGGAACAGGTGTGCCGCGCACACGATCCACATTACTGGCAAAAACTGGTCGACCTGGAACCTGATAACGACCGGCTGGCACTGGACCCGGACACATTTCTTTCAGCGGGTTCGATCAATGCTGCGTTGCGTGGCAGTGGTGCTGGCTGTTTTGCCATCGACCAGATCTTTGCAGGAAAATCTCGTAATGCATTTTGTGTGACCCGCCCACCGGGTCATCACGCAGAAGGCAATATGGCTATGGGTTTCTGCCTGCTCAACCATGCTGCTGTAGCGGCCAGGCATGCTTTGGCAGTGCATGGCGTTGAGCGGGTTGCGATACTGGATTTCGATGTACATCATGGTAACGGAACCCAGGCCATTTTTGAGCAGTCTCCGGAAGTATTGTACGTTTCCAGTCACCAGATGCCTCTCTATCCGGGAACAGGCTATGCGGACGAGACCGGATGCGGCAACATCCTCAACCTTCCTCTGCCGCCCGGTGCTGGCAGTTCCCAATTCCGTACGAGCTGGTCAACATTGGGATTGCCGGCCTTACACAGCTTTCAACCCGGCCTGATCATCGTTTCAGCAGGATTCGACGCGCACCAGGACGACCCCCTGGGGCAGTTGGAGTTGCAGGATGATGACTATTCCTGGATTACACAGCAAATCTGTGAATACGCCAATAAGGCCTGTGCCGGCAGGGTGGTTTCGATACTCGAAGGCGGCTATAACCTCAAGGCCCTTGCAAGTGCCTCTACTGCCCATGTTGAGGCGCTGACGTCCTGATTGGCATCTGTTATTATGCTAGCGTAGTGTCCTGAAAGCGGGTGTCGTATAATGGCATTACCCCAGCTTCCCAAGCTGGAGATGACGGTTCAATTCCGTTCACCCGCTCCAATTTTGCGATGGAACCCACAAGACACCCGCTGATGTCGCAGTTTAAAAATCACGTTTGATATATAATGCGCTTCCTTGTTTTTTGATCAAACTCATTAAGAACATGCGAAAATTTATTTTTAAAGTACTAATAATAACCTTAACAGTTCTTTTAATGCCGTTGGTGGCCCAGTCCGATTATTCAAACGCGCGACTGGAAGCAGATCGTTTGTACCAAAACGGTGACTTTGCCAGCGCCCATAAGAAATACCAACGGCTGGCAAAAGAGGGAGACAGCTTTTCACAATACCGGGTTTCCTACATGTATTTGATGGGACAGGGTAAAAAAGTGGATTTGATCGAGTCTGTTGCCTGGTCGGTGCTGGCCGCACAGGGCAAGCAGGAGGATCTGGTTGATTACATGCAAACAATTGCCAGAATAGTGCCTGTGAATAAGCGCAAAAAGGCAGACAAAAAGATCACCCAATACATGCTCAAGTGGGGCACCGAGGTGGAGTCCGGCTCAAATTCGAGCGGTAGTGTCAACGGCTGTACGGGCACGCGCCTGTGCAATCACGCCAGCAGTCCGCGACGCGTCCGCATGCCGGTTAATTTGTGGACCGCCAATGACAGTGACGATGACGAGCAGCTTAGAACCAGGGCGATAGACCTCAATCAAGCCATCCTGAAAAACCGCGAAGCCGAAATACTCGGTAGCGCGCAGCATGAAACCGGCTAAAATATTCCAGTAAGCTTGTTTATACCCTGTAGGAGGCCGCCATGCGGGCGATTTCTTTTCATAAACCTTTCGCCCACATGGCAGCCTTCTACACGCCTGTGCAGATTTACCTAAGCCACATCCAGGAATCGCTGCACGATCAGATCATCGGCCAGGCTCTCCAGCTTCCAGTTTTTCAGGAAACCACAATGCCCGCCGTAACGAGAAATAATTAACTCCAGCACGGGGTTTTTCGGGATATCTTCAAAGTCTGCAACCGGTACTACCGGATCATCCGCTGCGGTCAGTATGGTTGATGGAATCTGTAAAGAAGCCAGTCTTTGATGGGCAATTGAATAGCCATCGAAATAGGCCTCTGCACTCTCGAATCCGGCGTGGCGAGTTGCCAGGTAATGGGTTCGTTCCCTTAAACCCCGGATTTCATGCCAGCGCTCATCGCCATACAAATCGTGAAATGCAGCCTGCTTGATGCGCAGGGAACGCGACCATTTTCGCTCGAAATATCGTTCATAGAATTTCAGACTCTGCTCCATCGCTAGCATCGCGTGAGCGGGGTTGATCACCGGACATATTGCAACAATCCGGCCCAGGTTCAACCCCGCTTCCTGCGCTTTCAAGGCTACTCGCAGGGAAAAATTTCCGCCCAGGGAGTAGCCGCACAAAAACCAGGGACCTGTATCCAGTCGATCCTGCAAATTTCGCAGCGAGTGGACGACTTCGTCCAGGCGGCAGGAATGAAATATGCCGGGATTCAGATGATGGGTATCCCCGTGGTCACGGAAATTGAGTCGGAATACGTCGAAACCGGCATCATACAAACGGGCGCTGCTTGACAGGATGTAGTTGGAGTTAACACTGCCTTCCCAACCGTGCAATAAAACCACCAGGCCGCGGCTTTGTTTTTCCTGCTTTGTGTACAAACCCTGTAACCTGATATCTGAACCATCATCTCCGGCACCCCCATCAAGGGTCCATACTTCAGCCCGTTCGCGCAGGACAACCGAGTGTTTCAAGGCCTGGCGCCGGCGGATAGCACTGCTGTTCAACACAGATTGAATATGGCGGCCGCGTAAACCAACAGGTGGTACGAATTGTCTGAATAACTCATCCATCGCCGGCCGAATCCGTGTGTTCAAAGGCGCTGCGTATCACATCTTCTGCTGTGCGGGCGATTTCCCTCCGCTGCAGACCGGCCGGATAAATCAGCGGCAGTATGCGTAATTGCGCCACGCAGGGCTCTTGCATCAATAAGCGGAAGAAATTGGCCATAAAATTCTCGCCAGGCAGAAATGTCATGCCAGGGTAGTGACGCCCATCGCGCTGATAGCGCACCATGACCGGCTGCACCGGTGAATTGGTGTCCAGCGCAGCGGCAAACATCCTGGCATGAAAACGTTTGACGCCATCTCCGGGCAGAATGCCGCCTTCCGCAAAAATGGCGACTTTTGAACCCATATTCAGTCGCTGCGCCATCACGGTGGCAACACCGCTGGCAGAATCATGGCTGCCACGACGGTGATAAACCGTATCGCCGAAAGAGGCGATCCAGCCGGCCACCGGCCAGTTCTCAATTTCCGCCTTGGCGACAAACCCCATAGGAGACACGCTGTGCAGCAACAGGATATCCAGCCACGATATGTGGTTGGCAACCACCAGTTGCGCACCTGGAACAAACTCACCACTTACGCTTCTCTTCAGCCCAAAAATAGCGCAGGTCCAGCCCGACCACCAATTCAACAAGATGCTTCTTAGCGGCTTTCCACGCACATGCACGCCCCGGAATGCCGAAGTCTGGGCGAGCAAAGTCGGGGGCAGACCGAAAAACAGGTGTAGTAACAGGCAGGGCAAGCGATAAAGTAATCTGAGTGCAGCCATCAGCTCTCGCGCTTTCTGCTGATCTTGACAGTCAGGTTGGCGGCGCAGTTGAGGTCTCCCTGGTCATCCCGGATCAGGATCCGCCACACGTGCAGCGAGCGTCCCAGGCTGACCGGCCGGCAGACCGCAGTCACACGGCCTGAGCGCACCGCTTTGAGGTGGCTTCCGCTCACTTCAACCCCGGCAATCCTGGCGCCTTCTTCACCCATTGTCAGCATATGGGATGCGTAACTGCCGAGTGATTCCGCCAGGCTGATCGAAGCCCCGCCATGCAACAAGCCAAAAGGCTGCACCGTGCGGTGGTCAACCGGCATTTCACCACAAACAAAATCAGGGGCCACGGCAGTAATCAACATGCCCAGGTTGCCTTCCAGGCCAGAAGCGCCCTGTTGATTGATTTTTACAAGGCTGGGACAGCCCTGGCTTATATATGTTTTCAATAGATATTCACGCAAATATAAGAACCGCGAAAGCGTATCACAGGCACCGAAAATGCGGTATCCCGCAGACCACATTTTAAATCTGCCCACAATCAGCGACAATGGTCAGCCGTTTTTCGAGGTTTTGACGTGAAACAATTTGAAGTACGCATTGTCAGCAGCGGAAAATCATTTCAGGTTGCACAAGGGGAGTCGATTCTTACTGCGGCTCTCCGCCAGGGCGTGATGCTGCCTTATTCCTGCAAAAATGGGACCTGCGGCAGCTGTAAAGGGGTGGTTCAGAGCGGTGAAGTTCATTATCCGTTTCATCCTCCGCTGGCGCTGCAGCGGAGTGACATTGCTGATGGTCAGGCGCTGATGTGCCAGGCCGAGCCCATCGAAGATCTGCTCATCGATGTACGTGAAATTGAAGCCGTCCGTGACATCCAGGTCAGGCTGTTGCCTGCCCGTGTGGTTGAAAAAAAGCGGCTTGCGGAAAACGTGGTGAGCCTGCGCCTCAAACTGCCCAGGGCGCAGCGCCTTCAGTTCCTGGCCGGTCAGTACATTGATGTGCTGCTCGCCGGTGGCAAGCGGCGCGCCTTTTCCATCGCAAGCTGCCCTTCTCTGGAGGACGAGATTGAACTTCACATCCGGCACGTGGACGGCGGCGATTTCACGGGCTTTGTCTTTGACGAATTGAAAGAGCGGGATATCCTGCGCCTGGAAGGCCCGCAAGGTAATTTTTTTTGTTTGCAACGACAAACCGGAGCGCCCCATGATTATGATGGGCGGAGGCACGGGTTTCGCGCCATTGAAATCAATGATCGAAAATCTGCTCGAACAGGGCGACCAGCGTGAAATTTACCTCTACTGGGGGACGCGAAACCGGGCCGAGCTATACCTTGATGAATTGCCCTCGCAATGGGCTCGCGAACATGGCCACATCCATTATCAACGCGCGATCCTGGAGCCCGCCGGGTCATCTGACAGTCAAGCTTTCCACGGATTTGTGCACCAAGCCGTGCTTGCGGATTTTCCTGATTTATCCGGCCACGATGTCTATATGAGTGGCCCTCCAGCGATGATCGATACGGCCAAGTTGGCATTTCAATCCGCCGGAGTTGTCGACAGGCGTCTCTACTACGATTCTTTCGAGTTCGGACTGGATGTCCCGGTGCGCGTGCTGGCCCGTCCACATTAAGATAAATTCGCCTGTAGGAGGCCGCCATGCGGGCGA
>PVMS01160488.1_pt1 | contig 10034 bp, 6 predicted proteins | sample 1853461 | NCBI WGS metagenome assembly PVMS01 (sample SAMN08582032, study PRJNA380276) | Marine sediment metagenome, whole genome shotgun sequencing project. | isolation source: ocean sediment barecode stripped | collected 2017
GCTTGTCCTTACTCTCTTCATGGGGAGAACTGGATCTGGATATAAAGCAAGAATCAATGACTCTGAATGGCATGACACATGCCAATCCAGATCTTCCGCTATTCCTGGGTGCCTTCAGGGATCAATCTCCGGTGAAGATGGAGTTGCATGAAATGTTGCCTTCCGGAACAAGCTATTTTCTACACCTGGGCATTGGCGACGGGGTAAAATTTAAGCAAGAGGCCATTTCTTATCTGGATGGATTGGGGAAAGGCCCGGAAATTGAAGAAGAAACAGAACGGATTAGCACGCTATATGGTATTGACCCCCTGGATGACCTGGTCCGGATCCTGGCTGATGAAATGGCCTGGTTTGCTATCGAAGGAGTGACAATGGATGCTTCTGAAGAGTTTCTTGTTATTGAGACCAGAAGTCGCAGCGAAACGGTTGAGGTGGTTATGCGTTGGCTAGAGACTTACCTCCAGGTACACGCCTTTGATATGCGGTCACTTCGAAATGTGTATCAGCTGGATAATCAGACAAGCTTTAACATTTACAGTCTCCCCGACCAGTTCTTCAAAGGAACCGCTACCGGTCGTCTGTTCAATAAGTACTTTACTGTATATGAAAACTACCTTATTTTTGGACCCTCTGTGGATGCCCTTTCCAGGGTAATCTACCAGAATGTGCTTCAAAAGACCTTTATCAACGATCCAGTTTTTAAGGAGATTTCAGATTATCTCTCCAACCGCAGCAATGTAACCTTGTTCTTCGAACCATATGCATTCATGGACTATAGAAAAGAGTTATTGAATGAGAAGATGTCAGCTTATCTGGAAAAGATGGAACTCTTTTTTCGACGGATCCCGGGTGTGGTTGTACAGTATAGTACAGAAGGAGATCTTATATATCAAAGCATCTCTTGCAAATATACGCTACAGATCAAGGACAAGGCTCTTACAGTTTGGGAGAGCCTGATGGATACGGCTGTTGTGATCAAACCGACTCTGGTTGTTAACCATAACACTTCGGAAAAGGAGATTTTTGTCCAGGACATGGCCAATAAGGTCTACTTGATCAACAGTACGGGAAGGGTTCTATGGAAGCAAGCTGTGGATGGCCCCATACTTGGAGGTGTGCATCAGGTGGATTTTTACAAGAATGGCAAATTACAGTACCTCTTTAATACAGCAAAGAAAATCCATTTGGTTGACAGGAACGGCAACTATGTGGAGCGTTACCCCATTTCTTTTAGGTCCGATGCAACCAATCCACTGGCACTTTTTGACTATGATAAAAGCCGGAATTATCGCCTCTTTGTAGCCACAGAGGATCGAAAGATCTATCTGTATGATATTGAGGGGAATATGATTACCGGTTGGAAATTTGGGAAAACAGAATCGATGGTTTCATCAGAAATACAGCACTTCAGAGTAGGCGATAAGGATTATATCGTTGCTGTTGATCAGAACAGATGCTATTTTCTTGATCGACGGGGTAAGGAAAGGATCAGGCTGAAGGAACGAGTGGTTCTGTCGCCGCAAAATCCACTTATACTCGATATGAATATAAGAGAGGAGCGACCCAGATGGATTTCAACGGATACCTCAGGGAGTGTGAGAGCAATCTATCTGAATGGATCTGTGTCCAGTCTGTTATCCAGAGAGATGTCACCGAATCACTTGTTCTCCATGGAGGATATGAACAGAGATGGAATCCCTGAATATATTTTTGTGGATGGTGATGAACTGGAAGTAGTCAAGCAAGATGGCAAACGCTTGTTCAGTTACAAGGTGAAGGAGCGTATCAGCGAAAGGCCTGATATATATAAATTTTCGGCTTCCGATATAAAAATCGGAATCACCGATCGTTCCAGGAACAGAATATACCTGATCAATTCGGATGGTTCCCTCTACGGAGGGTTTCCACTAAAGGGATCCACCAGGTTCAGTATCGGGTATTTTAAAGGTTCGGAAAGTAGGTTCAATTTGATTGTTGGAAGTGAAAACAACTTTCTTTACAATTATTCAATTGAGTAGTCATGAGGAAAACCTTATTCTATATCGCGATATACATAATGGCTGGGGGCTTTTTTTTGCACTCCTGTCAAAAAGAGCAATTTCAACTGGACAAGTTGTCCGATGAAATAGAGATTCATACGAACCTGGTTGCTCCGCTAATATATGGATCCATGGGAATGGGAGAGATAGTGGCTGAATTTGATTCATCTGGCTATGTAGGTGAATTTGAGGATGGTCTAATCTATCTAACCTATGCTGATACCCTGGTGAATGTGATGGTGGATACGCTTCACCTGGTGATCGATGGGCTTTACACGCAAATCTATTTTGATACAGAGATAGCGGGTGATCCCGAATTCATCGGCAGTGCCCCAGGTGATACCACACATTTTTTGAAAAGTAAGTTCTTCGGCTTTGAAACAACGGGCAACAACCGACTGGATAGTGTTGTTTTTAAGGGGGGTGAATTGCTGACCGAGATAGAGAGTACATTTCAGCATGGCGGGTTATTGACCATCAGTAGTACTTATATCAGGGATGCTGACGGGAATCCATATAGCTATACTGTGGTAATCAGTGATCCTTCCGGAAACTTTACCTGGTCGGAGAGTCTGGACCTTGATGGTTATTTCCTGAAAGCTGATCAGCAGGGCGATTCCAGCGTATTCAGCCTGGATTATGACTTTGCATTGATCAATAGCGGTAATCCGGTTAATCCGGGGGATTTTTGCGAAATCAATACCAGCTTCCTGGATATGAGATTTTACGAGCTTTACGGTTATGTGGATCCAGACGACGTAGTTTCAGAAAGTGGAGTGATCGATATCCCCATCTATGCCGATTTCCCTGAGCTGTCAAACCTGAAACTTGCCGATCCTCGAATCAGCATATTCACGGAGAGCTCGCTGGGAATTCCTTTTGAACTTGCACTTGACAGTGTCATAGGCACCGCGGAGGATGGTTCTACGGAAACACTTGAGTTTTATTCAGGGCATCCATTCATTATACCGGCTCCTACCATCGATATGATTGGTGAGATGGCCTATGGAGCCTTTTATATCAACAACCAGACCTCCAATATTCAGGATTTATTAAATATTGCTCCGCATACGCTTTCCTACAAAGTGACAGGAGACGTCGGTTCGCAGAATCCAAGTCATTTCCTGCTCGATACCAGCAGGTTTATGACTGAGATGGAGTTCCTTCTGCCGCTAGACCTTGCATTTACGGAATATAGCCTGAGCGATACAATGGAGTTTGCACTGGTGGAAGAGGGCGTCGATACCTCGTTTGTGAAAAATGTGGTAGTTAAGCTCTCTACTGTTAATGAGTTGCCCATTGAACTGGGCTTACAGGTATATTTACTGGACGTCTCAGAAACCGTTCTTGATTCTCTGTTAAACGGTGATCCGGTACTCCTTGCTTCCTCAGAGGTGGATGGAGAAGGAAAACTATTGAATGCCAGTGAGACTTCCCATAAAATTAACTTTCCAGCAGAAAAACTTGGAGCCCTTGAGCAGACAGAGTATTTATGGATCAAGGCGCGAATGGTTACTGCCGAATCAGGGGTGCCATTTGTTAAATTCTATTCCGATTATACGTTGGATTTTAAGATTTCCATCTATGCAGAACTTAGAATAAATAACAGGGAGTTATGAGAATAATCTACAAGATCATCTTTAGTCTGGCATTGCTCATAGGTGCAGGTTTGTATACATGGGCCCAAACCCAAAATTCCCTTTATTTTATGAATGGGGTTCCCCAATCGAACAGGATTAATCCTGCACGAAATCCCGATTGCGGATTCTATATTGGGATTCCCATACTCTCCACGCTAAGTACTCAAATCTCATCAAATCCTCTGGCGTATGAGGATTTTATCTATTCCCATCCTACGGAGGATTCCCTGATCACTTTTCTCCATCCATTGGGTGACCAGGAGGCCTTTCTAAATAAATTAAAGCCTTTAAATGTATTGTTTACCGATACCAGAACTTCATTTATCTCTATTGGGTTTGGCACCGGAGCCGGCTTTTTCACATTGGATCTTACCACCAGGGCTGACGCAACTCTTTATTTCCCGCGCGATCTGGCCATACTTGTGCTGGAGGGTGCCGACGAAGGGGGAGTCTATAATATGGATGGTACGGGATTAGATTTTTCAGGCTTTGATGAAATTGCATTGGGCTGGTCTAGAGCCATTGGTAGCAAGTGGCAGATCGGAGTCAGAGGGAAGGCCTTATTTGGTTTTGGAAATCTTTCCACCTCCCGCTCAGAGCTTGAAGTAAGCACTTCGGAAGAGCTCTGGAATATTCAGGCAGATATGGAATTTAATGCTTCTTTACCCTTTGCAGAGGTTGTATATGACGAAGATGGGAATATAGAGGACATTATTATCGAGGACGAAATAAATAGCACGCGTCCTGCGGCCCTATTCAAGCAGGCATTTAATGCGAAAAATTTCGGATTGGCCGTCGATCTGGGTGTTGATTACAGACCCACAGACCGCTGGCTGCTGAGTGCCAGTGTTCTTGATGTAGGTTATATTCGCTGGACAGATGAGGTTCATAAAGTAAGTTTCAAGACCGATTATGACTATATGGGGCTGGAAGTGAACCCCTTTGACTTTACGGGCGATCTCTCTTTTGGTGATTATATGGACAGCTCTTTCTCAGCAATGGCCGATTCATTGGCTGATGGACTTGAATTTACCCCCGGAGGGGCCTACAATAGTCGCCTCAATCCCAAATTGTATGTAGGAGCTTCCTGGTGGGCGACCCCGGGAATCAATTTCGGATTGCTCTCTCGTACTGATTTTCTCAAAGAGACCATTTTTGAACAACTTACAGCCTCAGCCAATTTTGCTGCCGGTCGATTTCTCAATTTTACTTTGAGTTATACTTTTATGAATAACTATTGGAAGAATTTAGGAGCCGGAATCTCCCTCAACGCGGGCCCCGTAAATCTCTATCTAATCTCAGATAATACACTGAACACCCTATTCTGGCCTGGAGAAGCCCAATCGGTAAATCTCTGGTTTGGAATGAACCTGGTTTTTGGATACAAGGAGTGTTCGCAGGATAAGGACAGGCCACTGATATATTAGTCAACCGGCGGCCTAGACTCCTTTTATCTGCTTTGCCATATTCGTGGCAAATACGAATTTATTCAATGCTTCATTATCGCTCTTCAGAATATCCTCCCTGGAGCCTTCCCAACATTTACATCCCTGGAAGATAAAGATGACCTTATCGCCAATCTCCAGAACTGAATTCATATCATGCGAATTAACAATGGTGGTCATCTGGAACTCCTGGGTGAGCTCCCTGATCAGGCTATCAATAACTATCCCTGTCTCAGGATCAAGACCAGAGTTTGGCTCATCACATAGAAGATACTTGGGATTAAGGGCAATGGCACGGGCAATGGCAACCCTCTTTTTCATTCCTCCGCTCAATTCTGCCGGGTACAATCCATTGGAACCGGTAACCCTAACACGTTCCAGGCAGAAATTAGCACGATCCAATTTCTCCTTTCGGTTTTGATGGGTCAACATATTCAGAGGAAAGAGGACATTCTCCTCCACGGTGAGTGAATCGAATAGTGCTGCTCCCTGAAAAAGCACCCCCATTTCTTTACGTATCATTTGTTTTGAGGCAGTGTCGAGGTGACTGAATTTCTGATCATCATACCAGATCTCTCCTTCATCAACATCAATCAAGCCAACAATGGATTTAAGCAGAACCGTTTTTCCTGAACCACTTCGTCCTATAATCAGGTTGCATTTTCCCGGCTCGAAGCGCGCACTTACATCGTTGAGAACGAAATCCCCATCATAACTTTTATAGAGTTTTTTAACTTCGATCATCCTAGAATGGTTCTGGTAAGAATAAGGTTTGCCAGCAGGATTAATATACTGCTCTGCACCACGGCCCTGGTACTGGCTCTACCTACTTCTACAGCCCCTCCTTTTACATAGTAACCATAATAGGAAGAGACCGAGGTAATAATAAGGGCGTAGAAGACAGTTTTGGTCATGGCATAACTTATGTAATAGGGTTGAAAACCATACTGCATGCCATCAATGTAATCTGCCGGTGGTATAATGTTCCCCAGGACGCAGGCAAAGTATCCTCCGAACAGACCAACAATTATACTGAGTAAACAAAGAATGGGGAAAAATACAACGGAAGCAATTATTTTTGGCAAGATAAGGTAGGAGGCTGAATTAATTCCCATGACCTCAAGGGCGTCAATTTGCTCTGTAATTCGCATCATCCCCAGTTCGGAAGCTATACTTGAGCCCACCTTTCCGGCCAGGATCAGAGCCATCATGGTGGAGGAAAACTCCAATAGAAGTGAATCACGTACCGTCAGGCCCACAAGATAGGTGGGGAGCAGCGGGTTCTCAATGTTAAAATTGACTTGAATGGTAATTACGGCTCCCACAAAAATAGAAATGATCACTATGATACCAAAGGAGTTGATCCCTACTTTTTCGATCTCACGCATCACCTGCCGGTACAGAATGGAGTACTTTTCCGGCTGGCCGAAAGCTCTCTTCATCAGAAGAAAGTAAGTTCCAATATGAGCGAGCAACTTCATATGTCACAAACATTTTTATCTAATATAATTAATATTGTATAAAACATCTTGAGTGTCTGAACTATTCATTAAAAAGGGACTATATTTATTGTAAATAGATAAAGAAGCGTACAAATTTTCCCCTCAAGATAATGGATAAAAATTACTATTGCGTGATCATGGCAGGTGGCATCGGCAGTCGCTTTTGGCCCCTGAGTAAAACAGTACGTCCCAAGCAGTTCCTGGATATCCTTGGAACCGGAAGAACACTTTTGCAGCAAACCTTCGATCGCTTTCAAAAGATCATGCCCCCGGATCATATCTATGTGGTGAGCAACCTGGAGTATAAAGAGATTATTGCTGAGCAATTGCCGCTTATGCCGGAGGAAAACATACTTCTGGAGCCGCTGCGCCGAAATACAGCTCCCTGTATTGATTATGCAAATTTCAGAATCTATCAGAAGAATCCCGATGCCAAGATTGTGGTTGCTCCTTCGGATCATCTGATTATGAAGGAGGAGGAGTTTCTTCGTTCGGTGAAACAGGGTCTTGAGTTTGTGGCAGCCAATGATGCCTTATTAACCCTTGGAATTGTCCCCAGTCGTCCGGAGACGGGTTATGGGTATATCCAGTCCATTGAGAAGAAGGTGAAAGGATATGAGGCTCTGACCCTGAGAAAGGTCAAGACCTTTACGGAAAAGCCGGATCTTAAACTTGCCAGGGTATTTCTCAGCAGCGGTGACTTTTACTGGAATGCTGGTATTTTCTTCTGGTCACTTGAAACCATCATGAATTCATTCGAAATGCACCTGCCGGAGATTCATTCCTTATTTAAGGATGGGGTGGAGGTTTACGGAACGCCAGATGAACAGAAATTCATCCATGAAACCTATGGAAACTGCAAGAATATAAGCATTGATTATGGTATCATGGAGAAAGCAGATAATGTGTTTGTCCTGGTTTCGAATTTCGGATGGTCAGACCTGGGAACATGGGGCTCACTATATGAGCAATTGAATAAGGATGAGCTCCAGAATTCAGTTTCAGGGAAGCATGTTTTTATGTATGAATCCTCGGGAACCCTGGTAAATGTTCAGGATAATATGCTGGTTGTACTGCAGGGCCTGGAGGATTTTATTGTTGTACAGAACGAAAATATAATCCTTGTGTGTAAGCGTGAGGATGAACAGAAAATCAAACAGTACGTCACCGATATAAAGACCGAGATAGGGGAAGATATGGTGTAGCTTGGTAATTCGGCACCTCGCTGCACCCAGCTTGCGAGCTCAGCGAAGCTAACCCAGCCTTCGGCTGGCTAAGGCATCGCAACCCGAAACACCTTCGCATGTGAAAGCTTGTTGAATAAAAAAAACCGCCTCGTAAAGAGAGCGGTTTTTTTGATAAGGTATGTGGGAAGGCTAATACTCCCAAAGGTCATGCTCCATGATGAACAGATCATTTTTGATCCTTTCAGCTTCGAGCAGTACATCCTGACCCAGTTTGTAGTCGGTTAGCAGGCGGTTCCCAAATACGTTGGATTCCCCAATAATGGTACTCGAGAAACGACGCTGCATAAAGAGGTCATCATATGACATGGCCTGTGCATCGTTTTTCGGATTGTAAATCGAATGAGTAGCAAATAACCTGCGACACTGCGGGAAATGGACCACAAATGGAATTCCGGGCCTGGGCGAGGGCAAAGGCTGGTTGAACTCATCGTAGTACGAATAATAGACCGGAGCAATAGCCACGATGCGCACTTGCATAGTAGAGTGTTTCTTGTCGAAGAACCACTGCTCCTGAATCTGGAACTGGAGGATATTGGTCATACTAATCCCCATCTTTTCAAAATTGCCATCAATATCATAGATGGAATCACCTTCTGTCTTCCGATAGATCTCCTCCAGACTGGATACCACTGCGAAGGGATCTTTCCATCCGCTAATCACGTTGAATTCATAGGGAGTAATCTCCTCTGTTTTGATCCCTTCCATCAGGAGGCCAAAGAGGCTGTACCTTTCACCACCACTCATGTGTCCTTCAAGGGGGTAACGCAGGGGCATGTTCTGACGGTGCCGGAGGTCAAGGGTCCTCCAGACATCTTTTGCCCATATGGCATCTGCCTCGCGAATATAGCTGTATGGGACCGGTTTCTTTTCCGGAATAATGGTTTCCGATTTATATACATCCGTTGAGGGAGTATAGGCGGTGATTACCGGCGCATTTCCCGGTGTAACGGTTGTATTTACATTCTGCGCAGATAGGGAACATGTCCAAATTGCCAGAAGTGCGGCTCCGAATATATACCTTTTTGTCTTCATCTTATCGTACAGTTATGGTAATATTATTGAGATTCCTTAAAACACCATCAGGCCCTGTGGCCTTGATTCTTTCAATCATTACCCGCTGCCCTGTTCTGAGCTGGCGGAATAAGGTTTTTTGCTGAGCGGTAAACCGATCGCTGCTGGAGGGCATGGAACTCCATATTCCACCCTGTCCCATAAAAGCAATTTCAAAAGACTGCACTTTGTAATCTACTTCAAATACAAAGTCTTTGGCTTCGGCCTTTACATTCTGCAACTGGGACATTTTACCCACTGTAAGAGCTCCTGATGAACCTGGAATTCCATCCACAACCGCATCAGGTGTTGGAAGATCGTAAACCCTGAAATTTTCGCGGCTCATGAGCTTTCTTGAACCATCGATATTGGCATATACACTTACTGTAGCTGTATTTTTACCAACACCAGGCCTGACCTGGTAGGTTCCGGCACTGATCCGCCTGATATTGCCTGAGGAGATTTGTGCTACTACATCTCTTTCCGCTACACCACCCACAGAAATTTCAACAGGATTGGCAATACCGCGGTAGAATACATTCATGGCGGTGGCTGATACCGTGGCATTGGATTCGGCAACTTCAAATTCAGCAGAAAATGTTTTGCTGGTTACCTGGCCATCCTTCTCAATGGAGATAACACCACCCCATTTCTTAATGCCAATGCTGTTATAGGAAATTTCGAAAATTCCTTTCCCCCCGTGAGTCTCCAAAAGCGTTCCGTTCTCCAGCTTTACTACAGGTATATTGGTGGAGTCATAAGCTGCAAGAAATACTTCGGCATGGTAGGGAACTCCCTTAAATACATAATTTGACTTGGCAATAACAACCGGCTCAATCACATTCACCTTAAAGTCACCAGCATCCACCTGTCCCAGCAGGAAACTGAGCATCTCTGCTTCCACATTCCTTACATCGCCCTGCATTTTGGAAAGCAGCGTAATAACAGAAGCGAGCGGAAGATATTCAAAATAGGTGGATTCCCAGGTGGGAGTTACACCCTTCTTGTTGCCATGATAAAAGCTTTCAGGAACGTGTGTGCTTAAGATTCCTTCAACGGCCTCCACCGTGGTGCCATATTTCTCCTTGTCTTCAATCATGGAGAGCAGGAA
>PVMS01118285.1_pt1 | contig 10032 bp, 10 predicted proteins | sample 1853461 | NCBI WGS metagenome assembly PVMS01 (sample SAMN08582032, study PRJNA380276) | Marine sediment metagenome, whole genome shotgun sequencing project. | isolation source: ocean sediment barecode stripped | collected 2017
CGCCAGCGCTCGAGGAAGGGCGCGTCATATTTCTGGTATCCAAAGGATTCGGATACCTCGCGCATTTTGGAATATAGCCAGCCACGCAGCGCCATTTTCTCTGGATAATAATCAACGGTTCCTTTTACAGAACGAATTACTTCAGCCATTTAATTCCTCTATGAGATTATGGGCGATTTTAGCATAGCAGCAAATTTGGGGTCGTGTACAATCTTTCTGAAAGTGGAGGATTTGAAATGCGCCTGATCACATGGAATGTAAACGGATTGCGAGCTCACTTAAATAAAGGGGCCTGGGATTGGACAGCTTTCCAAAAAGCAGATGTCGTCTGCTATCAGGAGATAAAGGCCAAGCCAGAGCAATTGACCGAGAAACAGATGGATAGTTTTGGTGCATACGAAAAGACTTGGAATCCCGCAGAAAAACTGGGCTATAGCGGTGTGGCTACTTTTTCAAAAGGACCAGTAAAAAGCACAACAATCGGCATGGGTAAGCCAAGGTTTGATATAGAAGGGCGCGTTCTCCAAAGCGAGCTTAATGATTTCACGCTATTCAATGTCTATTTCCCCAGCGGACAAAAAGGCCCCGAACGGGTCAAATATAAATTGTCTTTTTATCGCGCGCTACTTAAGAAAATAGATGCCCTGCATCTTGCCGGAAAAATGGTGATCGTGTGTGGCGATTTCAACACTGCTTTTGCTGAGATTGATCTCGCGCGCCCAAAAACGAACAAGAAAACTTCTGGCTTTATGCTCGAAGAACGCGAAATGTTAGGGACCTATTACAAACATGGCCTTGTGGATACCTTTCGAGCAATGCATCCAGAGGATATTCAATACACCTGGTGGTCGCTGCGCTCTGGGGCGAGAAAAACAAATGTGGGATGGCGCCTGGATTATTTCCTGGCATCCGAAGCTTTGCTTCCCAAAATAAAATCGGTCACTATTCATGATCAGGTGGAAGGCTCGGATCATTGCCCTGTGGAGCTGGAAATCAATTAATTAGTTTGGCTAATTCTGCGGCTGTAACAACGGGCTGCTTACAAACAAATTTCTGGCAAACATATGCGCTGGCTTTGCCGTCAACGAGTGGCCGATCATTCAATAATGGGGGAGCGCCTGAGGATGGCTGCGCTTCAGATACAGCCGCAACATCATTCGGGCGGTAATTTGCCCAGATGCTTTTTAGCATTTCCCTCACTACGCTAGAATCCATATTGCCAAGGATCGCGATCTCATTTCCATTGGACAGGGCAAAATCGAGCGCTTGCAGCCAGACTCCAAATCCTGTTGGGTATTGAGCCATTGTTTTCTGGATCGATTGCAAATTGCGCATAGCCTGATCGTAATAGTTCCCCTTGCCTGAATAAGCGTGCATCTGCAATAGTGCGAGCGTGGCCATCGAATTTCCGCTGGGCGTGGCATTGTCTTGCAGATCACGGGGGCGAGTAACTAATTGTTCCTGGTCCTTGCCCGTATCAAAAAACTTTTGGTCTTCCACAAAGAGCTTGATCATCTCACCTGTGAGCATCTCGGCTTGTGCATACCATTTGGGATTGGGATCGCTTTGATAAAGGGCAAGGAGCGCGAGAATAAGAGCTGAATAATCTTCCAAAAATGCTTTGTGCGCCGATTTTCCATTGCGCCAGGAACGATGTAATCTACCGTCAACAAGGAAATTTTCCAAAATGAAATTGGCATTATCAATGGCGATTTTCGTGTAATCGAGACGATTTAGGTAGCGACCAGCTTCCGCAAAGCTTTTCAGCATTTCAGCATTCCAGGAGCAAATTGCCTTGTCGTCAGTTCCCGGCCGAATTCGTGTGCTCCTAGCTTCGAATAGAGTGGCTTTCATTCTCTCGAGATTTTTGTGAATCTCCTTTTCTGATAGCTCATTGTCTTTTGCGATCTCATCATCGCTCAACCGTCGCCTTAATGCAATTTGCCCCTCGAAATTTCCACTTTCTTCTATCACATAGGCGGACGAAAACAATTGGAAATCATCATTATCTGGAATGAGTGCTTGGATTTCGTCATAGGTCCAGACGTAGAATTTCCTTCTTCACCTTCTGAATCCGCATCCAGGCTGCTGAAAAAAGCTCCTTCTTCTGAACGTAATTCGCGAATCACGAAATCCAGTGTGCTCTCACATATTTGCTTGTAGGCCGAATTATGGCTCACTAAATAGGCGTGCAAATAGTTACGCGAGAGTAAAGCATTGTCGCAAAGCATCTTTTCAAAATGCGGAATAAGCCAGATGTCATCAACGCTGTAGCGCGCAAAGCCGCCGCCTAATTCATCGTGCATGCCACCTTTTGCCATAGCGTTCAATGCATGTTCGGCCATATCCCGCGCCATCTTGTCCCCCGCAGTGGAGCGCGCCAACAGAAAATCGATCACCATGGCCTGGGGAAATTTTGGCGCTCTGCCCCAACCCCCATGTTTCCAATCGTAGCTTTGAGCCAGCCCAATCACGCTTTCCTGCAATATCCCAGCATCCAATTCGCTTTCGCTATCCACTGGAATGGGGTTTTCCTGCAGGCGCTCCAGAAGCTGATCGCCCACTTCCAAAACCTTTTCGTGCTCCTCGTTCCAAATGCGGGTTACATGATCGAGCAATTGCTTGAAGGAAGGTAGATTATGGCGCGGTTCTGGCGGGAAATAAGTTCCTCCCAGAAAGGGTTTGCCATCTGGCATGAGGAATACGCTCATCGGCCAGCCGCCCGAGCCACTCAATGCAACTACCGCGTCCATGTAAATGCCATCAATATCTGGCCGCTCTTCACGGTCCACTTTGATATTGATGAAATGCTCATTCATTATGTCTGCTGTGCTTTGATCTTCAAAAGATTCGTGCGCCATGATATGGCACCAATGGCAGGCGGCGTAACCCACGCTTAAAAAAATCGGTTTATTTTCGTCTTTTGCGCGCTGCAATGCTTCTTCTCCCCAGGGATACCAATCCACAGGATTATCCTGATGCTGTAAGAGGTAGGGTGAATTAGATTCGCTTAATCGGTTTGGCATATTTACTCTATAAAATAGTGAAGGCGATGAGCCTTCTTTTCTTACTTATAATTCAGGCGAAAAGAAACGCATTCCCTGGCCCAGTTTTTCAAGCCCTTCCTGTGCCCAATATTCCAACAATGAACTCCCACTTTTCAACGCTTCAAATAAAGCGCCGATGGATTGGGGATCCTGAATGAAAGCCAAGGCCCTGGCACTCTCGACCTTTGAAATTTGCGTGCCTTCCTCTAGATTTGCGATCAATGCTTCCGTGGCCTGGAAGCCAAGCGCGATGAGTGCGTCCCCGGCTAATCGGCGCAGCAAGGCATCTGGCTGATCCAGCATGCTGATGAGTGGAACGAGCGCTTCAATGGATGGCTGAATTTGCAAACCTTTGGCAGCGCAATAATTAATGGATTTATTTTCGTCCCCTAAGCAATAAATCAATAAATTGCTGGCTTTGGAATCAGAAAAGGAGGAAAGCGCTCTACAAGCCCACCATTTGCGTTCACTATTGCCTTCACCGATTATTTTTTCCAGGCTATCCAGTGCTAGCGCGCTGTTTTCGGGCACTTGCGAGCCAGCAAATTCCGCCCTTTTATCATCCCCACTAAAGAGTTGATCCAACCACTCGGAATTATTCAATAGGCTTATTGCGCCGCGTCTTCCGGTGGGGGAATGGGCAGGTCTTCCTTGCTTATGTCCTTAAAGCGATCGCCGACATCAATGAGCATTACAGGAATGTCATCCACGATGGGGTAATTGCGGCCGCATTCATCGCAGAGGAACCAACTCTCTTTGTAATATTCAAGCAATCCCTCGTGTTCCTGTACGCAATTCGGGCAACGTAAGATCTCAATTAATTCCTGGCTAACCATAATTTCTCCTCAATATTAATGAACCTTGATACTGACGCCCAATGCGGACAGACTGTTTTCAAGTTGTTCGTATCCTCGCGTGATGTGATCGATGCCATGAATTGTAGATGTTCCTTGCGCCATGATGGCGGCAATCAAATATGTGAAGCCGGCTCTTAGATCTGGCACATGAATTTCTGCCCCCTTTAATTTGCTGGTGCCTTTTATCACTGCGCTGTGTTTGTAATTGCTCGATGAAAAGCGGCATCGGTTGCCCAGGCAAGAATCGTAAAGCGCAATTTCCGCTCCCATATCTTTTAATGCCTGTACATAGCCGAAGCGGTCTTCAAATACGGTTTCGTGCACCACAGACATACCTTCTGCCTGAGTGAGCAGCAAAAGGAAAGGGGGCTGCCAATCAGTCATAAATCCCGGATGTACGCTGGTTTCCATATGAATGGCTTTTAGTGGCCCATCTCGAAAAAAGCGAATTCCATCCTCCTGCACTTCAAATGCGCCACCAACTCTTCGCATCGCGTTCAGAAAGGTCAGCAGATCTCGCTGCCGCGCATTTTTTACGAAGACATCTCCATTGCTAGCCACCGCTGCAGCGCCCAATGACGCGGCCACAATCCGATCAGGCAGCAAGCTATGATTCGCACCCGATAGTTTTTCAACACCCTCAATTACAAAAGTGCGATCCACTTTATAGTCGATAATTGCGCCCATTTTTTGAAGAAATGTTACTAGATCCATCACTTCCGGCTCGATCGCAGCATTGCGGATCGTGGTGCGTCCTTTTACCAAAGTAGCTATGATCAGCAGATTTTCTGTTGTAGTAACGCTGGGGTAGGGCATGTTAATTTCTGCCCCTTGAAGATTATCTCCCTCGATCACATATAGACCATCCCGTACTTCAACCCTGGCCCCCATTTTCTTGACGCCCTCCAGATGGAAATTCACTGGGCGAGGCCCGATCTTGTCTCCTCCTGCGGCTGCTGGGATTTCAGCACGCCCTCTTCGATGCAGCAGTGGGCCCATCATCATAATGGCTAAACGATTACGATTTCCCAATTTTTTGCTGATTGCATCAGAAGAGATCTTTTCAGCTTGCACTCTTAAACTGTGTGCGCCTTCCAGTTCAAATTTTGCACCAACAGCCTCACAGATTTCCTGCGTAATAGAGCGATCACCTATATCAGGCACATTTTTGAAAAAGCTGGCCTCATCGCTAAGCAGTGATGCCACCAATAATTTGGTGATCGAATTTTTTGCTCCGCTAACTGTAACTTCACCCTTTAGGGGTTGTCCGCCTTCAATTGTCCAGGTCTTCATTTGCCAGCCTAGTCTACAGGTTTTTTGCTATCAGGAGGGTAGCCCGGTGTTCCAGGCCCATATTGATAAACAGCCGCCCACGGTCTATATTGAGTCTTGAATTCATCCTCGAATAATATCTCACCATTTCTAATTACGCTTCTGACAACCGTCACGTTTGCTCCATCCGCGGCCCAATCAACTTGCTTCACTTCACCCTTATCTAATTCATCATTTTCTTCGTAGATCGGCTCAGGAGCTTCGACCACTTTTTGAACGCCGCTATTATCCCACTCAACTACCCTTCCATCCGATGTGGAATAAAATTTCCAGGTGAGGCTGCGCGCGCCTAAATCCACATAAGTTTCCATCAGCAGCCAATAGTCCGTGTCATTTTTAAACTTGAAATCAACGATGGGCGCATAGACAGTTGCATCCAAGCCCACGCTCAATGGATCAATAGAGCCGCCAAAAGCCAGTTCGTAATAGTAGACACGGTAGGCATGCGGATTGCGCTCCACGACTGGAAATCCACTAAAAAACACATTGCGAAATAGAGTGGTGCTCACCTGGCATACTCCACCGCCAACGCCCTTGATGGTTCGATCACCATAAATGATCAGCGCCTCGGCAAATCCGGAATCCAGGCTGATATCCCCTATGTTTTCCACCATCGAAAAGGTGGCTCCGGGGGGAACGAGCAGCCCATGGAATCGCTCAGAGGCTGTTTGGATATTTTGCATCCGTGCTGAGCTGGAACCGTAAAAATAACTTGTCTCTGCATTCACCAGCTCAGAAATACCCAGATCGCTGGCGCTCATATCTTCGCGAACTGGAGGAGCGATAAGGTCATACTGTAATTCAATTTCGTGCTGCCCCAGTCCCACCTGTTCATTAATATGTTCGATACTGGCTTCAATTTCGAGGGTCCTGCCAATAATTTCGTCCTGAAGAAGATCCAATTCACGTGTGTCATCGTTGAAGATAAATCGTGGATTTTCCGCAATTTGAACCACCAGGGGCGCCCACGAAGCCAGCAGGCTGGCTAATTGATTGCTGTCCAAGGCAATCTGATAGAAGGCCTCGTTTTCCCCCTCCACTCTTTCAATGCTCAGCATATCCGCTAACTCTTGAGGAGAAAAAACCCAGGCATCTGGATTGTCAGCATAATCACCACCGGGCTTGATGCGCAATTCGTTGCTCAGGATCTGTTTGGCGATAGCTGTTTGCTCGCTCACCGATAATATCCGCGGCGCTTCTTCGTACACTACGATGGGCAATGCGGCATCTTCCATGTTCAGCAAGAATGCGCTAATTAGCTGAGCAGTTTTTTCAGTATCCAGTGCGATCCCGATTTGCCCATCCATGCCTTCTACTTCAAGGCCATCGATAAATAGTTCTGCCTCAATCTTTTCCTGGTTTATCTCACCGGCAATATTTTCGAGCGTTTTATGGAGCGCTAGTCCATCAACCGTGATGCGCGGACTAAGGCTATATCCTCCCCGCAAACTTTGGATCTGCTGCGAGAGCCGCTCCCAGGGCAATCCCTGTTTGCCAATGGAGAGAGCATGGGAAAGGGTGGCTTCATAATCTATTTGAAATCCCAGTTCATTGGCCTTGTAGCTCCATTCCCGTTCCCCGTATTGAAGAACAACGTTGCCTTGCTCGGCAAAAGAAAGCTCATCATGCAAAAGCAGCTCGGCTTCCTCCATGGACAATCCGGAAAGATCGCTTTCAGATACGCTTACACCAGGAATTACCTTGTTTTGATAAATGAGGTTAGTACTGTAAGTAAGTAGGATGATAATCGCAATGAAAGATCCTGCTCCAAGCATTAATGCGAATAAGAATTTTCCTACAATAGGAATTTCTCTTGAAGCTAATTGATCTTCCACTTTAATAGACATAAGGAAAAGATTCTACCAAGCCTGTTCGTACCAATAAATGAGCGAATTAATAAGGATTCTAGTCTTTTAAGACTATTGAGTCCATGATTGTTCACAGCCAATTTCCGATCCCTTGGCAAAGAATTGATCCCAAGTCGAGATCATGGAAAATTTAGATTGCGTGCTTTTGCCATGAATTCCATATTCGAATAATGAAAGGATTGAATCAAGATTTAGGTCATTAGAAGTTAAAGCGCAAAAGGAAGAAATGGTCACAACCTGGTCCCGGAAGGCTTTTTGCGGCTGATCCCAACTATTCGCTATTTCAATGCCTTCATATCCCAGCTTTCCACTTAGAATTAATTCCAGACCTGCTTTATCGAAAACAAAGGAATCGTCCCAGAAGATACCCGAAGCGCGCAAAGGTGCGATGCCTTCCCATTGGATTTCTCCACTAAGGTCAATGATAATGGGAGCGTGTTCAAGCGCATATTTTGAATTGTTGCTAGCATCAAAAGGAACAGGATAAATTGACATCCAATGCAGCGTGTTGCTGCCTTCAGGAACAGCCAACAGCCACAAAGCGAGTAGGGCGCTGTTTTCAGCCTGTGCATCCTCAACGAGCGCAATAAGGCTATTTGATTGTTTAGCAATATTTTCGGAATTGGCGATCAAGGCGTTTGGAAATATTGTCCACATTGAAGCGCTCAATACACCAACAAATAAGAATCCAAAAAGGAATTTTTGGAATGGAAGTTTTTTATCATTCATGAGGGCAAAAGCTTGGGCAGGCGCCAGTTCAAGTGCGCTTTTTCTCAATTTATTGCCGATAGGCTTGGAATATTTAAGCGCCCGAACTGTAGCTTTCCAAAAGCCCAATTCAATTGCTTTCAATATGCGCTTGGCAAACATCGTATTAGCGAGAGGTGCTGACCTTCAGGATTTTTCCCTTTTCATTGGCCACAACACGCACTTTGCGATTAAAGCTTTTTCCCTCAGGGCCTGCTGCCTTTCCAGAAAAGGTTAGCAAGAAATTTGTACTTTGAGCAGATTTCTGCTGAGTCACTTTCGGGCGAGCACCAGAAAGCTCAGGAAATTGCCTGGCAATATTTTTGGAAATACTAGCAATGCTTTTTGAATTCATCATTTCTCCTTTCCGCTTGCAAATCCTATTAGCCTGGCATCTCATTCGCTAATTTCAAACGCGCCTTCTTGCGCAGAAATGCGGGGACATCCAGGTTGTTGAGCGCCGCTTTTGGCAATTCCTCTTGCAAATTAATTCGTGTTATTGCCGGCTCGGTTTCTTCGCTCATTACTTCAACTTCGTTATTTTCATGGAATGCAGGCTCGGCGAACACAGTTTCAGCGCTCACGGGAATTTCCTGAGGCATGACGGTTTCAAGAGCAGGGGTTCCCAATCCAGTGATCACGAGAATGACCTGCGCTCTGCCATGCATTTCCTCATCGCTGGAAAGCCCCATCACTACGTCTACATCGGATCCTGTTTGTTCCCGAATATGGCCCAAGGCCTCGCTGACTTCATATAAAGAAAGATCGTTCCCTCCACTGAAATGAGCGATAACGCCCGCTGCATCAGCCAGCGAAATGCTTTCGAGAAGGGGATGGTTGAGGGCCTGCTGGATGGCATGGAAGGTTTTTTCTTCGCCTTCTCCGTGCCCAATTGCCATGATTGCACCGCCACCCTTTTTCATCATGTTGCGCACATGCGAAAAATCAACATTCATCAATCCTGGCTGAGTGATAAGCTCTGCAATGCCCTGCACAGATTGCCGAAGGACATCATCTGCCAATCGGAATGCCAGGTCTAAGGGCAGATCTTTTGGTGCAACATGTAAAAGCCGGTCATTTGGGATCGCTATCAAAGTATCTGTATTGGCCTGCAGTTGTGCTAAGCCATCTTGGGAATTCTGCTGACGGCGGCCAAGTTCAAAGCCGAAAGGAGTGGTCACGATGGCAATGGTTACGGCGCCCAATGATCGGGAAATTTCACCAGCAACTGATATTGCGCCAGTGCCCGTTCCTCCACCCATGCCCGCAGTGAGAAAGACCATATCGGCACCCGCCAGCGCGTTTTTTATTTCGTCACGGCTTTCCTCGGCAGCTTCTCGACCAATCTCGGGATTTCCACCAGCGCCCAGGCCGCGAGTGAGTTCGGGGCCCAATTGAATTTTGACTTGCGCCTGGCTGAGCGATAATGATTGGTGATCCGTATTGGCAACAGCAAATTCAACGCCTTCAACCCCTAATTCGATCATGCGATCGACAGCATTGCTGCCCCCGCCGCCCAGACCTAGTACTTTAATTACTGGGCCTTTCATTTCGATCTGCTCACTAATATTTTCATTTATTGTATTTTGATCATCCATAATTTCCTCTTAGAGAACAGCTAGCTGCTCGGCGATTTGATTTCCATCTCCAGTGATATGTACAACGTCACAACCGGATGAGGTAAGTAGTTTGATAATGTCTTCGGTAAATATCTGGCTTCCGCCAACCAATGTCACTTTCGAGGCTTTTCGAGCGCTGCTAAGAGAATATCCAATGGCGGGCTTATATTTTTCTACAAAGGGGCGAATTACTTCCTGATGAAATGAAGACTTGCCCCAGCGATAAGTGGGCAGTAATACATAGTGGCCTTTATCTGCTGTATCTAAAACGGCTACTTTTTCAGAAGCCTGCGGACTTTGCTCTAGCTCATTCCGCCCGGATTTCCAGGACAACCACTTCTGACCTGACGCATTTATGATCCCATTTTCATCGAACCAGCAGTTTCGCTTGTCGTTTCCGACAGAAAAAGTAATCGCGATCACGTTTTCTGGCACTTCGAGGGAATTAGCGAATTCGGCATCATTTGGAATTGATGTCAGTTTTGCCATTTGAAGCAGATCATGCCACAGAGTGTCTCTCCCATTAGAAATGGGAGAGACACTCTGTGGCATGATCTGCTTC
>PVMS01149884.1_pt1 | contig 10031 bp, 8 predicted proteins | sample 1853461 | NCBI WGS metagenome assembly PVMS01 (sample SAMN08582032, study PRJNA380276) | Marine sediment metagenome, whole genome shotgun sequencing project. | isolation source: ocean sediment barecode stripped | collected 2017
AAGTGCACGATCTAGCGGTCGTGCACTTACAGAAATGATGACCGATATTGAGCGCATGCTTATCGTTCTAGATGCCGCGCAAAAAAGCGGCCTGCCTGTGTGGGTAGGTTTCAGCTGCCGCCTGGATGAGCGAGGCGAGCCGCGCTTATTAGATGGTCCGACACTGCTTGATGGGGTTAAAGCAATTCAGGATAAAGAGGTACCGGTCGTTACTATCATGCATACAGAAGTCGAATATATCGATGCTTGTTTAAATGTTTTAAAGGCCAACTGGCAAAGCCCGATCGGAGTGTACGCGCATTCTGGAAAATTTGTCGAACCAAACTGGATTTTCAATTATGTGATCTCGCCGGAAGATTATGCATCAGCAGCAAATTCGTGGCTGCAACAGGGGGTCCAGGTTGTGGGTGGCTGCTGCGGCATAGGGTTTGAACATATCCAGGTGCTGAAGAACATCGTCACAAATCCATAAGTTGCGCGACCTATGGCAAGAGCGGTGGATTGTCGACAAGTCGTTCGGACAGGATTAAGTAGCTATTAATTTTTTTTTCATGAGCCCCTTATCTAGATTCCCACGGTTGTGATCTTGATTCGAGGTAACATTAGTATTACTTGACGATTTCTGACGGTGTAATTGTCATTGAAAGCAGGGAATTTCTTCGTACCTCATCGCCCCATTGATTGATTTCGCTTCAACAAACAAAATGGTGATCTCGTCGTACTCTTTTTCAAGAGTCAGAGCAATGAGCACATCTTCCAGTGATTTTTGGCGCGGCGAACGCGCCAGTCTACTTGTGCCATACACTATGGATATTCTAATTTCCAAGCATTGACAAGATATGTGCGTTATAGCATACTGTGCGCCATAACTATCGCACAATGGAATCACAAAGTTCGGTAGTTGATCAAAAACGTCAGAACAATAAACTGATTTCGATCTATGCCCGCAATTGGGTGGGATATATAATTAGCTATTGATTGGCAGGTAAACCTAGGAATTAATTTATTGACATTATCAAATCGTGGGAGCTCGACATAGCTGTCGGTTCGTCCCCCATATTAAAGCAGAGGATAACAACTGCAGCCCTGCTTACAAATTCCGCTGAACAAAACCTGACCATAAATTTAGAAACGTGCAAGAAAGCATTTATTAAAACAGGTGAGGCACCGCCCTCTGTTTTTAGGAAGACCATTGATATTCGCAAAGGAACTTTACATGAAAACAAACAAAATTACACAAATAACTCTGTTAGCCCTCGGCCTGGTCTTTATCCTTTCAGCCTGTAGACCCTCAGCAGAAGAAACTGTCGCCCCCGAACCCGCAGCACCTGCCTTCCGTCCGATTGTCAGCGCGACAGGAGTCGTTATGCCTGAGCAGGAAGCGCTGCTGAGCGTTTCCGCAGGTGGGGTAGTCGAAGATGTGCTTGTCGGCAAAGGGGATGCTGTCAGTGCAGGTCAAGTGCTTGTGCAGCTGGAAGGTACTGAACAACAGGCAGCTGCTGTTTCAGCTACCGCATTGGAGTTAGCCAATGCCCAATACGCATTAGATACCCTGTATAAGGACACCGATTTGTTGGCTGCACAGGCACTGCGATCCGCAGAAACAGCAGAAAAAGCGCTTGAAGATTTGAACAATCCTGAGCTGCAGCAGGCCCTGGCTTTACAGGCGGTCGCTGACGCTCAGAAAGCGGTCGATACAACATAACGCAATGCCCGTTATACGCAATCCACAGCCAGCCAGGCGGATATCGATGCCCAAAAAGCGCAGGTTGTGATGGCCAGAGACGCTCTCGACAAAGCCAATGATGATTTCAAACCCCATGCCAACAAATCTGAAGATAATCTCACCCGCGCCCATTTCCTAGCCAGGCAGGCTGCGGCTCAACAGGTATACGACAACGCCGTTCGCAGGCTCAATGCTCTGGAGGGCACCGGTAGTGAGATTGACATTAACGTGGCTGAGGCAGAATACATCACCGCCCAGGCGGCACTGCTCCAGGCTGAGCGTGATTTGGAACGCGTCTTAGATGGCCCCGACCCGGGTGAAGTTTCCCTGTTGGAAGCGCAAATCGAAAAAGGGCTGCGCGAGTTTGAAATCTACAGTGCCGGGCCTGATCCCGATGATGTTGCCCTGGCCGAAGCTCGCATTGTCAACGCGGAGGCCCAGTTAGCTGCTGCCGAAGAGATGTTAGCTGATCTGGAGCTGGTGGCTCCCTTTGACGGTGTGATCTCCGCGGTGCATGTCAATCCCAGTGAATGGGTGGCTCCTGGAAGCCCGGTTTTGCTCATCGCCGATTTGAATCATCTCCAGGTGGAGACAACAGATCTGAGTGAAATCGATGTCGCTCGAATCTCACTCAATGATTCGGCCATCGTCACTTTTGATGCACTTCCGGAGCTGGTGCTTCAAGGAACCGTGGTCAGCATCGCCCCCAAAGCAGATTCCGGGGCTGGAGTGAATTTCCCCGTGATCATCGAACTGAGTGAAATCCCCGCTGCATTGCGCTGGGGCATGACGGCCTTTGTGGATATCGATGTCTAAGAATAAGCAATTAGCTCTGTTAGTCTCCCTGGTGATCTTTATCCTTTCTGCTTGCAGTCCGGCAGCAGAGGAGACAACCTCACCTGAACCAGTTGCTGCAAACTTGCCAACGATGGTAAGTGCAAGCGGTGAAGTTGTACCCGAGCAGGAAGCCATATTGAGCGTAACAGCAGGTGGGGTTGTTGAAGATGTGCTCGTGGTTAAAGGGGATACCATCAATGCTGGACAAGTTCTCGTGAAATTGAAAGCTAGCGAACAGCAATCAGCCGCGGTTTCAACCGCCGAGTTGGAACTTTTAAACACAGAATTAGCACTCGAGGCACTCTACAGGGATACAGATTTGGTGGCGGCTCAAGCTCTAAAATCTGCTGAAGATGCTGAGCGTGCCCTGGAGGATTTGAACAATCCGGAGCTGCAGCAGGCCCAGGCATTTCAGGCTGTCACAGCTGCCCAAAAAATCGTATCAGATGCTGAAAGGAAACTGGCTATCCTGACGAAACCTCCAACTCAAAGCGTGATCGATCAAGAACAGGCTAACTTATTGCAGGCAGAAAAAAAGTTAAATGAGACTCTTGAACAAATCGAGGATATTGAATGGCAGTTCAAAAAATATTCTACGAATTCAAATTTGCCAGCAGATATAAAAAAGGATATCCTTACCAAGCTAAGGCAAGCTCTTAAAGGCTTAGAAGTAAAAGGAACCCAAGAACAGATGGCCTACAATAACTCGCAAACCAAGTTTAACGATCTCCTGGCTCCCCCTGACCCAATCGATGTCCAGGTCGCCGAGGCGGAACTAGCCACTGCTCAAGCTCTGCTCAGCGAGGCGGAAAGAGAATTGCAACGCGTCCTGGGTGGTCCACAGCCAGGCGAATTAGCCTTGCTGGAAGCTCTAATCCAAAATGGTTATCGTGATTTTGATATCTTTAATTCCGGACCTGATCCCGAAGATGTCGCTTTAGCTGAAGCCCGTATTACAAACGCAGAAGCTCAGCTGGCAGCCGCCAAAGCAGTCATAGCCGACCGGGAGCTGGTGGCTCCCTTTGATGGGGTGATCTCGGCGGTGCATATCAACCCCAATGAATGGGTAGCTCCCGGCAGTCCCGTTCTACTCGTTGGCAATTTGGATCATATGCAGGTCGAGACAACTGATCTAAGTGAAATTGACGTCGCCCAAATCTCGCTCGGCGATACAGCCTTCATTACCTTTGATTCCCTGCCCGATTTGGAACTCCAGGGCACTGTCGCCCGGATTGCACCCAAGTCTGACGAAAGTGCAGGAGTAAATTTCCCCGTGATCATCGAACTTAGCGAAATTCCCGCTGCATTACGCTGGGGAATGACGGCTTTTGTGGATATCATACTTGAATAGCACAATCATAATGGTTATTTCTAAACTCACTCAAATGGCAACGCAAAGATGACGGAAAACAATCAACACCCAATTATCCATATGCAGGATGTGGTCAAAGCCTACAGCACCGGTGAGGGTCCCTTTCTGGCGCTCGATAAGGTCAATATCGAAATCCAGCAGGGTGAATTTTTGGGCATCACCGGTAAATCGGGTGCAGGAAAAACCACCCTGCTCAATATGATCTCCGGAGTCAGCGAGTTGACTTCGGGTGAGGTCATATTTCATGGGGCGGGCAATGGATCGCCAACCCCTGCTATCCCTGTCCACACTTTGAATGAAGATAAACTGGCCTTGTGGCGGGGTAAAAACCTGGGGATCATTTACCAGTCTTTCGAATTGATGCCCACTCTCAGCCTGGTTGAGAATGTAATGCTGCCCCCCGACTTTTTAGGCAGCTACCAACCTACCATTAGTAAAGAAAATGCGCTCGAACTGCTGGAATTGGTCGATATAGTTGAACATGCTTACAAAATCCCGGCCCACATCTCCGGGGGTCAGAAGCAGCGGGTTGCCATCGCCAGGGCAATGGTCAACGATCCGGCATTAATCATCGCTGATGAACCAACCGGCAACCTGGATAGCGTCACCGCTGAAACCATTTTTCAAATTTTCGAGAAGTTAATTGTCCAGGGAAAAACCATCGTCATGGTGACCCACGATGAGAGTCTAGCCACCCGCTTCTCTCGCCGGCTGCACATCGTAGATGGTGTGGTTGGCAGCCCACCGAAAAATGGGTCTGGGCAGGGAATCCAGGCCGCGGAACTAGAAAAAGCCGAGCAATCAACATCACCCCAAGCCCAAGATTTAAGTGGGAAATCCCAGGCATCCCTGGATGCAGCTGTTCCCTGCGACGAAACAGTCCCGGAGCAAATAGTATTGCAGCAGGATCACCCGGCGATCGTTTTACGGGATATTGACAAGGTATATGAAAACGCGGCGGGGAAATTCGTGGCCCTGAAGTCAGTCAATATGCAATTAAATTACGGCCAGTTTATCTCCATCGTGGGGAAATCAGGCTGTGGAAAATCTACGCTGCTGAACATGATTACTGGGATCGACCATCCCACTGCCGGTGAAGTGATCGTGGGCAATGAACGCATTTACGAGATGAGCAAGAGCGACAGAGCCTTGTGGCGGGGCAAGCATATGGGGGTTGTCTTTCAATTTTTCCAGCTGCTGCCGACCCTGACCTTGCTTGAAAATACTATGCTGCCTATGGATTACTGCAAAATCTACCCTTTTAATGAGCGTCCTGACCGGGCGATGGAGCTGCTCAAAAGAGTCGATCTGGAAGAGCAAGCCCACAAACTACCTACCTCCGTCTCTAGCGGACAGCAGCAGAGCGCGGCGATTGCGCGGGCGTTGGCAACCGATCCGGACATCATTCTGGCTGATGAACCCACCGGCAATCTGGATTCTCGATCTGCGGAAAATGTTCTCAATATCTTCGAGCAGTTGGCCACCCAGGGGAAAACCATTCTGATCGTCACCCATGACCCCTCCATCACCCGCCGGACGGATCAAACCATAATACTCTCCGATGGTGAGATCATCGACCAAACGGTGGCACTCGCCCTACCATTCTTATCCCACCCAGAAATGCTGGCTGCCACACATCAGGCTAAAAAACAGAAATTCGCCCCCAAGACTGCGATACTCCGCCAGGGGGAATCTGTAGATCATTTCTTTATGGTTGTGGCTGGCGAAGTGGATATTGTTGTCAACAATGAGCTATCGAACGAAATGAGACTGGCCTGTTTAGGTCCGGGCCAGTTTTTTGGGGAGGTGGAACTCACCCAGGGTGGTAATTCAATTGCCAGTGTGCGGGCTGCGCGGCGTGGTGCCGAAGTAGCACTCCTGCCCAGAGATACGTTTTTCAGGTTGATTGACGGTTCCCCCTTAACCCGCAATGCCATCCAGGATATTGCCGAAACACGGCTGGCAGAAAATATTAGTAGAAGGAAGACTGATCAGTGAATAGCGAGGTAAAACCTAATTTTCTGAAACCACGTTGGAGTAAAGTTTTCTCTGACCTGTGGGATGATAAAACACGCACAAGCCTGGTTGTCGCCTCGATTGCTGTCGGGGTGTTCGCCGTTGGCATGATCATTACTGCCTTCGCGATCCTTAGTCAAGATATCAACTCCAGTTATGCAGGTGCTAATCCGGTCAATATTGAAATCTGGACTGATCCTTTTCACGAAGATTTGGTCCGAGTGATCGAAAAAGTGCACGGTGTAGATGATGTTGAAGGTCGCCACATCATGACAATCCGGGCTAGAAAAGAGGATGAAAACTGGCAAGGCCTTTCCCTGATCGGCGTTGCAGATTTCGGAAACATGACCATTAACCAGCTTGGCATAATTGAAGGCAACCAATTTCCCGGTAGAGATGAAGTCATCCTCAGTCAGGATATTATGAATAATACTGGTTTTCAAGTGGGTGATGAAATTGAAATTGAACTCCCGGATGGTTCGACCCATTCTCTAACGGTTGCCGGGCTGGTCAGCGATCAGACATCTGCCAGACCAGCCGCAAATCCTACGACCAACGCCTTTGTTACACTAGACACGCTGCGATCCATAGGGTTAGGGAATTATTTCAATCGTCTTTTAATCACTGTCAAGGGTGATGGCAGTAACGAAGAATTCATCGCCGATGTTGCCGCCGATGTTGAAGACAAAATTGAGAGCCACCAAAGTGGAGTTTACCGGACAGAAGAAAATCTCTCCAATGAACATCCGATGACGGACACTCTTTTGGCAATGATGGGGGTATTGGGCGCGCTGGGTGTTTTGATTACGATCCTAAGCGCTTCGCTGATTATCAACACACTCACCGCCCTGCTTACCCAACAGCTACGTCAAATCGGTGTCATGAAGTTGATCGGCGCACGCAGCTATCAGATTCTGGGCATGTATTTGCTCCTGATCGTGGTCTATGGCTTGATCGCGCTGGTCTTGGTCGTGCCGCTTGGAACCATTGCAGGAAATGCGCTGGCCAGTTTTGTCACCGATTTACTGGGAGCTGTATTACAAGGTTACCGGATCGTTCCGATAGCTATTGTGGTGCAGGTACTGATTGCCTTTCTAATCCCGCTGGGAGCTGGTTTTTTCCCGGTGAACAGTGGCGTAAGAACTAACGTCCGCCGGGCGATCAGCAACTACCGACCCGGCAACCAATCTGCCAGCCGAAATATTCTCAATAGCAGCGGCCAATGGATGCGCTGGATTTCTCGCCCGATCCTGTTATCCTTCCGCAATACCTTCCGCAAGAAAGGCCGCCTGATTTTGACCATCTTTACACTCACAATTGCCGGTGCCGTTTTTATCGCCGTATTCAATGTGCGCGCCTCCATGAACGATGTCATGGATCAATTGATGCAGCACTTCCTGGGCGATGTAACCATCAACTTCAATCAACCATATAACAAAAGTAAGGTTGATCGAGATCTGCTGGTTATACCAGGGATTGCAGGTGTTGAAGGTTGGGGTGGCGCCAGCGGTGAGATTTTAGACGAGAACGACAATCTGGTGACGAGTCTCACGATCGTTGCCCCACCCCAGGATACGCAGCTGCTTGATCCCGATATTGTTATCGGTCGCTGGCTCATGCCCGGTGAGAAAAATGCCATGGTGATATCCGATACTATCTATAACGATTACCCGAACCTGGCACCTGGAGATACTTTAGTTGTCGAAATTCCAGGAAATCGGGAAGAAGAGTGGGAAGTGGTTGGGATTTACCGTTTTGTGGATATGCTCGGGGATCCCATGGCATATGCCAATTTTGAGTTCGTTGCAGATAAGGTAAATATGCCCAACCAGGCATCCTCCTTCCGCATCATTATTGAAGACACTCAGGGCACATCTTTGCAAACGCTAATCCAAAACATCGACCGTCAACTGGCTGACAAGGGATACGCGGTTCAAAGCATTCAAGCTGGAGATATCATGCGTGAGAGCGCTTCGACGGGCGTTAATACGCTGGTGATCTTTTTGTTGATCATGGCGCTGCTAACCGCCTTTGTGGGCAGTATTGGTCTGATGGGCACGATGAGCATCAATGTCTTGGAGAGAACCCGGGAAATCGGGGTGATGCGCACCATCGGTGCAGTTGATTTTGTCGTCATGCAATCCGTGATCATCGAAGGGTTGGTTATCGGTCTGATTACCTGGTTTTTTGCGATTGGGTTGTCATACCCGATCAGTTCTGTACTCCTCAATATCATTGGCCAATCAATGGCAGGTTCAACTTTTGCCTTAAACTTTACACTCTTTGGTGTGTTCCTCTGGTTGGCGGTTGTGATAGTTCTTTCTATTATTGCCAGCATTATGCCGGCACGGAATGCCGCCCGCTTGACGATCAATGAGGTGCTGGCTTATGAATGACCTTTAGGCAGTATGGCCTGTACAAGGAAAAAACATTAGTACCGCACTTTGGACAGTACAAATACTCTTGGCCATTGTTTTCCTGCTACATGGCTACCTTTTTGTAGCGATGCCACCATCCATGGTGAAACGGAGGCAGCAGAGACGACCGGATGCAGAACCGGCGTTTCCACCCTGGTTTCGTATTTTCATCGGTGTGGTGGAAATCCTGGTTGCAATCGGACTAAATTTGCCTGGTCTCACAGGAATTTTAACCTGGCTCACGCCTCTAGCAGCTGCCGGACTGATGATCGTTATGATTGGGGTTGTCATCCTTCATCTGAAACACCAGGAATGGACCAGCATGATTGGGTCAGGAGTTATATTACTTTTGGTTACTTTTGTAGCTTATGGTCGTTTTTTTGTTGTTCCCTATAGCGATTGGGCTCAGATTAGGCTAGATTAGCAGATGAACATCGAAACCCATGTCAGTATCCTCGTCCCTCTGAAGGTTCTGCATGCCTTCTACGCCATCGGTGAAGGTGTGAAATCCATTTCATCAGGTATACTCGTTTCGATGTTTTCATGCTGGCATTGCAAGCGTTTCTGGACGGGGTCTATCAAGCTTAGTAGCATTCATTTCTTTTTCAAACTCGAAGCGAGTTTCGAACCAAGATTTACGGGGAAGGCGGTTCGGAACAAGTCCAATACCACCCACAGATTTGGACCCATCCCGAACCGTATTCGGTAACGGTCGAACAGTTTCTTGCCGGGCTCCGCTTTGAATAGCGGGATAAGCTAGCAGAACTGCCGGTTGACCTGAACAGGAGTGGTCGGGATGATTTCTTATAATACCCCTAATATTGCCATACAGTCTCATTCAGGTATTCTCCAAGAGAAGCACACAAGTGTTCAAGCCGCTGAAGATGTTACTGGTTATAACATCCAGTATCTGCGGCGTTTGTTGCGTTCTGGCAAGTTGGAAGGCATCAAAATCGACCAGTATGGTTGATCGATATGCAGTCTCATGAAATGTACCTACAACAGATAGAAAGTACTTCTGATCGGCGTTGCGGGCCAAGGTAAATTTTTTGAGTAAGCGTTTACAAGTGTAGACGCGAGATGTATACAAATGGAAACAGTATGAGAATGGAGGGATGAAATTAGTGTCATTGTATTGGATGCAGGTAACAACATTTTAAGACCGCAAGCGTTTGTTCTTAGGATCATTGGCCGCTTCCGCCAGCACCTTTGCCTGACAGCGGTTACTCAGGATCTCAATAGCGAAAGTAGTTCCCGGGACGGCGTATTCCGGAGAAACATAGGCAAAGGCAAGGCTTTTACCGACCGTGTGACCATACGAACCGGAAGTTGTTACCCCTATGACATTGTCACCATCATATGCTGGCTCACCGCTGCATACATCGACATCTTCGGCATCCACTTCCCAGGCGTAATAGGCTTTTTCCTTCACCAGGCTGCTCAATGCATACATGCCAAAGTCAGCAATACCGAATTCCTCACCAGCAGCCCAAACCGAATCATAAACATTCACAAGCTGATCGATGGGGATATGGAGTTCCCAACCCAACTAACCCATATAATTGATCCGAAGGGCGCGCATCATCACGCCCGCTATCTCAATTTCCTTTCCGGTGAGCCAAGGGAAACGCTCATTGCACAGATCTGCATTTGTGATCTTAGC
>PVMS01025182.1_pt1 | contig 10030 bp, 9 predicted proteins | sample 1853461 | NCBI WGS metagenome assembly PVMS01 (sample SAMN08582032, study PRJNA380276) | Marine sediment metagenome, whole genome shotgun sequencing project. | isolation source: ocean sediment barecode stripped | collected 2017
CGGGTGAAAATGTGGCGCTGGTGACTTGCCCGACCGGTTGACTATCGCCGAAGATTTCGTCTCCGGGCGGGCAAGTCACCAGCGCCACATTTTCACCCGTACTCGACTATCCCATCGCCCTCGGTACTGTTCAGCGCCAATTCTTCGAGCCCGGAACCACCGTCTCCATCAAGAGCGAGAACGAACAAATCTCGGCCCGAGTGGCCAAGCTACCCTTCATCGGGGGCCCATGAAAATTTACACCCGTACCGGCGATGCGGGGCAAACCGGGCTCGGGGGCGGCAAGCGCGTCCCAAAGAACGCTCTGCGGATCGAGACCTACGGAGAAGTAGACGAGTTGAACGCTTCATTGGGTGTTGCTCGAGCAAAGGTTGCCCATCCTGAGATCCAATCGGTTTTAAATGAGATCCAGCGGAACCTGTTTTCGATGGGGGCGCTCCTATCCGATCCCGACGGGAAAGTACCGAGCGACAAGGTCACCCTCGAGGCCGCCGATGTCGCCAGACTCGAAAAACACATCGACCGCTTTGAGTCCAGGCTTCCGGCGCTCAACCGGTTCATCCTTCCGGGGGGCGCCCCCGGAGGGGCCTTGCTTCAACAAGCTCGTTCGGTTTGCAGGCGCGCCGAGCGAAAGCTGGTTACTTTGACCGAAATCGAATCGGTGCCCGATCCTCTGTTGATTTACTTGAACCGTTTGTCCGACCTTCTTTTTGTGCTGTCCCGTGCCGAAAATCAACATCAAAACATCAAGGAAGAGACCTGGTAGCATCCGGCCCGAAATGCGGCGCGGCTTCGTCCCCTGGGAGCGGGAAAGATGGACATCGATAGCAACACTCCCGAAACATCCTCGGCTACAACCCGCGAGGAAACACCAGCACCATCCGAGTGTGCTGTCATCCACTACCACGAGATCGCCCTCAAGGGACGAAACCGACCCTATTTCGTTTCGCACCTGGTCAGAAACATTGAACGAGCGGTGTCCGATCTCTCGGTAAAACGGGTCGTAGCTCTTCCCGGCCGGGTGATGGTCGAGCTCGGCGACCAAACCGCCCGGGTGACGCTCCATGAAAGGCTGGCCCAGGTTTTCGGCATAGCCAACTATGCACCTGCGAGGCGGGTCGCGCTGGATGTCGATGCCATTTCGGCGGCAGTGGTCAAGGCCCTCGAAGGAAAACAGTTCGAATCGTTTCGAATTACAACTCGCCGTGCCAACAAGAAATTTCCCCTGAACTCGATGGAGATAGATCGCCTCGTCGGCGGACGCGTCCAAGCCGCTACCGGAGTCGCAGTGAATTTGAGCTCGCCGGAGTTGACGGTGTTTATCGAAATTCTGCCCAGAGAGGCGTTTTATTTTTTCGAGAAAACGAACGGGCCGCGTGGGGTGCCGGTGGGAACCGGCGGCAGAGTTGCTGTGCTTCTCTCCGGAGGAATCGACTCTCCCGTTGCCGCCTACCGCATGCTTAAAAGAGGCTGCCGGGTCGTGTTCATCCACTTCCACGGCGTACCGTTCCTTTCGCGCGCTTCACAGCAGAAGGCAAAAGATTTGACCGAGATCTTGAATCGCTACCAGTACCGCTCCGGATTGCACCTGGTGAGATTCGGAGAATTGCAGCGCCAAATCATGCTGACGGCGCCGAGTCCTTTGCGTGTGGTTTTGTACCGGCGCTTCATGTTGCGTATTGCAACCGCCCTGGCAAATCGTCTCCGGGCCAAGGCGCTGGTAACCGGAGAGAGCTTGGGACAGGTGGCGTCACAAACCCTCGACAACCTGTCGGTCATCGAGCAGGCGGCGGGTCTTCCGGTGCTCCGGCCCCTCATCGGCATGGACAAGGAAGAGATCATCGCTCAAGCGAAGGCCATCGGCACCTACGAGATCTCCATCCTCCCCGGGGAAGACTGCTGCCAGCTCTTCATTCCCAGGCGGCCGGCAACGCGCAGCCGTCTCCAGGAGGTCGAGAAGGTAGAGCAAAATCTAGATGTCCAAGCCATGGTGGATTCGGCGGTTCAAGAGGCGGAAGAAGTCCAGTTTGCGTTTCCTTAACACAATCCCCCGGCGTGAGCCGGGGGATTCTCCCGGCGGGCGCACCGAATAGAATTCGATATGCGTCCGCACTAAAAGATCTACGCAGCCGGCCTGTCTACAGCAAAGCCAATGTCTGAAACCCCCGACGCAGTCGGGGCACATTAATTTAGGCTTTCCAGAAACTGCTTCCACACTCTCCAGTAAGCATCACCCCCGACAAAGAAGGTGTCGTTGTGGCCGGCTCCAGGTATGGCGTAGAAGCGCTTGGGCTCCGGGGCCGCTTCGAAAAGCTTTTCTCCCTGCTCGAAAGGCACCGTGCCATCTCGATCGCCGTGCAGGATCAGGAGAGGCACACCGATCTCCGCTATCTTGGCCAAGTTGTCGTATCGGGTGCGTAGCAAAGACCGAACCGGAAGGAAAGGGTAAATAGCGCGAGCCATGTCAGGAATAGAGGTAAATGCAGACTCGAGCACCAGTGCTTTCACCGGCACTTCCAACGCCAGTTGCACCGCCACGGCAGCGCCCAGCGACTCGCCGAAGAGAATCAATCGCTGCGGAGCTACCTGCCGCCGATCGGTGAGAAACCGATAAGCGGCTCGCGCGTCGCGGTAGGTCTCCTGTTCACCGGGCCGGCCTTCGCTTCGACCGTACCCTCGATAATCAAACAGCATGACCTCGGTATGCAGCTTGGACCTCATGAGCAGGACTCGATCCAGCCGGTGGGAGATATTCCCTGCATTTCCGTGGCAAACAAGCACGGTGGCCCGAGACCCCTCTAACGGGAAGAACCAGCCGTGGAGGCGGGCGCCATCTTTTGTCGTCATCCAACAATCCTCGAACGGAAGCGCCAGATCGGCCGGAGTCACTTCCATCGCTCGATGTGGGAAATAAATAAGCTTTTCTTCGAAAAACAAAACGAGCACCAGGATGCCGACGACCACCGCGAGCGCCCAAAGAACCAAGCGCCTAGCAGGGGCAAGAATCCTCATCTCCGTCATTATGCCAGAAGCGAAGCGCAATACGTGATATGGTTTAGGGGAAAAGGAGGTGCTTGTGGGACAAGAGGATCCCGCCTACCCCGGGCTTACGGAACCAGGACGCCCGATTTTCTACCCGAAGATTGGGCATTGCATATTCAGAGGCGTTATCGAGGATCGTGCGGCACCAGGCACCAAGTTGATTGAGCTCGAAGACATTGAGGAAGGGGGCCGTATTTTGGTCCCTATGGATCGAGTGCCGAAGCTGGGACTGCGCCCGGCCGGAACGTATTTGGACGAGATCAAACAAGAGCTTGCTTCGGAGTTCGAGCCGCCCTTGGAAAGCGAAGATGCGAGGCAACTGCTTGTACAAGAGCTAGTTAACGAAGGAAGCCCGAACGGGCTGGCGAAAGCGCTCAAGAGACTGCACTTGGCTAGGCAAACCGGGGGACTATCCCGGGAGGAGGAGCAAACTCGCAGAAAAATCAGGAGTTGGCTTGCCGCCGAGGTCGCTCTTGCCCGGGACTGCACCCGGGCCGAAGCTCAAGCGCTTATCACCAGGGTTCTCCAAGAGACGATGGCCGCCCACCGCCGCAAGGAAAAAGAAGAAGCCAAAGAGCGGCGTCGTGCAGCCAAGGCAGAAGCAAAACGAGAAGCCGCTGAGGCAGCCAAACAAGAGGAGTCCACTTCGGGCTAGATCCTAACTTCGATCCTCGTTCCTCGTCCCCTTTTCCGCTCTCGGGAGAGGGGATTTTGGGGGCTCTCCAAGGTGCCCAAAATATTGAACACATTGAGTTAAATACCCCTTTTTGCGCGCATTCACCCAAAGAACAGCGGACCGTATCTTTCTTCTTTTTGTGGCTCACCAAATAACTCGTTTAAAATCAACTAAATAGAAATACGAACCTAGTGAGCTAGGTTGGAACATCCCTTGCAGTTTGTTAAAAGTAACGGGAGGGAGGTAAGGGTCCACCGCGCGGCGACATTTCTAGGTCAGTCGCCGAAATGATGCCCCGGAGGAACCTGCCGAAGCGAGGCTCGTTGTGAGGATCGCTGGCCCCTTGCTGGGAGTCTTCGGTTTGGCGTTAAAGGCCTCCGGGTTCCTCCTTCCCTAAAAAAGCAAGGAATTTAGCGTCGGTTTTTACCGGCGCGGCAAGGGCACGGGCGGGGTTAAACGCTCGGATGGAGAGCAAGCCTGGCTCCCCATCCTTCGAAGTCATCCCTTCCACGAGTAACCTGCCCACCCGCCAAAGCCAAGGGAGCGTGACCCCGCCCTTGCAATTCCTTGCTTTTTTTTTTGCCTTTTTTGACCCGGCGGGGGGCTGGAAGTCCAACTGGCTGTCTAGGCGTCCACACCACTCTTGACAGTGCTCGAATGAGGGTGCTACTTATAGTACCTGTCCATGGCACAAAATCCTGAGATTCTGGTTCGCCCCCTTCATGGAGAGCCTTATCGCTATCCGATAAGCGCGGCGATCCTCACGATCGGGCGGTCCAAGCGCAATGACCTCGTCTTGGCCGATCAGTGGTTGTCCCGACACCATGCCGAGGTCCGCAACGAGAACGGCGCCTTCTTCATTCATGATCTGGATTCTCGAAACGGGACATTGGTCAACGGAGTTCGCATCAGCACCAAGGTGCCGCTTCAAAACGACGACGTGATCACTCTGGGTGATCAGACGTTGACTTTTCTCAACGAGAGCTCCGGTAGTGTCATTCTCTCGGAAAGCCCCGAAGGGATCGATCTGCAGGGCACGGTGGTGGTTCCCACCGAACAGCCACTTGCGGCAACCCGAGGCCAGGAGGAAACCTGGGACAATCTTCGAGGCCCGGCGCCAAGAAAGGATCGAGTGCTTGAGGATCCGGAGCGAATCCTCAAGCAAAACCAGATCTTGACCGCGCTGAGCCAAGCCAGCATGGCACTCATCAGCGATCGTCCGGTGAACGAGCTCATGGAGTTTATCCTCGAGCTGGCTTTCCGGGTGGTGAAAGCCGAGCGCGGGTTTCTAATGGTCACCAACGATGGAGAGCTCGAAGTCAAGGTGGTCCGAACCAGCTCGGAGAACACCGCTGGGGACGCCAACATCAATTTCAGCCGTTCCATTGCCGATAAGGTCGTTAAGGAAAAAGTTTCTATTCTGACCAGCAACGCCATGGCGGATCCCCGGTTTCGCTCCCAGGACTCGATCGTGGCCGTGGGTATCCGTTCCGCGATGTGCGTGCCGCTGTGGAACAACAAGGTCGTTACCGGACTCATCTATGTCGACAGCTTGTTCCACGAGAACGTGTTCACCCAGGACGATTTGTCGCTCCTGACGTCGCTCGCCAACGTAGCGGCCGTCAAGCTGGAGAACGCTCAACTCGTCGATCAGATGATCGAGAAAAGGCGCATGGAGGCCGAGCTGGCGCAAGCCCGTAAGTACCAACAGGAAGCGCTCCCCGACCATGACCCGGACATCAGCGGCTGGGAAATCACCGGCACCAACACGCCCTGCTACACCGTCGGAGGCGACTACTACGATTACATCGAGCACTCGACGGGGAAGCTGGCTTTCGCTTTGGGTGACGTTTCCGGCAAGGGCGCCGGGGCCGCCATGATGATGATGGTGCTGCGAGCCGCGGTTCACTCCGCAACGCAGCAGAAAGGCGATGTCGGGAGCATCGTTTCCCAAACCAATCTGGTGATGTGCCACAACTCTCCCGAGCAATCCTACGTTACTTTCTTCATGGGGGACCTCGAGCCCCAATCGGGTAGGCTGCAATATGTAAATGCGGGTCACATCCCACCTATCGTCTACCGGAGCGCGTCCGGTGAGGTGGAAAGGCTCGAGGTAGGCGGTACGGTTTTGGGGCTTTTCGAAGCAGCAGTCTTCGAAGTGGGGAATATTCGACTCGACCCCGGGGATATCTTGATTGTGTTCAGCGACGGCATCAGCGAGAGTTGGGGCGAGAACGATGAGGAGTTCGGTGAGGACCGACTCTGCGATCTACTCAAGAAACATTCTGATTTGCCCGCATCCAAGCTCATGGCAACCCTGCAGGCAGAGGTGGATAAGTTCACGACCTCCCTGAGGGCAACCGACGACAGTACCCTCCTCGTAGTCAAGCGCACTTGAGACTCCAGGTTTTGCAACGTTTGGCGAGACCGAGGTACAATCTCCAGATTGCGATCTTCAGCGTGACACTAGAGATCTATGAAATGGATTCTGCGAGGCGGACAGACGAGCCCCGTTTGATGGGTGATGAACCATGGCCGAACAGCGCGGTACCTTAACTGAGATGGCCGCACTCCAGAAAGAAGTGAACCGGCTCTTCGAGCAACTTTCCCACTTCGAAGGCGCCGGGCACGAGCTCGGACTGGGAGAGTACTTCCCGAGCATCGATGTCTGCGAGACCAAAGGGAGCTTGGTCATTAAAGTGGAAGCTCCGGGAATGAGCACAAACGATGTTTCAGTTGTATTCCACGGACACAAGCTGGTGGTCTCAGGGGAAAAGAAACAGCCCAGGGAGGAGAAATCGGTCAACGGCTACCTTTGCCTCGAACGTAGTTTCGGGAAATTCAGCCGCTCCATCTATATCGAACACGCGGTGCAACTGAGCAAAGCAACTGCGAAGCTCGACCAAGGCGTTCTCACCATAACCATGCCCAAGCTCAAAGATAGGCGCGGAAGCGAGTTCCGTCTGACCATCAAGGGCGACGAATAACGCGACAAGACTGAAATGGATTTTCAAGACAACAACAAGGATAATGTAGACCAAGTTCAGATTCCGGATTTCATTCCGGTCCTGCCTCTCCGCGACATTGTCATCTTCCCTTTCATGATCGTCCCCCTGTATGTAAGTCGGGATAAATCGATCAAGGCGGTGGACTCTGCGCTTGCGGAAAACAGAATGATCCTTCTACTGGCTCAGAAGGATCAGGAGAAAGAGGACCCTGGAAGCGATGATCTCTACCGCATGGGAACCGTAGCGGTCATCATGCGGATGCTCAAGTTGCCGGACGGACGCATCCGGGTTCTGGTACAGGGCATGAGCCGCGCCATCGTCGAGAACTACTTGCAGTCGAGCCCTTTCTTTCAAGCCAGCCTGACACCCGTGCAGGAAGCCGACTGGCAAACCGACTCGTTGGAGCTCGAAGCGCTGATGCGGAACGTAAAAGACGCTCTCGAAAAATCCGCGAACCTGGGCAAGCCCATATCTCCTGAAGTGATGGTCATTGCGGCCAATTTGGAAGACCCGGGACGGTTGGCGGATTTGGCGGTCTCGAACCTGGATCTAAAGGTCGACAGCGCTCAGGATATCCTGGATACGGTGGATCCGGTGGAGCGGTTGAAGAAGGTGCACGAGCTCGTGGCCAAAGAGCTGGAAGTGCTGACCATGCAACAGCACATAAGCTCTCAGGCCAAGGGAGAAATGGACCGGACTCAACGAGAGTTCTTCTTGAGGCAGCAACTGAAGGCGATCCAATCCGAGCTGGGAGAAGGCAACGAGCTCACTGAAGACGTGCGCCAGTTCAAGGAAAAAGCCCGCAAGGCCAGGATGCCAAAGGAAGTCCTCGCAGAGACGAACCGGCAAATCGCCAAGCTGGAGCGAATGCACCCGGACTCGGCCGAGACCGCCACCCTACGCAACTACCTGGAGTGCATCGTGGGGCTTCCCTGGAATATCCAGACCAAGGACAACCTCGACACGAAGCAAGCCAAGCGTATCCTCGACGGTGACCACTACGGATTAGAGAAAATCACCGAGCGAATCCTGGAGTATTTAGCGGTTCGCAAGCTCAAGAAGAAAACGAAGGGGCCGATTCTCTGCTTCGTGGGTCCGCCGGGAGTCGGCAAAACCTCGCTCGGACGCTCCATCGCTCGAGCCATGGGCAGGAAATTCCAGCGCATGTCCCTCGGAGGGGTTCGTGACGAGGCGGAAGTGCGGGGCCACCGGCGAACCTACGTCGGCTCGATGCCGGGTCGGATCATCCAAGGTATCCAACAGGCAGGCACCAACAATCCGGTGTTCATGCTCGATGAGGTCGACAAAGTCGGGGCCGATTACCGGGGCGATCCCAGCTCGGCGCTACTGGAAGTGCTCGATCCCGAGCAAAACCATGCGTTCCGAGACAACTACTTGGGTATCCCCTTCGATTTGTCCAACGCCATGTTCATCACCACCGCCAACCAGCTCGAGCCCATCCAGCCCGCTTTTTTGGATCGAATGGAGGTTATCGAGCTCGCAGGATACACGGAAGAAGAGAAGCTTCAAATCGCCAAGCGCCATCTCATTCCCAAACAGCTTGAAGAGAACGGATTGAGCACCCGAGAGCTCACTTTTACCGACAACGCCCTGCGGCGCATCATCGCCCAGTACACCCGCGAAGCCGGTTTGAGAAATCTGGAAAGAGAAATTGGCCGGATTTGCCGCAAAGTGGCTAAACGGGTTGCCGAAGGACTCAAGGATACCACTCGGATTGGGGCGACGGGCTTGGCGGATCTGCTGGGCTCGCCCAAAGTTTTACCCGAGGAAATTCTCAAAAAGGACCAGGTGGGTGTCGCGACCGGATTGGCCTGGACTCCCACCGGAGGCGACGTCCTCTTCGTGGAGGCCACCGCCATGAAGGGCAAGAGCAACTTGATCTTGACCGGCAAGCTCGGGGAGGTCATGCGGGAGTCGGCTCAGGCGGCGCTTTCCTATGCTCGGTCACGGGCTTCCAAGTTCAAGATCGACGAAAATGTTTTTGCCGGCCTGGACATGCATATCCACGTACCGGAAGGGGCCATCCCCAAGGACGGTCCCTCAGCAGGCCTTACCATCGCAGTAGCCATGCTCTCGGTGCTGACCGAAACTCCGGTGCGAAGGAACATTGCCATGACCGGAGAGATCACCCTTCGAGGCAATCTTCTTCCCATCGGGGGAGTCAAAGAAAAAGTGCTGGCGGCGAGACGGGCAAAACTAGACACGGTGGTGCTGCCGCGGCTCAACCGCAAAAACCTCGAAGAGCTGCCTGACTACGTCACCCGGAACATGCGCTTCGAGCTCGTCGACCAGGTGGATGAAGTGCTCCGGTTGGTGTTGGTCGATCGACGGAAGATTTTTGCGGTCCGGTCCACTGCGACGCATCCTACCCGCAGCAAAGTCGCCGCTCCGTCACGCCCCCGCCGACCGGTGGTGACGTGAGAGTCCTCTTCGTTGGAGACGTAGTTGGCAAGGCCGGCCGGCAAATCCTCAAACGCGGACTAGCCAAGCTCCAATCCCAGATGGAGTTCGACTTGGTGGTGGCCAATGTGGAGAACGCCGCCGCCGGATTCGGAATCACTCCGGACATAGCCGACAAGTTCTTCGACGGCGGTATCGATGTCCTCACCTCGGGCAATCACATTTGGGACAAGAAAGATATTCTGGGCTACCTGGTGCGTGAGCCCCGGCTACTTCGCCCAATTAACTACCCTCCAACCTGCCCCGGTGGGGGAAGCTACGTGGCTCACGCCAGAAACGGCGTGCCGGTGGCGGTGCTGAACCTTCAAGGACGGGTGTTCATGCCCATCATCGACTGCCCGTTTCAAGCCGCCGACCGAGAAATTCCCCGTCTAAAAAAAGAGGCTCGAGTGGTTCTAGTGGACATGCACGGCGAAGCCACCTCTGAAAAAGCCGCCATGGGATGGTATCTCGACGGGAAAGTGGCGGCGGTGCTCGGCACTCACACCCACATCCCCACCGCGGACGAGCGGGTGCTTCCCGCCGGCACCGCCTTCATTACCGATGTCGGGATGTGCGGGTCGTTCGACTCGGTCATCGGAATCGAACGAAAAACCTCTTTCCCCCGCTTCCTGAGCGCTATTCCCACGCGGTTCGAGGTCGCCAAAGCCAACCCGTGGTTAAACGCGGTGGTTCTCGACATCGACGAGCAAAAAGGATTAGCGCGCTCCATCGAACGCTTGCGGCTTTTAGAGTCCGATCTCGAGGGGTAAGTCTTTGACCAGACCCGAGCCCGCCGAGCGCCGCAAGGTCTTCTCGGTCAGCGAGCTGACCCGGATTATCA
>PVMS01059850.1_pt1 | contig 10030 bp, 7 predicted proteins | sample 1853461 | NCBI WGS metagenome assembly PVMS01 (sample SAMN08582032, study PRJNA380276) | Marine sediment metagenome, whole genome shotgun sequencing project. | isolation source: ocean sediment barecode stripped | collected 2017
AAACAAGCATAGCCTCATTGGAATTCTTGGGGATTGCATATGATTTTCCTTCAAGCAAGCGATCTCCCAGGTTGAAGCGAGCTTTCCCTTCCCGTGTACATAAGGCAAAGAAGGATTCATTGGGTTGAATATCTTCCGCGATGACCTCCAGGTTAGCTTTTTCTCCATTCAAACCGAACATGTCTCTGACTGTAGGATTTGAGTAGGTGATTACACCACCCGGTTTAACCAGAAAATATGCGTCAGAATGATTTGGCAGGTGGATAGGGATTTCTTGGGGAAATTTATCCCTCTCTTTTCGTGTGGATTTTGCCACAAACCCAATCAGCTGGGATACCAAGACATAACCTAGTAATCCCGATAAAAGAAGTACTGCGCTGAAGCTTAATGGGGTCAAATCAATCATCGATTAGGCTTTTTGCCGACGACGGGCATCTGCTGCTAGCTCGGTGATCTCACGGATGTCTGTGAACTCGTGTTCAGCGGGGGAAACAACTCCAATTTTGATCGATATAACCGGACTTTGTTCAGTTACTTCACCTGCTCCCGAATACTGGATATATCCTTTTTGACGATCAAGGTAGTTGTAGTGGGTTATTATCTCCTCAGAGAATCGTTCGAATACATTCTCCTTGATTGCAGTAGAGCATTCCTCGGTAGTTATGATGACAAAATGGTCATTTCCAGTATGCCCAACAAAGTCATTGATTGTGCCGAACTCGTCAATAACTTCACCGATCAACATCGCTGTAAATCTGAGAATATTATCGCTGGCGACAAAACCGTAGGCTTCTTTAAATGCGTCAAAATGGCTGAGACGGATGTCAATTAATGCCCAGCCTTCTTTCTGGATAATCTGGCGAAGTTGATCCTCAATCAGCTGGCCTGAAGGTAAGTTTGTGTGAGGCTCAGTCAGGCTTTCCCTTTCTGAACGGACGATAGCGTTGTAAACCCGCAATCTCAATTCTTCGATATCAAACGGCTTGGTGATGTAATCGTCTGCGCCTAACTCCAATCCCAGCAGCTTATCGCTGCGTTCATCTTTCTGTGTTAAGAAGATGACTGGGATATGGCTGGTACGTGTATAAGTCCGCAGAGTTCTGCATACCTCGTACCCATCAATATCAGGCAGCATAATATCCAACACAATTAGATGAGGAAGTCTCTGCCGGGTTTTCTCCAATGCCTCTGAGCCGCGTGAAGCAATATCGACTTCATAATGAAGTCCGCCGAAATAGATTTCCAGCATATTGGCGATGTCGATGTCATCTTCCACGATTAGCAGTCGAGATTTTGGCATATCCGCCTCCATGTAAATAGTAATGAATACCGATTTTTCTTACTTATCTTAAATCTTCAATATTGTGGACAATATCCTCAGGAATGAATTTCCAGGATTGGGATTCGGTAAATCCGTTCCTTGGATAAAGGCGAGCATGAAGTCCAGCGAATGATAGACGGTGATGATCGCTTTCTTCATAATGAATATCCTTGTCGATCACGCGGCGGTCCCGCGAAGCGAACAGCACAACATCTGATTCGATTGTCCTTGCCGGGAATACAATCATCCCAGAACCTAAGCGACAATTATGACCTACACAGCCTCCAAGAATCGGCCTATTGGCAACCGTCAGCTCACCCCGCCCATCTCTCGCACGAATTGGGGTCGGTAATAAATTAAAATCGGTAAACGATGAACCTGCGCCAATGAAAGAATTCCGTCCCACAACAACCATTTGCAGACAAGTGTTTTGGGCAACCATGCTGTTGTCCATGAAAGTACTCATGAACAGTGATGCACGGAAAGGCAAAAATGATCCATCCCCAATTACTGACAGCATCAATTGACAATCTTGAGAAATATTAACATTATCGCCAATTATGCAATTCTCGATTACTGCACCCGCACTGATCGTTACATTATCGCCTATCGTAGTCGGACCATGGATAATTGCCCGAGGATCGATCGTGCAATTCCGTCCTATCTTGACCAGTTCAGAGCATTCTAATACCTGTTTTCCTTCATAGAGAGCTTTACTCAAGATGCGTAATTTATAGAATGGATCTCTTTTCAATTGTTCTTCAAAACGAAGCCCACGTTTGAAAAGACCAAAAACTATATCCGCGACAAATATATGCACCCATGAGTCAATAGCGAGCATACTGCGCATTGGAACTTGGAAGACCAAATCCTTGTGACCGAATGAAATATAGGGTGGGACGTGATAATAGCCGACTTCGTGTGACATCATATCGATAATCACAGGTTCTGCTTCCTCTACATATCCGTTTGGAAAATACCAAAGATCAACCAAATAAATATTCCCATTGGGAATATATGAGCTCGAGAGTGGTAAGGCATGTTCTCGAAACGCCGGATCTTTGGCGGAAAAAGCTGCCCGACAAGGTTTCTTCCTTTGCTGCGCGGCGACAAGAAATGATTTTACAAATGCGGCATCAAAATACAAATTATCCCGGTATACAAGACATGGCTCTTCAAACCGGGGAATGGGTGTCCCCATGGGAATCTCCACTTCCTGGTCTATATAGGGAGATAATACATCACGTTGAATCAACCAAAGAGGTTTGTTTTGGATGCGCAGATCGCGAGCACGTTCGTTGAAAGGAGATAAGTAGCGTGGGTCTTGGATAATTATTTTTAGCATATCGGATATACCGGTAATTTCAATGTCCTATTAATTAACTTCGCATTAATATCTATCCAGATATTCTTTTAGGATTGTCTTGAAATGATGCGGCTCATCTAACATGATGAAATGGCCTGCGCGTCTAAACCTCTCGATCCTGACATGCTGCAGATTTGCATTTAATAAATTCCTCTGATTGGGATTCACTATCACATCTCGATCACCATACATGCCCATCACTGGTTGGTAGATGGGAGCCAGGTGGGGAGTTAAATCAGTCTGTCGCAGAGAAGATATGCTCAATAAAAAGGATTCTAAGGTCACCTGGTTTAGATCACGGTGGATCATGTCTATCCATTGTCTCTCACGGGTGATAATTGGTGCCGCGAGGCGGATACCAATCTTGAGTGCATCCATCATCCGATAAACTAATTTGGCAATGGTGCGTATGCTGGCGAGTTTCAATAATATTGATAAAGATGAGCCTTCAACAGGCGAACCGATAACAACAACTTTACTAACTCTTTGAGGATGACTGATAGCAACAGAGAGGCTTACAGTTCCCCCCATTGAGTGACCGACAAGCGGAGCATGTTTTATCCCAAGTTGTTCCATGAAATCGTTTACTAATAAAACAAAATCAGGAACAGTGAACGATTCTCGTTTCTTATCTGATTCACCAAATCCCCAAAAATCTATTGCATATGTTCGATAGGAATCACCGAGGAAATCCATGGTGTCCTGCCAGAGTCCCCAGGACTCCAACCAACCATGCAGAAGTATCACTGGACGACCGCGACCATACACTTCGTAATGAACACTCCCCTGGTTAGTGATAAGTGAGGACATGAATAATCAAATTTCCATTTTAGCGATTTGCAGATCGACTACCTCTAATTCAGCAAGAATGCTGTAGAGAAGTTCCAGCAATACGTTCTTGACGGAGCTTTTGCTCGTTGCTACACACTTTAAGAGTTTAATTTCTGGACTCAAACGTAATGCGATTCGCATATCGTCTATTTCCCAGGCATCATCGCAATCTTGTTTATTTGCTGCAACTACATAAGGTGTGGGTGCATACGCCCGGAAAGTCTCCAATATTTTTCTGGCCTCTCGAAAAGTCTCAGGTCGAGCGCTATCGATAATTACCACAAAACCCAGCATACCTTCTGAAAGAATATCCCACATGAAATCGAATCTTTTTTGTCCAGGAGTCCCGAATAAGTGGAGAACCATTTCATTGTCTATGGTTATACGACCAAAATCCATGGCAACTGTTGTGGTTTCTTTGATGCGCTCGATTTCAGACGATATTCTCTTTTCTGTAGATACAACGTCTATTTCACTTACAGATTGAATAAATTCTGTTTTCCCGGCATTGAAAGGACCAGTTACAACCATTTTTAATGTCTGCATATCCCATATCCAATGTAATTACAATGAACGAATGCGGTCGATGATGCGGAAGATGAGCGATTTTCCTTCTTCTTTGTCCCCATTAATAATTGGATCTGGTAATCGCGCTGGGGGAGGTGTACCTTGATGGGTTACCGGTCTGACCATCTCAACAATGCCTGCTTGTACAAGACTGTAGATTACCTGCCTGATTTCGATATCAGTAAGTTCTGTCACCTTTGCTATTTGGCATAGCGTGTTCTTTGGATCTACATAAGGGATAACCTGCCACTCTTCATTGCTGAGTTTTAGGTTGGCAACATTGGTTCCTGGTCGATCAACAAACCTCACTCCTATTTCTAAACTAGGAATCTCCTCCTCGAGGTGTTCCAATTCCTGGTTCTGACGCGATCCTTCCAGGATTATATTCTCTAAGTTCACGCGGACTGTGATTTTATCCATAGGTGGAGATACGTCAGTTTCGAATTGGAAGAAGCCCTCCATCCAGGTAAAAAGACGATTCAAAACATCAACAAAATGGGTTTGTAAACTGATTAAGATATCTTGTTGGCTAAAGTAATTAGCGTTTATTAGCAACAGCCCTAATTCTTTATCGCTCATCCCATTCACGTTGGCTTTTATCCCCCGATATTGTGCGGCGGATAGGAGCTGAGATTTGTGTAGAATCCCTACAAGGCTGTTATCATCTTGCCCAGTTTGGGCGTACGCTAATTTCCCATCGGTGAAAAACACTTCTATCGCCTCATTTGAACCTTCTACCATTAATGTCCCGGTTTTTTGGGCCAGATTGATCAAATTTAGCAGTTGAGTCAGCGTGAAATCGTGCAAATTACCTTTGATTGCCATATTTGCCTCGTCAGTATTTGTACCTGTAAAAGCCCAGTCCTCTGCTCATCAGGGCATTCAAGTGCTGAAAATCGGTTGCCATAGTAAATTGCCTTGACATGCATTCTGCTTGTGTATATAATCCATACGCTATTTTCCTCGGTAGCTCAATTCGGTAGAGCGGGCGGCTGTTAACCGCTAGGTTCCAGGTTCGAGTCCTGGCCGAGGAGCCTATCGCAAGTCGTCTTCGCAGAATTACATTCTGTCTAATTGCATTGCGATTTTCATAAATATATAAATAATTATTGCCTGATTGTATCAAAAAAAGGCGTCTCCGGTTGCGGAGACGCCTTACGATTTATATACAATTCTGATAGGCAAAACTGACAAGAACTAATCGATTTTCTTCTTTGACTCCTTCTTCATTTCCTTCTTCGTTTCTTTCTTGTCTGACCCTTCACTCACTTTCTTTGATTTATTTTCGCTTTCACTATCATCCTTTGTGCTGCCATTTTTGTGAGAACCACCTGAGGGTGAGCGATTATCTGTAGCATAGAAACCGGAACCCTTAAAAACGATGCCCACTGGAGTGAATATCTTTCGTAAAGAATTCTTTGAACACTCTGGACATATGGATAGTGGATTTTCGGAGAATTTCTGTCGGCGTTCAAAACGGACACCACAGTTTTCACACTGATAAGTATAGGTTGGCATTTGACAACTCAGCACCGCTATTAAACAAAAAGGCTCAATTCGTCTGAGATTATAGCGCGCAATATTCCCACATGCAAGGCTCGTTGTAATAGAAATTTATTAAATAATCTCCGAATTGAATCCAATGGGCATAATTTGAGTACGAAGCTGGATTTAATTATGGAAAGGTTAAGAGAGATTTGCCAGTTGTTTAAGCTTGAATTTGCTCAATAAATTGGCAGAATTGATTCTTAATTGACATAATCTCTCTATTCATCTGGACCAGCAACTGGCAATGTGAAAATGAATACACTACCTCCACCGGGATTGTCCTCTACCCAGATTATTCCCCGATGTGCTTCAATAGCCAAATGACAATAAGTTAATCCCAACCCTGAGCCACGCTTCCGGCTTGCCATGCCAGGAATCTGAGCAAATCGCTCGAAAATCCTCTTTTGATGTTCCCTGGGAATCCCTGGTCCGGAATCGATTACCCGGATTTCCAATTGGTCTTGCTTATTAATTCCCCCATTTATCAATATCTTGCCATTTGTTGGCGAATACTTCAATGCATTATCAATTAAATTGTTTAACACCCGCTGGATCTTGTTTTTGTCCATCCTCACAAGGGGGAGATCAGCAGGGAAATTTACGCTTATTGAGACTTCATATTCCAGAGCGACAGTAGTGAATTCCGATACGGATTCATGCAAAAGTGTCTCAATTTTGACTTTAGAGAGAGACAGCTCAATATTGCCTGATTCCATTCTAGTGATTTCGAGTATCGATTCAACCATCGCCAGCATTCGACGAGAGCTGCGCTGTGCAATCTGGATGGACGGTTCAACAATTCCTGCTGGATCACCACTTAAGAAGGAATCATGGATGACATCCAAGGCACTTATCGTCGAACTGAGTGGCGAGCGTAAATCATGTACCAGTGTCTCGCTGATCAGATTTTGAGCTTGTTTAATTTTATACTCATCAGTGATATCTCGGAGCAATATTATCAAGCCTGCGAGTTGCTCTGACTCACCATCAACCGGGATGAGAGATCGTTCGATGATCAATTCTGGAACGCGATTTACCATTGTGTAGGAGTGCTTATTTAATACTGAAAATTCGTCAAGATGAATTCTCTCCAGCAGTTCACCAGCCTCCTGGAAGGTATAACCGATCGTCTCGATTACATCTGGCGGCAAATCCTTTAGCACATGACCGATAAATTCACTTTGTGGTAATCCGGTCAGACGATTAACTGCCTCATTGATTAATGTAATTCTTCCATCGGTGTTGATTAATATCAAACCATCACGAACTGAGTTTAGAATAGTAGTCAGTCGATCCCGACCGATTGTGATATCTGAGGATAATAATGCATTGTGTAAGGCAATTTCGATGGCGACAGTCGTTTGTCCAGAAAGAATAGTGAGTAAGTTCAGATCATCTTGAGAAAATTCAACTTCCGAGGTCAGCGAGAAAAGGGCTAAACAACCTATGGTTTGTTCGGAGGTGATTAATGGAACCCCAATCCAGGCAAAGGGTGCATCTTCACCGGATGGCAGACCGATCTTGGTTAATCGCTGAGCGGCATGATGGGGGATTAATATCGAATTACTTTTCATGATTACCCGATCCGTGAGGCGATCAGTTAGTGGGCGGCGAGGCCAATTCTGCCGGGTGCCATTCTTGACCGCGAGAGGGTACCAGATTTGTTGGTCAATGGGATCGAGTAGGGCAACGTAAAAATTATCCACATTGAGTAGCTTGGTCACTTGAACCTGGATGGCGCTGAGCAATTTTTCGAGATCAATATCGCTGCTGAGAGCCTTGCTGATTTCCTCTAAGGCGGATAATTCTTGTAAGCGTCGTTCAAGGTTTCTTCGTGGTGCACTGAGATAGTGAATTAACAAACCCAACGCGAATGTAGATACACCTAAAACAATCAAGGAGCCATTTCTCAAGAATGGATATGTGAGTAATGTCATAAATCCCAGATAGACCGGCAGGATTTCGATTGAAATGAGCGCAAGAAAATCCCAGCGTGCTCTAGGAGATTGTTGGGAGGTAAGATAATGGGTGCTAATTGAGTAAACTGAACCGTGTATTGCTCCGAAGAGCAGTCCCGCACCAAGAATCACTGACCAATTTTGGTTTGTCCCAATCTCAATTGAGGATATCCCTTCCGCTATCCCGAAAACTGATAATGCGAGAACCAGAGCTACCAAGATAAGTCCCAGATCGAACAATCCACCCAACAATGTTGGTTTCACCGTAGATGAATTTGGTCTCAATCGAAGGGGGAATACGAGTTGAAGACCAATCGCCACCCCAATTCCCAAAACACATGCCCAGGCAACCAGCCCGGTTCCATACAATATCCCTCCGCTGAAAACGACGATATGAACTAGCGAATATCTGTAATTGAGCAGATCGAGCGGGAAGAATTCCAGGATCGCGATGAACCCCACTAAGATTAAAAATGGTATCAATTTGTCGAGAGACGGAGGGGATAAAATTGTACCCAGAATCAATGAGATGAAGCTCAGGCTGAGAAATACAATTCGGAAATAGATTGGGGATGTGTTCTCAGTCTTGGGCATTTCAATATGCCACAGATCTTTAGCGCTTGAATTGGGGTGTTCGAGTAGGCCGTGGAGTTGTTGTTTGGCTCGGTGTTACACCGGTGGTTGATGGAGTTCCTGTGCTGGTAGAGCTCGGAGTTGCAATGGTAGGAGATGAGGTCATTGTGGATGTCGAGGTTGGTGTGTCCGTCGCTGGAATCGGCGAAGGCGTCTTTGTTGGTGTAGGTGTCAGTTGCGTGATATATTCCTGGGCAACTTCAAGCCATGCTTTAGATACATTTTCAGCAGGTAGTTCAAGCAAGGATTGGTAATCTTTTACTACCGACCCTACATCGCCGATAGTAACATATGTTTTGGCGCGCCAATAGTATACCTCAGCTCGTTGCTGATCAGTTGTGGCAATTTTTTCGCTGCCAGAAAATTGGCTGATTGCATCATCATATCGCTCTGCAAGGGACAATGCTTTTGCAAGTCCCAGACTCGCGACGAATGACTTCCGGTCAAAATTGCGAGCGATGAATAAATCGTTGACGGCTAATTGACCTTCACCGGCCTCTAAATACGATAACCCCCGATATAGTAAGGCGATGAATGAGTTCTCGTCCAATGTCAAGGCCAGATCAAAAGCTTGCATGGCTTCTTCAAATTGTTCCTCGCCTTCGAAAAGCGCGCGACCGTAAGCTGCCCAGGCGTTTGAATCATTCTTAATATAACGTAAATATATTTCGAGGAAGTGACTTGCTTCCTCAGCATTTCCTGAAAGTAAGTGTAGATTACCCAGGGTTAAATAAACGGAGAGGATTGTTTGGTCAAGTTCGTACGCTTGCTGGGCAGCTTCTAATGCCAATTTGTTCTCGCCAGTGTGCAGATAGGCCTGGGAACGGTAGGCGTATATCAAAGGTGATTCAGGGGCTAATTTCTCAGCAATCTCAAGCGCTTCTAATGCCTGATCATAATTGCCAATTGACAAATAGAAAGCGGTTAATTCCAGATGAGCTGCGGCAAGATCGGGATCCAAGATAACTGCCTGATTTAAATCAGCTTCAATATCGAATTCGGGATCCAGCGCTGACATTGCTCTCGCCCGACCAAGATATGCTGGAGCGAAATTAGGATTGGTTTCTATTGCTTTTTCATAGGCGAATAAGGCTTGATCTGGTTCATCGAGTAATAAGTAAGCTTCACCAACAAAATAATATGTATCGGCAGCTTGTGGCTCTGCACGGGTAGCCTGTTCCATAAAAACCACCATATCCTCGTAATTGCTGCTGCTAAAGGCACGAATTCCAGCTTTGTAAGCCTCAGTCACAGGATGGGGTGTATTTACATAAAGCGGAGTTGGAGTATAGGTCGCTTCAAGGAACATCCACAAAGGAGTTGGTCCAATAAAAGTGGGTGTGGGTGTTACGAAACGAGGTGTATTTGTCGGCAGTAAGGTCGCGGTAGCTGCAACCGTCTCGAAATGTGGGGTTATTGTGAGTTGAACGCCACCAAAATAACCATAGGTCTTCATGCGGGGTCCCAAAAAACCGAGCATTATAAGTCCCAGAACCAGTACACCTGCCCCTAGATAAGCCATTCGCCGGATGAGTTTTTTAGGACCAGTCTCCAGAGAACGTGCTTTGTATGCCTCTTCCCAATTTCTAGGGACAATTGGCATTGGCTGCAGCCCCTTCTCAGGAGGGCTGATGCCATCTAATACCAGCCCGAGTTTGGCTGCACGATTACTGGGTTCTAAATGGAGAACCTTCTGCAAGCAGTAAACTCGTTCTTTGGTTGTATCCACAACTGAGCTCATCCAAAGCCAATACTTCGGGTTGGCTTGGTTGGCTCGCAGCGATCTATTAACTCGATTGCTGCGAG
>PVMS01065005.1_pt1 | contig 10030 bp, 8 predicted proteins | sample 1853461 | NCBI WGS metagenome assembly PVMS01 (sample SAMN08582032, study PRJNA380276) | Marine sediment metagenome, whole genome shotgun sequencing project. | isolation source: ocean sediment barecode stripped | collected 2017
AAAATCGATGAATGGGTTGACAAGGACCGGTTGGCGAACGAAAAGGAATCGCTAGGCTTTTACATGACCGGACATCCTCTGACACCATACAAAGCGACTTTGAAAAAGTTGCTGAGTACCCACACGCTTGATCTGCTTGAAAAAAAGGATGGTGAATCAGTGCGGGTCAGTGGAATTGTATCAAACGTGAAGATGATTACGACAAAATCAGGAGGGGCCATGGCATTTGTCGTGATCGAAGATTTTCATGGCGTCATCGAAACGATTCTCTTTCCAAAGATTTATGCCACGGTCAGTCATCTCATAATGGAAGATCAGATCATTGTTGTTGATGGAAAACTCCAAAGAGACGAAAGCACCGAGAAGATTTTGGCGGACAGCGTTGTTTTGCTGGATCAGGCGGAAGAAAAGTTGGCCCGCAGCATCCACATCCATCTCAAGGCGGCACAAACAGATCAAACGCATCTTTTAAGACTTCGGGATATCTTGAGAAAACATTCCGGGGTATGCGATGTCTTTATTCACCTTAATAATTCCGAAAAAACGGATACGATTATTGCGCTTCCCGATACTATACGGATAAAGGCTTCTGAATCGTTGATGAAAGAAATCAACACCATGGCCGGATACAGGGCTGTTCAAACTGAATTTAAAGGGCCTTCCTCCGGAGTCCATGGGAACCACAATTCAAAATTTAACCGGAAACAGAGGAGGTGAGTGCGTGGCTGGTGAGATGATGCCTGTATACGTGATTTTACTTGCCGGGGGGTCTGGCACCCGTCTATGGCCGGTTTCCAGACAACTGTATCCCAAACAATTGGCATGCTTTTCCGGGGAATACTCGCTAATTCAGAGCACCATTATACGGCTTGAGTCAATTATCGATAATGACCGAATTTTTGTCGTGTGTGGTGAATCCCACAGCATGGAAATATCCAGACAGCTCGAGGCCCTTGGAATCGAGGCCCAGAAACGGATCCTTACCGAACCCTTTCCCCGCAACACGGCACCGGCCATTGCTCTTGCTGTGGTTTCTATATTGGAAAAAGATTCGGATGCCCTACTTTGCGTTTTTCCGGCCGATCACGTTATCCAATTCAATGATCGATTCCAGGAACAGGTGATCTCCGCATTGTCACTGGCGGATGCGGGATATATTGTTACCTTCGGCATCAAACCCCATTATCCTGAAACCGGATACGGATACATCGAAGGTGGCAAACCCGTCACGCATGGGGCACTATTGATAAAAAGATTTGTCGAAAAGCCGGATCAGGAAACAGCGGATCAATATATTCAAGCCGGGAATTTTTTCTGGAACAGCGGAATGTTTGCCTTTCGGGCATCGGTGGTGGTTAAGGAGTTTGAAGCTTATTGTCCATTCCTGTACGAGCAGATGAAACGCTATCTAAGATCAGATGATAATGAACGACAAGAAATCTACAAATCTCTTGAGAACATATCCATTGATTACGCGGTGATGGAAAAGACGACCCGGGGTGTGGTCTTGCCATCGGACTTCGGGTGGAGCGACATCGGTTCCTGGAAATCTCTGTATGATTTTTTAGAAAAGGATGAAAACGGAAACGTCATTATGGGTGATGTTGTTCTTAAGGACACCCACAATTCTCTGATTGTGGGACAGTCGAGATTGATCGCCGCCAGCCGGATTGTCAACACGGTGGTGGTCGAAACCCCGGATGCGGTATTGGTTTCGGATTTGGAAAACAGCAGAGATGTCAAATCGATTGTTGATGCTTTGACGGAGAAAAATAGGCCTGAATGCCGGCAGCATCGAACCCTGTTTTATTCATGGGGAAGCAAGACCATGGTATTGGAAGCAGCAGACTGCTGCGTGCAACGACTGATCATCAATCCAGGTGCGACCTGCCGGTTAAAAAAGGGCGACAAACAGGAGACATTTGATCGTCACCAAGGGAACGGCCGAAATCAAATCAGACCGGGGTAAACAAATTGTAGCCACGGAGGCGTTCACCACAGTGCCCGAAGGTTTTGCAGCAGATATTTGTAACGCGGGAAAAACCGAGTTGATTTTGATGGAAATTGTAAAGGCAGACGGCAAAAAAGAGGAGGCCTAACCGGATGAAAGTGCCCCTGCTGGATCTGAAAGCACAATATCAGACCATAAAAGAAGAAATCCTTGAAACAGTCCAAAACGTGTTCGATGCACAACAGTTTATCGGCGGGCCAAATCTGGAGGCCCTCGAAGAGGCAATCGCAGCGTACTGCGGTGTTCAGCACGCCATCGGTGTTTCGTCAGGTACGGATGCTTTGTTGATTTCATTGATGGCAGCCGGTGTCAAATCCGGGGACCGGATTCTGACCACACCGTATACATTTTTTGCAACAGCGGGTTCTATTGCGCGCCTTGGCGCGATTCCCGTGTTTGTCGATATTGAGTCCGAGACCTTTAATTTGTCTCCAGAAAATTTGCGCCGCACACTGGATCAAATGCCTGAGCAGGAAAGGGCGCAACTAAAAGGCATCGTGCCGGTTCATCTTTACGGGCAATGTGCCGATATGGAACCGATTCTCCAATTGGCCAATGAACATCAACTCGTGGTAATAGAGGATGCCGCTCAGGCCATTGGCTCAGAATACCGAAAATGGCGGGCCGGTGCGATGGGGAATTTTGGATGTTTTTCATTCTTTCCTTCAAAAAACTTAGGCGCTTTCGGGGATGGCGGGATCGTAACAACCCGATCCGATGTTGGGGCAAAAACACTTCGGATTCTGCGGAATCACGGTTCAAACCCCAAATATTATCATGAAGACATCGGCGGCAATTTCAGACTGGATGCTTTTCAAGCGGCGGTGGTATTAATCAAGTTGAAATATCTTGACGGGTGGACCCGACGACGCCAAGAAAATGCAGCCAAATATCGGCAGTTGTTTGAAAACGAGAAGTTAATCGAGCATGTGAAGCTGCCAGTTGAAAAGCCGGGTCGCCATATATACAACCAATTCGTCATCATGTTGAGAGAAAGGCGCGACCAACTGCGCCGATTCTTGCAGGATTCCGGCATTGGATCAGAAATCTACTACCCGCTCCCCTTGCATCTTCAAAAGTGCTTTACAGATTTAAATTATGCCGGTGGAGATTTCCCGGTTGCCGAGCATGCGGCTAAGCACTCGCTTGCGCTGCCCATATATCCGGAACTGACCCTTGACCAACTGACGTATGTGGTGGAGAAGATAAAGGCTTTTATTAAAATAGGTTATTGAAATATGATAATTCGGATGACAATCTAAAAAGGAGGAGAAAAGATGAAAAAAACTGTTTATGGCGATTGCAGCGGTATTTTTTCTGGTCATGGCTTCCTGGGTATGGGCAGACACCCCGGACAAGGGAGGGAGTCTGATGGTCTGTCAGCCTGCCGAACCCCCCGGGCTGGATCCAACCGGCAATACGGCGGCTGCAATCGATCGTGTTGTATACGCCAATATCTATGAAGGTCTGGTCAAGGTGAATCGCAACGGCGAATATATTCCCGGCCTGGCAACCGGGTGGGACGTCTCTGCTGACGGAAAGGTTTATACCTTTACCCTCCGTAAGGGGGTCAAATTTCACAATGGTGAATCCTTCAACGCCCAGGTGGCCCAGTGGAATCTGGAGCGCGCAAAAGCTGAAAAAACAGTCAATCCCCATCCCGAGTATTTTCGCGGTATCGCCAACATAGAAACCCCGAATGAGGATCAACTGGTCCTGACCTTAAAAGATGTCGACGCGCTTTTCATTACCCACATGGCTGAAGGTGATGCAGTGATGCTTCCCATGAAAGGGCATGATAATCCCAAGTCAAACCCGGTTGGAACCGGTCCCTTTAAATTTGTCAAATGGGTTCGCGGGGATCGGGTGGAAATGGTCCGCAATGACGGGTACTGGAATCCCAAACTGCCTCATCTGGACCGTGTTACCTTCAAATTCATCGGTGATGCCAGCGCTCAGGTTGCGGCTTTAAAAACCGGCGATATCGATGTCATCGGGTCCATTGCGGCACCGGAGTCTGCCATGGAATTGTCCAAGGACAAGCGGTTCAAGATCTTTTCCGGAACCACCACCGGAGAAGTCATCATGTCCACCAACAACAAGGCGGCGCCATTTGACAACAAAATGGTCCGCCAGGCAATGGCGATGGCTATTGATCGCCAAACGGTCGTTGATCTGGTCATGTTCGGCTACGGGACACCCATCGGATCCCACTGGTCTCCTTCAACCCCCTATTATAAAGATTTGACTGGTAAATTTGCCTATGATGTCAAAAAAGCCAAGGCCCTATTGGCCAAAGCCGGGTATCCAGATGGGTTTGAAGCCACCATCAAGCTGCCGTCTATCTACTCCTATTCTCGAAGGGCGGGAGAGGTGATTGCAGATATGTTGTCTCAGGTGGGGATCAAACTGAATATTGAAATCGTGGAATGGGGCCAATGGATCGAGCGGATATTTAAGAAAAAGGAATATCAGCTGACCATGATCGGTCACGTGGAAGCTTGGGACATCGGTATTTACGCCAACCCAAAATACTATTTTCAGTATGACTCCCAGGAATTCCGGGATGCCTATAGCAAGGCCTTGAAAGCCCCGAATGAGACTGAAAAAGCCAAATGGTTCGGCCGCTGCCAAGAAATCATTGCAGAAGATGCCGTCAACGGATACCTGTTTTCCGCACCCAGCCTGGCGGTGATGAAAGCAGGCGTTATGAACTGGTGGGAGAACTATCCAACGATTGCACTCGATACGACAGAAGTCTGGTTAACAAAATAGCCATCACGTTCTATATTTGCCGCCAGGGAGTCTCAGGTCTGCATCCGACTCACCTGGCGGCTATTTTTTAATACTATGGATTCGGTTATACATTCATGGGGCGCTTTTTTTTCAAAAAGCTGGTGACCCTGCTGCTGCTGCTGCTGCTGGTATCCATTGCTGTTTTTACCGTCCTTTTTGTTCTGCCCGGTGATCCGGCCCAGATTATTTTAGGAATCAACGCCACGCCGGAAACACTGGCCAATATGCGGGCGGAATTGGGTTTGGACAAACCCTTTTGGACCCAGTATCGGGAGTGGATCATGAACCTGGCAACCGGTCGAGGGAACCGGTCCATCAACTACGATATGCCGGTGTATGATCTCATCCTCAGCCGGCTGGCGGTAACCGGGCCCCTTGCGTTGATGTCCATACTGTTTGCGGTGGTCATATCCCTTCCTTTAGGCATTTACGCCGCCCGTCATCAGAATCGTAAAGGGGATGTCACGGTCATGTTTTTCACGCAGTTGGGACTGGCCACGCCCGAATTCTGGCTGGGCATTCTATTGATCCTGCTGATGTCCGTTCAATTAGGCTGGTTTTCAGCCGGCGGTTTTCCGGGATGGGCAACCGATTTTTGGGGCTCCATAAAAGCCCTCATGTTACCTGCTTTTGCATTGGGTGTTATCCGTGCATCCATTTTGACCCGCGTGACGCGATCTTCCATGCTGGATGTGTTGCGTGAAGATTATATCCGAACCGCCCGCGCTAAAGGCTTGAAGGAACGGACCGTTATTTATGTTCATGCCCTGCGAAATGCGTTGATTCCGGTGTTGACAATCCTGGGCTTGCAGATGGGCCAGCTTATGGCGGGCGCCATTATCATTGAGAACGTCTATTATCTTCCAGGGCTCGGTCGTCTTGTATTTCTAGCCATCGGTCAGCGCGATTTGCCGGTCGTCAGGGATATTGTTCTCTTTATGGCTGCGGCAGTGGTGGTGGTTAATTTTATCGTCGATCTGACCTATGCCTCCCTCGATCCTCGCATCCGTTTGGAGTGATTTGAACCGGTTCTAAAGTGTCATGAAAAGATTTTTCGGAAATTTAAATTTTACGGTGGGATTTATTCTGTCGGCCATTATACTGTTAATGGCCCTGGTGAGCTTTGTCTGGACGCCATACAATCCCAACAAGATGTATCCCCGCGACCGGCTGTTGGGACCGTCGATCAGCCACCCGCTTGGAACCGACCAATACGGCCGCGACATGCTTTCCCGCGTGATGGTGGGGGCGGTAAACTCGATTATTGTTGGCCTGGTGACCGTAAGCATCGGGTTGTGCGTGGGTGTTCTTTTGGGGCTGACGTCGGCTTATTACGGCAGGTTCGTGGATGAGGCCATAATGCGGTTTTCCGATTTTCTGTTCGGATTTCCTGCTGTGCTGACGGCCATCCTTATCACTTCGATTCTGGGACCCTCAATGGTCAATGCCATGCTTGCCATCGGTATTTTCTATATTGCGATTTTTGCACGTTTGACCCGGGCGGTGGCCCTGACCATCTGGGAGAGGGAATTTATTGCGGCAGCGCGGGTCAGTGGAATCAGCGAATGGGCCATTACATGGCGGCATGTGATGCCGAATATTTTATCTCCGCTGCTGATCCAGGGCACCATACAGTTTGCAGTGGCCATCCTGGCTGAGGCGGGTCTCAGCTATCTCGGTCTTGGGACACAACCGCCCCATGCATCATGGGGCAGGATGCTGAATGAAGCCCAGACATTTATGTCCATGTCGCCTTGGATGGCCATTTTCCCGGGTGTCGCCATTGCCTTGGCAGTGTTGGGATTCAACTTGCTGGGGGATGGTCTGAGAGACGCCCTGGACCCGAAAATGGTTCGGGTGAGGTAGAGTGCGAGGGATAATGATTTCTGATGACCGCATCAACAGCGTGCTGAAACAGATTGATCGCGATGAACTGATCGATTTGACGACCCGGCTGGTTCGGGTCAATTCCGTCTGGGACCCGGCAGAAGAAACCAGTGAGTTGTTGGCCGCAGAGATCGTCCAGCAGTGGGCAAAAGCAGAAGGGTTTGATGTCATATGGGACACGGTAGCGCCAAAAAGACCCAATGTCATTGTCAAGTGGCCCTTTGGTCCGGGGAACCGGACCCTGATGTTTGAAGGGCACACGGATGTGGTGACCCCTGGGGATATATCCATCTGGAAACATGATCCATTCGGCGCTGAAATCATCGGAAAGCGGATGTACGGGCGCGGCACCAATGACACAAAGGGGAATCTGGCCGCTATGCTGGTCGCCATAAAAGCCCTGAAACGATCGAAAGTGAAACTCGACGGCACCATTATCGGAGGTGTACTCTGTGATGAAGAAGATCAGATGCTGGGTGTGAGGGATTTTATCCGACAAGGGCATGCCGACCGGGTGACCGGGGCCATAATTTGCGAACCCCAGGATGGTTTCATTTGTACAACACAGAAGGGTGCCTTGAGGGCTCGGTATCGGCTAACCGGACGCATGAGTCATGGTGCCATGCCTTTGACGGGCTTAAACGTGGCACCGGCGCTATCCCTTCTGATTGATCGACTGCATCGACTCGAGTTGAATGCGATCCATGAATTTGGCCAAGATGAACATTTGGGATGGCCCAGTTTCACTCCAACGGTAATTCAGGCCCCGGCTTCAGGTCCATCCCAGTTAAATGTAATGCCCGGTGAGGGATGTCTCCTGGTGGATATCAGAACAATCCCAGGGCAATCGCACGACAAGGTAAAAGCGGATCTCAGTCAATTGGCGGTCGAAATAGAGCAAAAGGTCCGAACGCAATATATCCAATTTGACCAGATGATCGGACTCGATAGAGACCCCGATCTCAACGTTGAACTAAATATTTTAACGGATCGGCCCTGCACTTTAACCGACATCGAAGATCCCGTTGTACGAGCTGCGGCCTGGGCCACAGAAAAGATTACCGGCAGCGCTCCTGTTTACGCCGGGGTTCCAGGCGCCACAGATGGAACCTTTTTGTGGGCAGTGAAAAACATTCCTATCGTTACCATGGGAGCTGGAAACAGACAGATTCCACACCAGGTGGACGAGTGGGTAGATTTGGATCAGCTTTTCGAAACCGCAAAAATTTACGCCATGGCAGCACTTTTTTATTTGATGCCTCAAAAACAAATATGAACAACATGTTGTTGGAAATAAAAGGGCTTAAGGTCAATTTTCACACCCCTGAAGGTATCGCCAGAGCGGTGGATGACGTCAGCATTGGATTGGGATGCGGTGAAACATTAGGACTCGTGGGTGAATCCGGATGCGGTAAGAGTGTCACTTCCTTGAGTATTCTCGGACTGATTCCATCTCCTCCGGGTGAAATCGCCTCCGGTGAAATCCGGTTTGAAGGGCAAAATCTGGTCGGTTTAAAAGAGAAAAAATTACGTCAAATCCGGGGTCGCGACATTGCCATGATTTTTCAGGAGCCGATGACATCTCTAAATCCTGTGCTAACAATTGGTCGGCAGGTAGCCGAACCGCTGATGGTTCACAAGGGGTTGTCAAAGGCGGATGCATATGAAACAGGTGCCAAGTGGCTGGAACATGTCAAAATTCCGGCTGCCCGAAACCGGCTTAATGACTATCCCCATCAGCTTTCAGGCGGCATGCGGCAACGGGTAATGGTTGCCATGGCCATGGTTTGTCATCCAAAACTACTGATTGCCGATGAACCCACAACAGCGCTGGATGTTACGATCCAGGCCCAGATCCTTTCTCTGATGACGGGATTAAAGGAAGAATTTGGGATGGCGGTGCTTCTCATCACCCACGACTTGGGAGTGATTGCCCAGATGGCCACAAGAGTTGCAGTAATGTATGCGGGCCAGGTCGTGGAGGAAGCCGGTGTTGAAAGCATATTTGACACTCCTTTTCATCCTTATACTCAGGGACTTCTCAAATCCATACCCCGCCTGGGTAATCGCGTCGGCAGCAGGGTGACATTTCTTAAAGAGATCCCAGGGATGGTACCGCCGTTGACTCATGTCATTAGAGGATGCAAATTTGCCGAACGCTGCATACACGCCTTTAATCAATGCCGTGATCAACGGCCCTCCATGGAACTGACTGAAATTGGACACCGTGCCCGATGCTGGCTCAACCGTCATCCAGACCGGAGAAAAAGCCTTGATTGATGCCCCTTTTTTGAATTTGGTAGACCTCAAAAAGCATTTTCCCTTAAGGGGGGGCTTTTTTAGCCGTCCACAGGGTTGGGTCAAAGCAGTGAATGGGGTTTCGTTTATACTGAAGCGGGGTGAAAGTTTGGGTGTGGTAGGGGAATCCGGTTGTGGCAAAACCACCCTCGGCCGACTGATTTTTCGACTCATAGAGCCCACCGGCGGTCGTATCGAATTTGACGGCATTGACATTACCTTACTTGACCGCAGAGAACTGACCATATTGCGCCGACGGATGCAGATCATTTTCCAGGACCCTTATTCCAGCCTTGACCCGCGCATGAAGGTCGACGCCATTATTACTGAACCGATCCGTGCTGTCAGGCGTCTTTCACGCAAACAACGGCGTGACAAAGCCGCTGAACTGCTTGGAATCGTCGGCCTCAGAGAGGATGATTTGTCTAAATACCCCCATGAATTTTCAGGCGGTCAGCGTCAGCGGATCGGCATTGCTCGGGCGTTATCCAGACAACCCGAGTTGATCGTTGCCGATGAGCCGGTCAGTGCTCTGGATGTGTCCATTCAAGCACAGATCATTAATCTCATGAAGCGGTTGCAGCAGGATTTTAAACTCACTTACATTTTTATCTCTCATGATTTAAGTGTGGTTGAACATATCTGTAACCGGATTGCTGTGATGTATCTAGGGCTCATCGTCGAGTTGGCACCAACCGATGGTTTCAGCCGTTTTTCTTGTCATCCGTACACCGAGGCGCTGCTTCGCGCTGTTCCCATACCGGATCCGCATAAAAAAGTGAGGCCGCTTTCAATGGATGGGGATGTACCCAGTCCCATCGATCCACCCAAGGGGTGTCCATTCCACCCTCGATGCCCGTATGGTTTTGAAAAATGTCGGGTGGTCGAACCCAAACTTTTTGAATTCAAACCAGATCACCTTGCCCCTGATTCAACCAGCAGGCGACAAGGTGATCTGGTTTGAATTCAAAAAGTTTGGGTTCGACCACCCGACATTTTTCAAAACCATACGGGCATCGAGGGTGGAATGGACACCCC
>PVMS01163368.1_pt1 | contig 10030 bp, 7 predicted proteins | sample 1853461 | NCBI WGS metagenome assembly PVMS01 (sample SAMN08582032, study PRJNA380276) | Marine sediment metagenome, whole genome shotgun sequencing project. | isolation source: ocean sediment barecode stripped | collected 2017
CGGGCAAGCAGATGGCGGAGGCCCGTCGCCGTTTTCGGACCACGGGAACCACGCAGCCGGTCTACGGCGAGACGCTCCACAAGACGAAAACGACCTGGTCCCATCGCCGTCGCGTGATCTTCAAGACCGAGGTCGTGGCCTACCCCGACCGTGACTCGAAGAACAACATGCGATTCGTCGTGACCAATCTGAAGAGGACACCCAAGAATGTCTACAAATTCTACTGCCAGCGCGGCGATGCAGAGAACAGAACCAAGGAGTCGAAGAACGATCTCGCAATGGACCGAACGAGTTGTACACGTTTCCTGGCCAATCAGTTTCGGGTATCACTGACTGCCGCCTCCTATGTGCTCATGCAAGAGATCCAGAGGAAGGTCCGTCACAGTGACTGCGCCGATGCTCAGGTCGGCACGCTTCGAAACCGATTGCTCAAGCTCGCTGTTCGAGTTGAAGTAGATTGCGGCGTCGCCGAAAATCTCGAGAATTGCGCTATCGCGGCACGCAATAACTGGCAAGCCGCAGCACATCGCCTCTATCGGCGTCAGTCCGAATGTGGGTAAGCGGCGGATCGTGCATCTTGCGGGACGAAACCTTGGCGTGATCATTCGATCGATCACGGGGATGGGAACACCGAGAGGGCCCCAGATGGAAGGCTGCGTGGCTTTGATGCTCAACGGGGCAGCGAATGCCTGCACTCGAGTTCAATGCCGGATCACGACCTTGCTCCCTGGTCGCTCGCCCATTCCGATCGATCGTTCCCCCATTTTCTCGTTACGACTCTGATTCGGAAAACAGAGGTTTTTCAACGGGCTGTTAGGAATAGAAGCAGGTCGACCGATCACTAGGATTGCGGGCGTGCAATCCCCAATTAGGGTCGACCGCTTGGACAATTTGGTCGCCAGGCCGGGAGCCTAGTTCAAGGCGGTTTGCGGAAGTCAAAGTGCAGACAAGATGCAAGATGGAGTCCCCCGGGGCGGAACCGAGTCGATCGGGTGTTACCCCTTGGACTAGTGTCTCCGGAGGCGGCCTTCGGCGGGTAAGCTCCGTTTGCTCACCTCGTGCATGCGAGATTAAGCCTCTAGCTCATCGGAGTCACATCCTCGAAGTGCTCAAGCGAACTATTACAGTATTCATTCTCCTGCTGACCTCTGTCGGGCTGGCGAGTTTATCGGCCGCAGATATTGGTTTTACCGAGACGACGAACGCCGCGAATCTCTCCTACTCCGGTCTCTCATTCGGTGCGGCTTGGGGTGATCTCAACAACGATGGCTTTCCCGATCTTTGGGTTGGAAACCACTCTGCGGCACCACCAAGCCTCTATTTGAACAACGGAGACGGGACCTTCACCGATGTCGGGGAGGCGAATTGGGCTGGATTCTTGGGCGATCCGCACGGTGTTGCTTGGGCCGACTTTGATAACGACGGGGACCAGGACCTTTACGAAATTCACGGAGGCTGCTGCCGAAGCCGACTCTACGTGAATGATGGCTCCGTCTTAACGGAGCAGGCGATCGCGCATGGTGTTGACTATCAGACCGGCCGCGGCCGCACGCCGACATGGATGGATGTCGATCGAGACGGTGCGCTGGATTTAGTTGCGGCAAACACTGTTTCTGCCAGTGCGCCCACGACGATCTTTCGTCAGCTGGCCGATTCAACCTTTGAAGATGTCGGATTGCAGTGGGGGCTGAACGTTTCATTTTCACCGTCTGCTCAGATGTCGGATCAAGATGGAGACAATCAACCAGAACTTATCTTCAATGGTTCGCAGGGGCCGTCGAGAGTTTTCAGTACTTCCGGTTCGCCGATTGTGGAAGTTACGAGCATGCACCCCGTGCCTAACGTGAGCGGTGTCAATGATGTTGCTATTGGTGATTTCGACGGGAATCAAATTTCCGATTTCTTCTACGCCCGCACTGCATCGTCCTTCGATTTGGTTCAGACTGATGCAAATACGGTCGCTGCTCAGCTTGTCACGGATGAAGACGAGCAGCCGTTTACGTTTCAGACGACGGGAATCATCACCGTTGAAGTCGGTCCCCCCTGGAGAGAGAATCCATCCAGCGTGTTCATCGGTTCTGCTGGAAGTCACCCGGTTGATCTCACTTTTGATCTCGACCCTACTGAATCCGGCAATTGGGGGATCATGCCACATACCCCTGGTGCGGTGGACGGAGTCTTCGTGGGCTTCGATCCCGTAACGGCTAGGTGGACGATTGAACGGAGCACGACGTTCTCGACGAACATCTATCTTCGAGTCCGCTCGTCTGCGCCGATTTCGAATCTTGACATTACTTGGAACAAGAATTTTGTTCCCACGCTCACGCAGGTGCGGATTTTAAGCCTGGGTAGCGGTCAATACGCGACGACCCACAACGGTCTCTTTCCGAGTGCTTGCGTTTCAGCAACGACAGCCGACTTTGACAACGATATGGACCTTGACGTATTTCTGGCTTGTACTGGTGCGGCGTCCAATATTGAAAATATGCTATTCGAGAACGTGGGCGATGGCTTTTTTACGGCCGTGCCGGGGGCCGGGGGCGCAGCCGGTACGAGTCTTGGGCGTTCGGATATCACGGTCAGCGCGGATTACGACGTCGACGGTTGGGTCGATCTCTTCGTTGCGAATGGGCATGGCCCTCCTCCCCTGGCGGATGGACCTCATCAGTTGTTTAAGAACGACGGGGGTACGAATCATTGGCTGGAAATTGATCTTGAAGGAACGATTTCGAATCGTGACGGGATCGGTGCCATCGTTCTGGTCGAAGCGGGCGGGATCGTCCAAGAACGAGAGCAGGGTGGTGGGATGCACACATATTCGCAGGATTTTAGGCGATTGCATTTCGGACTTGCGGGAAATGTCTCCGCGAACACAGTGATCGTGTATTGGCCCAGCGGAGTTGAACAGGTCCTGGAGAACGTCACGGCTGACCAAGTGCTTCAAATTGTCGAGCCGATGAAAGAGGTTGCACTCTCGAACAAGCTAGTTTTCGCGCTTGTCTTGATCGGGAGCGCCATTTTTTTTATGGGTCGGTGGCGCGCCGAAGAGCAATTGTTATGAAGTGTCAGCAGGGTGATTCGATACCCTCACCATGTGATCACCGGCCCGCAGTCGAATCGCATGTAAAAGACCGGCTGAGAGTGAGATGCAACGACTGATTAGGATCCTTCTGTTCTTGGTCCTGCTGACGAACACGCTTACGTTGAGCAGTCGCCCGCTCTTTTTCGACGTCTACACCGTCGATATCGCGCTCATTCCATTTGTAGTGACTTCACTCCTGTGGAGTTTCATGAGTCGGCAGGCGCCAGGATTCAAACTTCACCGCATCGATCTTTTCATGGTGTTGCTGTTCGCGATGATGGTGATCTCGCTGGCATTTAGCGTGAATCGAATGCAGAGTTTGACCGGGACAATGGATTGGTTTCGGCTCGTGGCTTTCTACTTCACTTGTCGCCTCACAGTGGGCTCGCTGATCACTGAGGGCACTCTGGCAGCTCAATTTGCCCTAATCGGGGCTTTCCTGTTGGGGCTTGGGCTTATTCAGACAATCACCGGGCTGCCCATCGGGCTGGTCGCCCATTACTTCGGAAGCGATCGCGGCGATTTCTTCTGGCATCGTGTCAGCGGACCGCCGCCAAACTCGCATATGTTCGCGATGTGGATTTCGATCTTCGGTGGATTTCTGCTGGCATGGGCATTGGCTCGCGGCCGTACGATCCTGTTTTTCGGCATCTTGATTCTTTCGTTCTTCGTGTTGATTGCGACGCAATCAAGGGGTGGGGTACTCGGATTCGCCATGGTCTCGATGGTGATTCTCTGGGCAAATCGGTCACGTGCCTTATCGAGTGGATTCGTGCTGGGCATCGCGAGTTTGAGCATTTTGGTATTCGGCTTGGCGGTTGCGAGCTTAGCGACGTCATGGGAATCGCCATTTGCTGATGGTGCACGCGCATTGTTGGATCGTCAGTCTCGCGTCGTCGATTTCTCGGAGGGAGGCGAGCGGCGTGCGTTGATGGAAACTGGTCTCGATCTGCTGGCGCAGCCCAAAGTGTTTATGGTGGGTTGTGGCGCGCATGGGATGATTGATGCCGCGATCGAGAGTGGCGCTCGAATCGCTGCTGTTCATTTGGACAGAGTGTCGAATACCGGCGGTAACCTTCGAACGGGCGTGCATAATGTCTGGGTTTCGACCGCAGTCGAATACGGCGTATTTTCCGCCGTCGTTTTGTTCGCGATTTTTTGGATGTTTACTCTATACGTGATGGCTTGGCGCCGAGACGACGAGGGCGGTGGGGAGGTTTGGACCGGCTACCTTTTGGCAATTATTGTTTGGTACATGGTGATCGCGTCTCAGGTTTATTTGATGGCAGCCCGCTTGGCGATTCTCCTGCCGATCTTCCTTTTGGTCAGTCTGGCGATTTCAGGAGCGAGTAAGCTGCGCGAGAATCGACCGACCGAAGAATCCAATCCGCATCTTGATTCGTGGCAGGGTCGGGGGGGCCTGGGAGCCTGACCCAAGACTCGTCGCGACGCCCGAACGCCGATGCATCACCGCTGACCGCGTTGTACTCGAAAGCTGCGCTTCCTCCCTAGTCAGCGGCGCGCATCGTCGCCCGGGCTTCCCACGAGAGTCTTGGGTCAGGCTCCTAGTTGGTGCTACGAATTCGGCAATACTCTTCATTTACGCTCAACGATTGGACGCCTTGGCCAGCTGGCTCGACGACGTAATAGCAGCCCCGTTGCGTTGCCCTTAGCCGGACAGTTCCGAGTTCCGGTACCTTGACTTCGACGTTAGGCTGACGACCGAGAGGGGCCTGAGAAAAGATCAGCCAGCGCCGTTCGGCTCCGAGACCCTGCACACGGGCCAGCGCCCACACGGGCAGCGTTCGATCGACTAACCACGGTTTCGGTGGATCCAAGTTAGTATCCATCGCCATCCAGCGTGGCGTATTTCTGTATTCCGGAGGCACGTCGTAGCTGTAGGGATGGCGGCGCGTCGGGTTTGCGACGAGGTTGCTGGATCGCCAGAAAGAAGCGAGCACGGGATCGGCGTGGACCTGGTCGACGGCGAGGATGACCTCGTCGAGGAATACTCGGATGTCGTTGAGCGTTTCTTCTCGGTAGCTGAAATGTCGTACAGCGCGGGGTCGTACGACCCACATCCCGAATTTAATGAAGCCCGAGAATCGTCTTCGTAGAGCCGTCGGTGCTTTTGATCGAAGCTCGTCGACAAATTTATCTTCGAACCAGCTTGTAATCTCCCAGTAGTAGTCAGGATTGTGGGTGCAAGCGAATTCGAGATCAAGTTTCAGGTTCATGATCTCTGCCTTCGGGCTAAATAGGGTGAAGTCGTCCGCCATCCGTCGCACGGTGCCGTCGATGTAATATTTGGCGGCGATACCGTCCCAGATCAGTGGGGCGATATTTAGTCGGCCAGGGATGGTCAGTCCGAAATTGGCGTTGTTTTGCTCAAGCCAGCGGCGTCTCCCGAAATTCGAATTACCACCACCCCATCCGACGAGGATGGCGCGCTCCCTCCATGCTCCGAGATTTGCTCGTAAGCTCTCGATCATGGCCGATTGACGTTCGATTATTCCATCTCCCATTAGGCGGCGACGTTCCTCTGGGCTCATTCTGTTCCGGTACTGCTGCTTGTAGCGAAGCGTCATGGAGAGGTGCTGTTGCTTGACCTTACGTGCCTCGTTGTTCGAGATCAGCACGACGTAGGGTGGATTCGGATAGATTTCCTGAAGTCGCTTGAGGATGGGTGCTGTGGCCCAAGCAGCTCCGACTTCGGCCCATGGTTCGACCGCACCAAAGGGGCTAAGCATGTCGAGTCTCTTTCCCTTCGAGTCGAACGCAAGGGGGCTCTGCTGGAAGGGAAGATTCTTCCATTCACCTCTGTTGTAGAGCAGGCTTTCCCATTGCGTTGAGACCAGCGCAATCGGCAAATTGAGTCGTGCCGCCGCCTCGATCGCAGGCAGGTAATATGCTTTCGCGCTTGCGTTCCAAGGTGCAAAGTCGCCCCACCAGAGTGTCAGGAGCCAGTGGTGACCTTTGCGAATTTGTTCGAGTTGCCAGGCTGGAAATGTACTCTTTGAATCCCACGTATGAGGTGTCCAATGAGTTGCATAGGGCAATGGGTATTCGTCTCGGCAAGGTCCCTCAGCTCCCGGGATTAGGGTCTGCGTTATGTCTGGGCCTCTGCTTGACTCAGAATCTGACGATGCAACCGCGGTACGGAGTGTTTGTTCTGAGGTCTTGTAGGGTGTGGATTGAGTGATGTCCGAAGGCGCTTGTGCCATTGCGAAGGAGCCGAGAGCGATGATGAGGCAGAGCGATAGAAGCAAAAAAGATCGAGACATCTCGGTGTTCCTCGGCCCGTGTGGATCATGGCTGAACTGAAATGGAAATCTAGCCGACCGGACCACCGCTGGTCGCGAGCTACCTTGTGTGGCACAGCGGCGCCCATTCTTGGGATCAGCCCGATGACGTCACTCTGTTCGTCGTGTCTTCGGTCGCCGTGTCCGAGCCCGGGATGCGTTGGATGCTTAGGTGAAGGAGGCTGCCGTGGTCGCGGGCGTGTCAGAGCCCGGAACGGGGTGAGTATGCCCCGTCTGATGCTTAGTTGTCATATTGGTCTTGAGTTCAGGCGGTCAACGCAACAGACTCGCTTAGCTTGTCTGCAGGGCAACGAAAGTTCAACGACTCGTCACGACCCACAAAGCGAAACGATCCCCATTCCGAGCTTCGAAATGCAGGTCGCTCTACCGCTGGGCGCCGCCGCGGGGACGGGTGCGTGTCCGGATCCGGTTGCCCGTTCCCGGCGGCTCGTGGTCTCCTCTTCTCACCCCCCTCGCAAGACCGATCCGTGCCAAAAACGAACTCAACCCACACTGGTCACCGCTTCCCGCCAACATGCCGACCCCCGAAAAACCCATCGAATCCCCAAGAACGATCCCACTAGCCAGGCGGCCTAGTTCATCGAGTTCTATGCACGCCGTGGCCAATCCTGGCAGAGACCCACCGGAGGCTCCTGCCAGGCCGCGCCATGCATAGAACCCCATTCGATATGACAACCAGACTCTGAACGGGGCATACTCACCCCGTTCCGGGCGACGCTTAGCCACTTGCGCGCCGCGGTGAAGGAGCACTGGTCATGAATATTGCGGGAGGCTGTCATGTCGACGAGTGAGACGATTCCCGAGGATAGACCGTATGTCTCATGGGTCGGAAGCGTCGTCTTCGCTTTCGCCTCTCTCATGCACAGTATGATTGTGCGGTTTTGGTCGATGCACCGATGTCTTCTGGTGGGTTGATCTAGTGGATCGACCTACTTTTTTCATAGCAGGGGGGCCCAAATGCGGTACCTCGGCGTTGGCCTCGTATTTGCGGTCGCATCCAGAAGTTTTTATGACGTGGCCGAAGGAGCCGCTCTTCTTTTGTGACGACTTTGAAGGAGCGCGAGTGGTTCCTTCGATTGACGACTATTTAGCTCTATACGAGAGCATTCCGTCGAAGGTTCATGCGGTCGGTGAGGCCTCGGCGATGTATTTATACTCGTCGACGGCGCTCGATCAGATTAAAAGTTTTGCACCCGAAGCGAAGATTGTTGCGATGGTGCGGAACCCGATTGATTTGGCTCAGGCTTTTCACGCGCAGATGCTCTTCTCGTTGACAGAAGACGAGCCTGATTTCGGGATTGCATGGTCCCTTCAGGAAGAGCGGCGCGCCGGTCGCAGCATTCCGGCCGGATGCACGGTTCCAGATTTTTTGCAGTATCAGCGCGTCGCCTCGTTGGGTGAGCAGATTGGTCGACTTCGATCGACCTTCCCAGAGGATCAGATCCACGTGATTTGTTTCGAAGATTTCGCACGGGATACGCGGGGCGTCTATCAAGGTGTTCTGCGATTCTTGGGCGTGGACGATGATGGGCGGGAGAGCTTCGAACGCGTCAACGCGACGCCAACTCACAAGCTACGCGCGTTGAGTCACTTGACTCAACGCCCATCCGAATGGGTCGTGAAGTCCGCTCGTGTCGTGAAAGCGAGCCTTGGCCTTGATGGGTTCAGCTTTCTGGATTGGATTCGGCGAGCGAATTCCGAGACGGCCGTTAGGTCGACATTGTCGGCAGTTTTGAGAAGTGAAATGGCGGATGGGTTCCGGTCCGATGTAGAACAATTGTCGATGCTATTGGATCGTGATCTGTCGGGTTGGCTGAAAAGCGAGTGAGCCGCCGTCACCCGGCATGCGGATGTCGCGTCGATATCGATGTGGTGGGGGTATTGGATGACAAATCTGGTTGAGAGTATTTGGGACTTTCTGAATCTCAAGAACGTGCCGCTGAGTAAGCGTGCCTATCAGGTTGGGAACGCGCTCCTCACTCCAATCGTGTGTCGGCGATGGCGGGTCTGCCACGTCGTGGAGTTTCCGAAATGTGGAGGTAGCTGGGTTTCGAACATGGTCCGATCCTATGTCGGTGTCGAATTCAATGACGGCTACCGGATGATCGGGAAGAATGACGTCGTTCAGAAACATTGTCTGTACCAACCCCAAATGGCGTGGCCGATCGTGGTCGTCCGCGATCCCCGAGACATGTATGTCTCCTGTTACTACCACGAGACAAGGTTCGACGGGCGGGAGAAGCAACTTGCGATCGAACGCTATTTCGAACACGAGCCAGATGCTCCGATTCGCGAGGACTTTGCCCGCTATCTCAAAGCGAAGCTGACTCACATGACTCATCCGCGATTCTTCTATTCTCAGTTTCTCGACTCATGGATCGACCGTCCCGGTGTGTGCGTGATTCGCTACGAAGACTGCCTCGAAGCACCCGAAGCAGCCTTGATCCGAATGATTCGTTTTTCAAGGCGGGATGTGGATGAAACGAAGATTCGAGAAGCTGTCGAAGTCAACTCCTTCAAGGTCGTTACCAAGAAATTGTATGGTGACGAACGAGAACCTGGGGAGAGCGACAATACGCGCTTTGTGAGAAAGGGAAAATCGGGAGATTGGAAGAATCACTTCAATCGCGAATCATGTGAGCTGTTAGAGCGCTTCGACGGCTACTCGCTTCGACGTCTTGGCTACGAGAGCGACTCTAAGTGGATTGAAGCCTTTCTCAAGGGCGGTGACTTGATTGATAGCAGCAGTGCTATCGAGAGCCGCAATACCGGGAACTGATTGACGAGTGGACTGCGGTCCTGGGAGGCAAAAGACGTGGCAGTTGAGTCTCCTGTGGACGGGGTAGATACTTCCGAGTATCGCTGCATTCACGTGGTCGGCGCGCTGGCTGCGGGCGGAGCGGAGCGCTTTGTTGTCGACCTCGTGCGGGAATTGCACGCCCGAGGTCGTAATGTAGAACTTCTGATCCTCAGCAACCGTCGTGACGAAGCGGGCGAGGAAATGGCACGGCGTCTCGGGGCCGAAGGGATTGTCTTCGAGGCAGGACCGACGGCACGTGTCCGTTTTCGGACAATCTTGTGGTACATCTGCGCGCTGAGGAGTCGTTCCGATTCAATCGTTCATCTTCACACGACGAACACAGAATTGATCCACTATCTCTCATCTGTCGTCGTTGGTGATCGGTTCAGAATCGTGCGCACGATTCATAACACGGTACTTCCCGAAACGGGGCTCTCGGGGTTGGCGTTTCGACGACTTCCTGCAGAGGTGTCGATCGCGTGTGGTAACACCGCGTTGGAGCGATACGCATCGGCGTTGAGCGGTCGAGTTCAAGCGATCTCCAATGGAGTTCGCTTCGATTGGCCGATTCGGGGAGGCGTTCCTTCGCAGAGGGCACGCGAGTTGCTAAGGCTCGATCCCTCCACCCTCGAGTTCTTGAGCGTGGCACGAATGACAGGGGCTTCGATGGCGGAATCACAAAAGGCGCACGACATTCTGATTCGTGCTTGGAAACAGAGCGCGGTTGGCGACCGGGCAACGCTCCACTTGCTCGGTGATGGCGAGCTTCGGCCAGAGCTTGAGGCTTTGGCCGAAGGAGACGAATCAATACTATTACAGGTCGGT
>PVMS01180375.1_pt1 | contig 10030 bp, 8 predicted proteins | sample 1853461 | NCBI WGS metagenome assembly PVMS01 (sample SAMN08582032, study PRJNA380276) | Marine sediment metagenome, whole genome shotgun sequencing project. | isolation source: ocean sediment barecode stripped | collected 2017
CTGGCTTCTATATCAAATAACAGCAACTCCTTATCAAGCTCAACATCCTCACCGGCAAGAAATGCCATAATTGCCGGATCAGCACTTTCACCTTTGCCGTCTTTTTTCCATATCAAATCTTTCATGGGTTGATTCCTGAGTATTCATCCAGCCCGAGAGCCAGATTCAGATTTTGCAAGGCCTGGGATGCCGCGCCCTTGAGAAGGTTGTCCAAAACGATCACCAGGCATCCTTGTGCCGGGTTGCGTTCGTCAATGGTAAAACCGCCGATGTGGACATCGGGTGTATCCTGGACGGCACTGACCTGTGGAATTTCCCTGCTCACCTTGACCCTGGCTTCACCCGCGTATGCCTGCTGGAAAGTCTGCTCCAACTCATCGACAGTTACCGCATGATCCAGTTCAAACGCAATGGTCAAAGAAATTCCCCGGAAAAATGCGGCCACATGCGGCATGAACCTGACTGCAGTATCTAACTGATGACTTATTTCTTTCTCATGCATATGCCCGCTTAAAGCGTATGGGATCAGGTTGTCTCGTAGCACGTTCGGGTCATTACGTGGCGATGGTGTCTTGCCTGCTCCACTGTATCCGGAAACACCAAATATTACCGGTGCCGATATCAGGCTGTCTTTCAATGGTAACAGGCCAAGCTGCGAACCGGTGGCATAACAACCGGGGTTGGCAATCAGCTGTGCGGCCCGGATTTGATCCCGGAAACGTTCGGGTAAACCATATGTCCATTGGGGATCAAAACGATAATCTGCGCTCAGATCCAGAATCACAGCACCGGGAAACTCGGCACGGATATGCCCAACCCATTTATCAGCCAAACCATTGGGCAGAGCCAATACCCAGGCATCAGCCGGGTGAACGGAAATACCGTCGGGCTCCAATTGGGTAAACGCCCGGCCATCATCCGGCCAGCCATCACAGGTGGAACTTATACTCTGCCCGGCGTGACTGCGAGAACTGGCAACCCCCAGGTCCATGTCCGGATGCCCTGCAATCAGGCGTAGCAACTCAGAGCCTGTATATCCGCGCCCACCGACCAGATTCACTATACATGACGCACTCATTCGGCAACCCAGCCTGAATCACGCGCCAGCGAGTCCTCTACGCATCTATCCCTTTGGGCGGCTTCTTCAACGCCTATCGTAAAAACCACCCACTGTCCGGAACGGTTGCTGCTATCCGACTGCTGGAAATACCATGGAGTGACCGGGTTGGTGTAACGTGAGCGCCAGTACAAAGCCGGGTAACGCGCCCTGACTACCTGCCAAATAGCGGCGCCCAGCCCTTCACCCTGTGCCTCGGATGTGACGGTAAACTTATCCAGGTAGGGAAGACCATCTGCCCCCTTTGTCATAACGGCTGCTGCACGACCTGTCTCGGACAGCAGGACGAGTGGCTCGTTAAGCTGCTCAAACCAGTCATCCCGCAACTTTCTCTGAAATGAATGTTCTACCAGTTTCTTTACAACAGCTAATGTCGCATCACCGGGATCTTCAAACACGTTGATCGCTTCGCCCTTCCTGACCAGCGTGCCAGCACCCCGGTAGGTAAACAGCTCCCGCGTTAAATGTGCCGCAGAAGTAATAGATACCGAAGTATCGTCCGGTAACCGCTGCAACATTTCATTGATTTGTTGCAGCTTTAAGCGCATCCCGGAATGCAGCCATGGCTGTTGCATCAATGCCTCGTAATCATTGGTCAAACTGACAGCTGAAATAATCCGGTCCTGGCGATCCAGCAATCCGCCGGTCGGTGACAGGAAAATGACCTTATGCGGCCGTAACTTCCAGACCAGTTCGCGGGTGGCAATATCGGCGTTAATGTTCAGAACCTGGCCTGATGGTGATTCACCCAGACAAGTTAACACCGGTACCGCACCGCTGCGCACGGCACTTTCTATTGCACTTAATTCAACCTGTTCTACCTCGCCAACAAGACCAAGATTTTCCTGATCAAGATAGCTGCACTGGAATACGCCATGCTGAATACCCCGGGCCCGGATGCCTTTTTCTTCCAATGCGTCAACCAGACGCAAATTTTCCCTGTACATCAATGGCCGTGCCACCGACATAACCGCCTCGCTCGTCACCCGCAATCCGTCACGCCGTTCAGTTTCAATACCGGCATCTGTGAGAGCCTGATCCAACTGTGGCCCTGCGCCGTGCAAGACTACCGGGATCAAACCAAGCCGGTGCAGAAAGGCCAGCGCTGAGGTCAGTTCATCCAGGTGATCGCGCAAAATTCCGCCACCTACTTTAACCACTGCAAAACGCGCCTGGTTGGTACCAGAGTACTCTTTCAGATATTGCTGTGCTTCCCTGCTGGAACCCAGCTGAGCGAGCAGTTCGTGGACTATCTGGCGTACATCAGTCATGGTTTTTTACCAACTTTATGTATATTTTCAGGGCTGATTCTAACTGTTCAATGCTGACCCATTCGTCCAAAACGTGCGCCTGGGCAATATTGCCCGGACCCAGTACGATGGCGGGTATCCCGGCTTGCGCAAATAATGACGCTTCGGTCCAGAAATCGACCGCCGGGCCAGACTTGATGCCGTGGCGTTCAACAAATGCTTCCGCCTGTGAAATACCCATACCGTCAGTGGGCAGCGGCGGACCGGAAAAAGGTACCTTCCACTGCGCCGAATCGCTGACATCCAGACTCGTCATTGAATTCAAAAAATCCTCATTGCTGTCTCCGGGAGACAGGCGGGCACTCCAATGAAGGTTGGCCAAATCGGCGATCACATTTGATTTTATGCCGCCATGCACCTCACCGACATTAAAACAGGGTCTGCGACCTTCAACATCCATTTGTGCAGCCTTGCCAACGGCAGCCGCCACCCAGGCTGAAAGTTTATGCAGGGCATTATCCTGTAGTGCGCGCGGCTCAGACGAGTGGCCGGATTTACCTGAAAACTCACCTTTCACCGACAGGTAACCACGGTGACTCATCACAGCCAAACAGCCCGTTGGTTCGGCCACGACCACCTGTTTAAAAACCTTGCTTTGCTCAGAACGGACAAACTCAGACACGCAACAGCCACTGGCACCTTCCTCATCGGTGGTAAACAACAGGGCCATGGGTTCTTCAGTACCGCCGGCTATTTCGAGCAGACAAGCTGCCGCACCCTTGATGTCACAGCTGCCACGACCGTACACCCTGTTTTCATCCAGTGTCATTTCAAGTGCAGGAAAACGCGAGCCTTCAATGACCGGCACTGTGTCCAGATGCACATTGAACAATAACGATGGTTTGCCGCGAACCGCCAACATACTGATCCGGCCTAATCCGTGGTCGGTCACCTCGATTTTAAAATCCGACCCCAGCACCCCGCTGATCCAGCTGAAAACTGGGGCATCAGCATCCAGCGAACGCGGTGGGTTTTGCGTATCGAAAGCGATCAGCTTTTTAAGGTGCTCCAACACACTGGTCACATCCATCAGCCTTTTTTCCTGACCCGCGCCGCCGTTGTCGAACTCTGGCCAATCAACTTGATAAAACCTTCCGCCTCGGCGGGTGACCAGTTGCAACTCTGTGCATACACAGCATTTGGATCCTGCACAATGTAGTCGGATTTAACGGCAACGGCATGCATGGATCCACCCGCCGTTTCCAGCGTTACTGTACCGGTTACAAATGACTGTGAACTTTCCAGATAGGCTTCAAGATCCTGCTTGTGGGGCTCGTAAAAGAAACCGGTATAGACCAATTCCGCCCAGCGCTGTGCAACCTGGTTACGAAACTGGTTCTGCAAGCGTGTATTGACGCAATCCTCCAATGCCTGGTGCGCCAGCAACAGGGCATCGATGCCGGGACATTCAAAAACAATCCTGCCCTTGAGACCAATACTGACATCACCGGTATAGATATGCCGGCCAACGCCATAGCTGCCGAATTGGGTATTCAGCTGCTTCAGAATGTCCGGGCCGGCCATGTCCAGGCCGTCGATAGCCACGGCATTGCCTTTTTCAAAGCGGATGGAAACCCGCAATGGCTGCTCGGGCCACTCTGCCCTGGGCCGGCTCAGCTGCCAGGTCTCTGGACCGGGTGGATCAAACTGATCAATTTCACTACCGGAAATGGTTACACCCAGCAGGTTCTCATTAATGGAATACTTGCCGGTTTTCTCCGGTATCGATACACCGGCATTGTTCAGAATCTCAATCTCGATATCCCTGATATTGCCGGGTTGTTTTTGCAAATCCCTGACCGGTGCATGAATCTCATAATCCCCCAAACTGCGCACAGTCTGATCAAAACGCAGCTGGTCATTGCCCATACCGGTACAGCCGTGGGCAAAATGCCGGGTACCCAGTTCATCACACAGTTGCAGGCTCAGCCTGACGATCAGGTAGCGGTCGGAACACAGCATCGGGTATTCACCCAGCATCCTGGACTGACTCCACACCAGGGGTTTCACGAATTCATCCCAGATCAACTGGCTGGCATCTACCAGGTGATGCTTGCTTGCACCCAGGGATAAGGCGCGATCTTCTATCCATTCCACCTCGTCCAGGGTTAACCCGCCCGTATCAACAAACACGGTATGCACGTCGTATCCCTGTGCTTTTAACTCCAGTACACAATAGCTGGTATCCAGGCCGCCGGAAAATGCCAGCACGATGGGGCCCAGTGTTGTCATGTTCTTTGTAGCGGTATTCATAATTCTGCTCCAAGCAAGTTCATCATCAGGGCTTTTTGCACATGTAAGCGGTTCTCTGCTTCATCCATGGCCAGGCAATACGGCGCATCCATCACGCCATCGGTGGCTTTAATGTTTCGTCGCAACGGCAGGCAATGGCTGAACAGACCATCATTGGTCAAAGCCATCTTCTTTTCATCGACGATAAAGTGACGGTAATTCTTCCGCAATTCCCACTCCTCTTCCGGCCTTCCGTAATAAGGCAGCGCTCCCCAACTCTTGGCGTAGACAAAATCTGCGCCGTCGTAGGCCGATTCGATATCATGGGAGACTTCAAGTGATCCGCCACTGGCGGTCGCATTGGCTTTTGCCGCATCCATAAACTGTGAATCCAGCAGGTAATCCGGTTCCGGGCAAAGCAATGTCACATCCATACCGAACTTGGTACCCATCAACAAGGCCGAATTGGCCACCGCCGTATTCAACGGCCTGGGGTGCCAGGTCCAGGTCAGTACCATTTTGCGTTTGGCCACCATGGACATTCTTTCCCTCAATGTCATCATCATGGCTAGCTCCTGGCAGGGGTGAACGATGGTTTCCATGTTGATAACGGGGACGGACGAATGCTTCGCCAGCGACTTGATCACATAATCTTCACGGTCTTTCGACCAATCGATGAAGTTGGGGAAAGCGCGTATGCCAATCAGGTCACAGTAACGCGATAAAACACCCGCTGCTTCTGCAATATGCTCTTCGGCATCGCCATCCATGACCGCACCTGTTTTAAATTCCAGTCCCCAGGCGTCTTTCCCCGGTTGCAGTACAATGGCGATACCACCCATTTGTTGCATGCCGAGATCAAAAGATGTTCGAGTACGCATGGACGGATTCAAAAACAACAAGGCAATCGAACGTCCCTTCAGGCTGGAATTGATGGGGTTTTGTTTCAACTCCCCCGCTACTTGTAACAGGGATGCCAAGTCTTCGGCTGACCAATCATTGGTGGACAAAAAATGTTTCACTACCCAATCTCCGTTTAATTCGTTTGAAAAATCATTTCTATTGCTAAACCGGAAACAACCGGCCAATACAAAAAAACCCAGCCTTTGGCCGGGTTTTTATTTATTCGTTTGTGTCTTTATTTAAAGCACATGGCAACCCGGCCCGTTCAGTGAACTCCTGGACGTCGCAGACGGCGGATAGAACCGTTATTGATTTTGATAGTAACTGAAAAAATCATATTTCCAAATCGCTGTTCAAGTCGCATTAAACTGTGAGTATTGAATCTACGGGGTTTCCCCGTTTTTTGCAATAGTCTTTTTATCATTTGGGGAATAAATGATGATCACACGCTGGCCGTGTTTGACAAAACAATTCGCGGGAACACCGACCGATTTGTATTCCGGTTTGTGAAAATTTAATGCCGGCTCTTATTTCCGCCTGGGAATATAAAGATCGGTAATCGTTCCTTCAAATACCTCGGCCGACATCGCAACGGTTTCAGAAAGCGTTGGATGCGGGTGGATTGAGAGGCCGATATCCCCGGCTTCACAACCCATTTCAATTGCCAGTACGCATTCCGCGATCAGGTCGCCTGCATGCGGGCCGACAATGCCGGCACCGATAACCCGATGGGTTTCAGGGTCAAACAACAACTTGGTAGTTCCCTCGGTTCGGCCTATTCCCATGGCCCTGCCGCTGGCGGCCCACGGGAACTTGCCCAGCTTGTAATCGATACCCTGTTCCTTGGCCTCTGTTTCTGTCAATCCTGCCCAGGCAATTTCAGGATCGGTATATGCAACCGATGGAATAACCCGCGCCTCAAATGCGCTTTTCATGCCTGCACAGACCTCTGCCGCAACCTTGGCCACATGTGTGGCCTTGTGTGCCAGCATGGGCTGACCAACGATATCGCCGATGGCAAAAATGTGCGGCACGTTGGTACGCATTTGTTTATCAACAGGAATAAATCCGCGGTCCGAGATTTCAATACCTGCAGCGTCCGCGCCTATAAGGCTTCCATTAGGTGTGCGCCCTGTTGAAACCAATACCCGGTCAAATACGGTGTTTTCCGGTATTTTCGATCCTTCAAAGCTCACATGAAGACCATCATCGGAAGGCTCAACAGATGTCACGCTGGTGTTCACAAAAATGCCGGCGTAGCGGGTTCTGATTCTGTTTTGTAGCGGCCTGACCAGGTCTCTATCGGTACCGGGCATCAATTGGCCAGTCAGTTCGACCACGGTGACCTCGGAGCCCAGCCCCTGGTAAACACTGGCCATCTCCAGACCAATAATTCCACCACCGATAACCAGCAGACGCCCTGGTACATCTTTCAACTCCAGCGCGTCGGTAGAATCCATGACACGCGGATCATCCCATGGCAGACCAGCCAATTTAAGCGCCTGTGAGCCTGCGGCAATGATGGCCCGTGCAAAACTGACCGTTCGGCTGCCGTCCGCTGTCTCTATCGTCATTTCATGAGCTTCGCTGAACATCCCGCGACCTTGTATAACGGTCACACCACGCTGCTTTGACATGGAGGCCAGGCCACCGGTTAACTGCCCTACGACCTTCTCTTTCCAACCGCGTAATTTATCCAGATCAATTTCCGGTGCGCCAAAAACCACACCGCGATCTGCCATTGACTCCGCTTCGTCTATGACAGCGACCGCATGCAGCAGGGCCTTGGAAGGAATACAACCCACGTTCAGGCAAACTCCACCCAATTTTGAATAGCGTTCGATCAGGGCCACTTTTAACCCAAGGTCCGCCGCCCTAAAAGCAGCCGTATACCCACCCGGACCGGCGCCCAGCACCAGCACATCAAAATCATAATCAGCCGATGGGTCGATGTCTTCATCAACCACCACGGGCTGTTGTGGGGGTTCAGCAGCTTGCTGATGCTGATCTGCTACTTTCGGAGTTTGTGCAGCAAGCTGTGAATCGCTGTCCCCCACGGCAACGGCTTCATCGGCATCTAAAACGGCAATTAACGAATTTTCTGAGACAAAATCACCTTCAACAACATCCACTGAGCGGATAACACCAGAAACTGGTGATGGAATTTCCATAATGGCTTTTTCACTTTCCAGCGTCACCAGGGATTGTTCGGCATCTACACGGTCGCCGGCTTTAACCAGCACTTCAACAACCGGGATATCGGTAAAATCACCGATATCAGGTACACGGATTTCAATCGCCTTACTCATCTGCTGTTTCCCATTAGTCGATACTCAATTGCTCGTCTGAGAGCCCTTCGCTGATCACCAGCTTGCCGTCCTGTTGCCGCAAGTTGTAGTGCTTGAGAAAACTCATACCCAGCAGTACGCCGCTAAACTCACCACTGGTGATGGTTGCGCGGACGTCCCGGCGGCTAATCCCGCCGATCGATACTTCGTTCAGTCTTGTCATCCAGGCTTTCGACGGCCCTGCAGCTGTCATCACCTGTATCCGTGGGCCAAATTCCAGACCCATCGCCCGGGCCATGGATTCAGGTATTGCGACATCGGTTGCACCGGTATCAATCAGGAAATTAACCGCGTGATTGTTGATTATCCCTTCCACCTGGTAGTGGCCGTTGCGGTCCTGTTCCAGCACGATCATCGCGGCACCACCCGCATCTACCGAAACAACCGTGCCCCCACCCTGTTCCAGCATTGAAAACAGGGCGTACAAACCACCCAACAGACCCAGGGCAGCAAGCCATATCATGCGTCTGCCGATACGCGATTCGGGATTGCTTTCGTAATCGTTCATACCTTGTTGTTCATCCGGGCCGTTACAAATCCATACTTTCTATATCTTCCAGGCAAGTGGCGAGATAGCGGATAAAACGGGCTCCATTTGCACCGTCAATCACCCGGTGGTCATAGGACAGGCACAAGGGCAACATCAAACGCGGCTGGAATGTTTCACCATCCCACTGTGGTCTCATACTGGAGCGGGAAACACCCAAAATCGCCACTTCCGGCGCATTGATTATGGGGGTGAACGAGGTACCACCTATACCACCCAGGCTGGATATGGAAAAACAACCACCCTGCATTTCGATGGGTTTGAGTTTTCCATCGCGCGCCCGCTGGCTGAGATCACCCAGTTCTGCGGCCAGCTGGAAGATGTCTTTTTGATCACAATCGCGTATGACGGGTACGACCAGTCCACCAGGCGTGTCCACTGCAATGCCAATATGAAAAAACTTCTTCAGCACCAGATTCTCTCGCGTTTCATCCAGTGAAGCGTTGAAATTGGGGAATTTTTTAAGCGCTGCCACACTGGCCTTGATCAGGAAAACCAACGGCGTCAATTTGAAACCCTGTTCCTTGGCCTTGGCAGCATTGACCTTTCGATACACCTCCATATCCGTGGTATCGGCAAGATCATTCTGGGTCACATGCGGAATGCTGACCCAGTTACGATGTAAATACGCCCCGGAAATCTTTTGGATTTTTGATAAAGGCTTAAGCTCGATTTCACCATAACGGCTGAAATCAACTTTTGGTGGTGGCGGCAAATCAAATCCCAGGCCACCTGTTGGAGCAGGTGCTACGGCTGCACTCATGACCGATTTAACAAAACCGGTTACATCATGCCGAACAATGCGCCCGCCACGGCTGCTGCCAGCGACACGAAACAGGTCTACACCCAACTCGCGCGCAAAGCGACGTATCGCCGGACTGGCGTAGGGTGTTTTACCCGGTAACGTTGCATTGGCGTCCATAGGAACCGGTGGCGACTGTCTGCTGCCAGTAGAGGGCGGTGCCGGACTGGCCGGGACTGGGGGTGGTTGACGGGCGAGTACCTGTTGAGGTGGGGGTGGCTCAGTCTTTGCAGGCTGCGCAGTATCTGGTGCCACCGGGGTTTCCGTTTCAGACTGAGTCGATTCAGCTATCTTTTCGGCTTCTATAATAGCAACAACATCATTTTCCGATACGGTATCATCCACCGCCACGCGCAACTCGCGAATCACACCGGCAACAGGTGCCGGCACCTCCATCATTGCCTTATCACTTTCCAGAGTAACCAGGGATTGTTCTGCCTCAACTGAATCTCCGACAGCAACCAGCACTTCGATCACCGGGATGTCACTGAAATCACCGATATCCGGCACCTTGATTTCGATCAGCCGGGTCACTGTTTATCACCCGTATTTGATTTAGATTCAATTTTCATTTTCATGATTTCAAGGGGTTTGGCTTGTCTGGATCAAGACCCAGTTTGTCGCGGGCTTTGAGTAGCTCATCAACAGACAAGACGCCCTGTTTGCGCAACGCATCGAGTGTGGCATAAACAATATTATTGCGGTCAACTTCAAAGAAACGCCGCAGGTTCTCACGTGTATCCGAGCGACCAAATCCGTCCGTTCCAAGCA
>PVMS01028289.1_pt1 | contig 10029 bp, 12 predicted proteins | sample 1853461 | NCBI WGS metagenome assembly PVMS01 (sample SAMN08582032, study PRJNA380276) | Marine sediment metagenome, whole genome shotgun sequencing project. | isolation source: ocean sediment barecode stripped | collected 2017
CGAGTTGGGCGGTGCGAATGGCATTGCCGGTCGCGACCGCTTCGGACGATAACGGCGGCTCCTGTGTGATCAGAAGTATCAGCATTCTGACTATGCTGCCCTAAGTGAGCAACAAGTAGCTGGCCAGCCCGATGAAGGCCACGATGCCAATGACATCGGTGACGGTGGTCAATACAACGCCGCCTGCGAGCGCAGGGTCGATTGACATGCGTTTCAGGATAACCGGGATCAAGGCCCCCGCCAGCGCCCCGGCTACCAGGTTTACAATAATGGCGATACCCATTACCAATCCCAGCTTTGCACTGCCATACCAGAGGTAGGCGATGGCGGCTATCAAGATGGAAAATACGATGCCGTTCAGTATGCCTACCGCCAGCTCCCTACGCAGAATATCCCTGGAATTACGTGGATTGACCTGGCCGGTTGCCATACCCCTGATCATCAATGTCAGTGTCTGGGTGCCGGCGATACCGCCCATACTCATAACCACCGGAAACAAGACGGCGAGTTCCACCAGCTGGTCCAGGGTCGGTTCAAAAGCGTATAAGACAGCGGCGGCCAGTAGTGCCGTGATCAGGTTCACACCCAGCCATATCCAGCGTCTGCGTGCTGACTGGACAATAGGTGCAAACATATCGTCTTCTTCATGCAGGCCGGCAGAGGTCAGAACCATGTGGTCACTGTCTTCGCGAATCACGTCAAGGACGTCGTCAATCGTGATCAGACCAAGCAGGAAACCATCCTGGTCGACGACCGGGGCTGACACGTGATCATGATGTTCAAACTCAATGGCAACCTGGTGATCAGGCATATCAACCGGTATGGCCCTGGTCGAAGTATCGATTAAATTGGCTACCTGGCTGGTCGGGTCCTGGGTCAAAACATCAGAAAGCTTTAACTGGCCGAGGTATTTTCCGGCACGATTGACCACGAACAACTGGTCAAAGACTTTCGGCAGTTCTGCCCTCAGCCGTAAATAGCGCAGAACCACGTCCAGGCTGACATCCGGACGTACCGTCACAACATCGGGGTTCATCAGGCCGCCGGCCGTATCCTCCGGGTAGGACATGACCTGTGCCAGTCGTTCACGGTCCTGACGGTCCATGGCACGCAGGACTTCGGTGATTACGTCGTCCGGCAGGTCATTGAGGATATCCGCAAGATCATCGATATCCAGCTCACCCATTGCCTGTACAAGGTCGGTGGCTGAACTGTCACGGATGAGGCCCGCGCGCACTTCATCGTTAACCTCAACCAGCACCTCGCCATCAAGATCGGTATCCACCAGTTCCCATACCACCTGGCGTTTTGCCTGCGGTAAGGATTCAAGTAAATCACCGATCTCAGCGCCATTGAGGCTGTTGATCAGTTGTTTGACCTGTGACTGAACACCACTGTCCAGCGCTTCGGATAAGCGCTCAAGTTGGCGGGCAGTTTTTTCTTCGTGCTGATGTTCCCGCATCGTCTTCGTCAACCTTTATGAACCAGTGGTCTATTATAAAGAGTCTGGGGAGAATTAGTCAGTGTTCCAGGAAGATGCTTCGCGATGATGAACCAGTACGTTTTCATGTTTTTCGCAAAGGGATGTGGCCAGCTTTTCAGCAAGGTATACAGAACGGTGTTTACCGCCGGTGCAGCCGATGCCAATTGTGACATAGCTGCGTTGCGCATTCTGAAACGCTGGCAGCCAGGCGTGCATAAAGGTCTGGATATCTTTCGTCATGCTCACCACTGCCTGGTTGCTTTCAAGCCATTCCTGTACGGGTTTATCCTTACCCGTCAGTGATTTCAGATCTTCCTCCCAGTAAGGGTTGGGAAGAATTCGTGCATCAAACATGAAATCCACGTCCTGCGGCACGCCTCGTTTGAACGCAAAAGACTGCAGCACTATGGTCATGCCGCCAGAGCGACGGTCTACACAGTTCCAGACCTGCTGTCTGAGCTGATGGATGTTGGTGTTACTACTCTCAATGACCTGATCCGCATAGCGGCGTAAAGGTTCCAGCAGCTTCATTTCAGATTCTATTGCATCGGGCAGAACCTGGTCCCGGTGGGTAAGGGGGTGACGCCGGCGAGTCTCGCTAAAGCGTTTAATCAGGACCGGTTTGTCGGCAGTGATAAAAATAAGTTTGCAGTTAAAGCCGTTGGCCCGCAGCCATTCAATCCAGTCAATCACCACCTGCAGGTCGGATTCGCGTGATCGAGCATCGATGCCGAGTGCTACTTTCTTGTACAGCTCGGGATTGGCAGATATCTGTGGCCCGAAATCGGGCAGCATCGCAGCAGGCAGGTTGTCGATGCAGTAATAACCGAGATCTTCCAGGGCGTTGAGCGCCGTGGACTTACCGCCACCGGATATACCACTGACGATGACGACATCCTGGATCGGCTTACTACCCAATGATCAATGCTTCATGAATGAGGACCGGAAAGCAATTGCCAGATTTCATTGGCATCGGCGGCATTGCGTATCTGTCCCAGTAGTTCCTGGTCACTGAAGCGCTCAGCGATGCTTGCAAGCAGCTTGGTATGATCCTCAGTACAGTTTTTTGGAACGGTGAGTGCAAACAGCAAGTCAACCGGTTGGCCGTCGTCGGCGTCAAAGGGCAGGGCTTTTGGCAGCCGTAAAAAAAAGTGCTTCCACACCATCGGTACCACTGACACGACCATGCGGGATGGCAACACCGCCGCCAAGCCCGGTGCTGCCAAGGTGCTCCCTGGCGCACAGGCTTTCGAAGATTTCCCTCGAACTCAGATCCTTATTCTTTTTGGCCAGCGTTTCACTGATTAACTCAAGCAAGCGTTTCTTGCTGTTAATCCTGACGCCGGCAAGAATTCGGTCTGGACTCAGTAAGTCACTATCAAGCATGACAGATAGCCATTATCTTTCAGAACTCTTCGTCCGGTACGATGTGCTCGGGCCTGGGGCTGTGATGGTCGGTGATGCGGTCTTTGTAACGCCTGACCTGGCGGTCCAGCTTGTCTACCAGGCCGTCGATAGAAGCGTACATGTCCATGTCGTTGGCGGTCGCGAATAGTGTGCGCCCGGCGGCATTGACCGTTGCTTCAGCCTGTTGCTGCAGTTTCTCAACATTCAAAATGACGTTGATAGAATTTACCCTGTCGAAATGACGGGCCAGCTTCTGCATTTTTTCGGTAACGTAGGCACGCAGTGCGGGCGTTACTTCAACGTGATGACCAGTAATATTGATCTGCATCAATGATCTCCTTGTTTAGGTGTGTCTTACATCAATGGATGGGGGTCGGGTTTTAGTCTGGATGGTTAAACTTGATTTTTGCATTAATTCCAATACCCGTTACTGGATGGTGTTTTTACCGGTAACACTTATAGTTTATCCTTCCACCACTAAAAATCAACATTTCTGCGATACATACGCCGCCGTTCACTGGATGAGCCTATTCCCAGTGTCTCCCGGTATTTTGCAACGGTACGTCGGGCTGCGAGAATTCCGGTTTCACGCAATAACTCGGAAAGTTCCTGGTCGCTCAGCGGTTGTGTGGTTGGTTCGTTTTCAATCAATACCTGGATCCTGGCCTTGGTAGCGGTGGCGCTCACCTGGCCGCCACCGACAGTTTTAACATGGCTGGAAAAGAAGTATTTCAATTCGAAAATACCTCTTGGCGTCAGCATGTACTTGCGTGTTGTGGCCCTGGATACGGTTGATTCATGTACGCCGACACGTTCTGCTACTACTTTGAGTATCAATGGCTTCATGGCGATTTCGCCGTCGGCCAGAAAACCTTTCTGGGTATCAACAATACATTGGGATACTTTTAACAGGGTGCGGTTACGCAGTTCCAGGCTGGACAGTAACCAGCGTGCTTCCTGCAATCGCCCACGCAGGTAATCAGCATCTTTACCGCCGGATTTTCGCAGCAGGGAGACATAGTACTTGTTCAGGCGCAAACTCGGATTGGCGTCAGGACTTAGCGTAGTCACCCACTCGTCGCCGTCCAGGCGTACATAAACATCGGGCACGAGGTATTCATTATGGCGGTTGTCGTAGCGCGCGCCCGGCCTTGGTTCCAGACCACGGATCAGTTCCAGTGCCTGCTTGAGATTCTCCGATGTCGCGCCGGTTTCCTTCAGCAATTCCTCGTAGGCATTGGCGGCCACCAGGTCGAGGAAATCCCTTGCAAGCCTAAGGGCAAGGTCAGCCCCGGCCGTACCTGAAGGCTGGGCTCGCAACTGAATGACGATACATTCGCCCGTATTCCGGCTGGCGACACCAACGGGCTCCAGCCGTTGCACACGATGTAATACGGCGATAATTTCATCTTCTTCAGCCAGTACTTCCGGTAACAGGCTGGTACGGATTTCGTCGATGCTGTCGTTCAGGAAGCCATCATCATCTAGTGCATACACAATGGCAGTGGCGATGGCCGCGTCCAGATCGCTAAAGTGGGCAAGACTGATCTGTTCGAGCAAATGTTCACGTAGCGAGGCCGAGCTGGTATCGGCTATCTGCCGTTCAGAAAAATCATCTGTCCAGCCGGCATTGTCCGCCCATTGCTCCTGTCCTGTATCGGCTTGCCATTGGTCGGAGTCATAATCATCAGATTGATAGTTCTGGTCATCAAAGCTCTGATCTTCTTCGGCTTTACGGGTTTCAGCCATCTCGCTTTCCAGCGATACTTCGGTGTGCTCCTGTTCGCCCTGGTTTACATCCTCTTCGTGATCAAGCAAGGGGTTTTCATCAACCAGTTCCTGGATATAGTCCCGCAATTCGATACGGTTGAGCTGCAGCAGACGAATGGCCTGTTGCAACTGCGGCGCCAGTGCCAGTTTCTGCGTGAGCCTTAGTTGCAGTGAAGGACTTGCCATGGTTTATAACCGGAATTCCGTGCCCAGATAGACTTTGCGTACATCTTCGTTTGCAAGAATGGTCTCAGGACTACCCTGTGCCAGAACCTGTCCGTCATTCAGAATATACGCGTGGTGACATATTCCGAGTGTCTCCCGGACATTGTGATCGGTAATCAACACACCAATATCCTGGTCAATCAGGTGTTTGACGATTTGCTGGATTTCCCTGACCGAAATGGGATCCACACCGGCGAATGGTACATCCAGTAGTATAAAGCGCGGACGGGCCGCCAGTGCACGGGCAATTTCTACCCTGCGCCGTTCCCCGCCTGATAATACCTGGCCCATCTGATCGGACAGGTGTGCAACACCCAGTTCCTCCATCAGGGTTTGCACAAGCTCCTTGCGGCCATTCACGTCCAGATCACGACGCAATTCCAGGATAGCCATGATATTGTCGTGTACTGAAAGTTTACGAAATACCGAAGCCTCCTGGGGCAGGTAACCAACACCAAGGCTGGAACGGATATTGACCGGTTTGTGGGTAATATCCACGTCATCAACGGTAATACTGCCCTTGTCCGTTGGGATCAGGCCCACAATCATGTAAAAGCACGTTGTTTTGCCGGCCCCGTTAGGCCCGAGCAAGCCGACGACCTGTCCTGGCTCTACCTCGATACTGACCCCGCGCACGACTGCCTTTTTACGATAGGACTTGTGCAGGTTGGTTGCCTTGAGCATGTTAGTTGTTATCTCCGTCGGAATTATTTTTTTCTGGATTTTCCTTGTCAGGATCCGGGGAGTCTTTATCGCCTGTTTTATTGATCACTTCCGGGTCCAGGCGGATGTGGATCCTGCCGTTGCCGTTCTTGGTACTGCTACCTTCAAAGTGCTGGGCATTGAGGTCATAGGTCAGCACATCACCACTGATCTGGTATTGCGGGTGTTGAACATCGGCATTACCCGTCAGTGTCACTATGCCGGTGGCTACCTGGTAGTCGATGGTAGCGGCGGTCGCCTTGACCAGGCCCTGTTCTTCAATTTCCTGCTCCAGGAAGGCCGGTCGCCCCCTGAATGTTACCGATTGCACACGTCCGTCCGCTTTCTTTACCTCGGCCTCATCGGCGGTGATGTGCAGGCTTCCCTGGCGGATCTCAACATCCCCGCGCATCGTTGTAATGCCGTCGCCCAGCGTGCCGTCAGTGGCATTGGCATTGATTTCAAGAGGTTGTTGCCGGTCTGATTCCAGTGCCATGGCAGACAAACTGAAACTCAGCAGGCACAGCATTGGCCAAAGACGGAACTGAATCGATGATAGGCGGTTAATTGACTGCATAAATAGCTTTAACCTGTTGTTTTAATTTGAATGTATCGTTCTTCATGTCAAGTTGCATGCCCACGGCATCTATATTATTGAGTCCGTCAAAAAAACTGACCGGCGCAAAGGTGTCAGCCGTCTGGGGCGTTACTTCTATCTTGAGTTCACTGGTATTTAATTCAATTCGGTTACCCGTCATTAATTCAAGCCGCTGCACGTATACCTTGCCTAATAATTCAATGTGTTCCTTATCGGCGGTTATTGTGGCTGAATCTGCGGTCAGGTTCCATGTAATATCCTGCTGATGCAGGACCAGCAACGGATTCTCGATGGTACCCATTTCCAATACCGGGTTATTACTTAAGACCGGCGCCTTCAAATTCAATGTTGTTTTGCCGTTCACGTCATAGACCTGAAGTTCAAAATCGCGCAACACGTAATTGAGCTTGGGATCCAGGCCTGTCACCGGTTCGGGTTCATCATCCCGTTGCTCACGTGCAGCCCAGAAACTGACAGCGGTCAGTAATACCAGCGCGATGACTCCACGGCGTGTTTTTCGCGTGATCATGATGCCAGAATTTCATCCAGGATGACTTTGTCTTTACCCTGGGCGGCCAGTATCAGGTTACAAATTTCCCTGACGGCGCCCTCACCGCCATTGCGCTGTGTTATCCAGTGGACATGTTCTTTAACGTGCTCATCGGCATCTGCCACCGTGACCGCCAGACCAACCCGTAATAACACCGGCAAATCAATCCAGTCGTCACCGGCAAAACACACCTGTTCCGCGTCAAAGCCGGTGGCTTCAAGTAAATGTGTGAAAGCATTCAATTTATCCACACGGCCTTGATAGACATACTGGATATCCAGCTGAGCCATCCTGTCCGCCACGATCGCAGATTTCCTGCCGGTAATCACCGCCACTTCGATTCCACTACGCTGTAATACTCTAATACCGAGGCCATCACGAGTGTTAAAAGCCTTCATTTCATTGCCGGCATTATCGAAATACAATCGGCCATCGGTCAGTACACCATCCACATCAAGCACCAGCATGCGGATTTTTTCGGCGCGTTCGCGCAGTGCCTGGTCTATCGCTGCCATTCAGACCACACCCGCCTGTAATAAATCATGAAAATTAAGCACACCTTGCAGTCGGGATTGTTCATCGCCCACCAGCAATCCCTGCACTTTGTGTTTTTGCAGTAATTCTACTGCCTCCACCGCCAGTGCCGTAGACAGTATGGATCGTCCATTGCGGGTCATCAGCGCACCACTCGGAGTGTTGTGGGGATCCAGTGACTGTTCCAGGGTGCGACGCAGATCGCCATCGGTATATACGCCCAAAACCTTCATATCACCGGTAGTGATAGCAACCATGCCCAGGCGCTTTCTGGTCATCTCCATGATGGCCTCTGACAGGCTTGCGGCTTCCGCTACGACCGGCATCTCTTCACCGCTGTGCATGATGTCACTGATATGCAAAAGCAGGCGCCGGCCAAGTTGCCCGGCAGGGTGAGAACGGGCAAAATCTTCCGCTGTAAACCCACGTTTTTCCAGCAGTGAAACCGCTAACGCATCCCCCATGACCAGTGCCGCAGTGGTGCTGGAAGTGGGCGCCAGGCCCAACGGGCAGGCCTCGCTTGCGACCTCGACATTGAGATTTACATTGGCGTGCGTAGCCAGTGTGGATGTGGGCTTGCCGGTCATGGCGACGATGTTTACACCCAGCCGTTTTAGCAGCGGGATGATTTGTTTGACCTCATCGGTTTCACCGGAATTGGATAACACCAGCACCACATCATCGCTGGTGATCATGCCAAGGTCACCATGGGATGCTTCTGCCGGGTGCACAAAAAACGCAGGTGTACCCGTACTGGCCAATGTAGCCGCAATCTTGCTGGCAATGTGACCCGATTTCCCATGCCCAGAACGACGATCCGACCGCGGCAGGCGAGAATGATCTCGCAGGCGGCAACAAATGTATCGTCAATGCGCGTTTCAAGGCTGGCTATGGCGGTGGCTTCGGTACTGATAACGGCCCGGGCCAGGCTTTTCAGGGCAGTGCTATCCATACGCTCATTCTAACTCAATTGATGACATGGGCTTGAACATGCTTCAACCCGTGGTCATGGTATTGATGCTTGCAGAACTCAACCACACCAGCATGATGTAGCTAACAAACATGGTCAGTAATACGGTTCCGGAACGCCGGCCGATACGGCCCGGTCCGCGGAAATCTGAAGCCAGCAGGTATAACACGCCAGTGATCAGGAACATCGCCGGGAAATCACGCGCCAGGATAATGGGGTAAATAACGACCGGGCGCAGGACGGCTGCGATGCCCAGTACTCCCAGCAGGTTGAATATATTGGATCCAATAATATTTCCGATGGCAAGGTCGTCTTCTTTACGTAAGGCGGCGGTTATCGCCGTGGCAAGCTCGGGCAGGCTGGTTCCGAGCGCCACGATGGTCAAGCCAATAACGACGTCTGTAACCCCCAGCACCTGGGCTATCGTGACGGCACCATCAACCAGGAATTTCGAACTGACGGGCAGGACAATCAATCCAATGATGAGCCAGAACAGGGCGATTTTAGTTGGCGTGTCCTTGGGGATTTCTGCCTCAAATTCCTCAGCCAGTGGATCTGAAGGTGGGCGACGTAAACCAATATGGATGATCCAGATGATGACAGCAAAAAGCCCGCCGAGCAAAATCCAGCCTTCCGTGTGACTGTATAGGCCGTCGAGACCCATTAAAAAACACACCAGCATAATCAGCAGCAGCATTGGGTATTCGCGTTTTAACGCGGTGGATTCCAATCGCAGTGGATATATTAATGCTGTCGCACCCAACACCAGGCCCATGTTGGCGATATTTGAACCGATGGCATTACCCACCGCCAGACCGGGGTTTCCTTGCAGGGTGGCAACCGCTGAAACGACCAATTCCGGCGCAGATGTGCCAAAGCCAATAATGGTCAGGCCGATCACCAGCGGTGATACGCCCAGGTTTCTTGCGAGTGCGGATGCACCTGCAACCAGCCGGTCTGCACCCCAAACCATCAACAGGAATCCAGCAACCAATTGTATGACGGCTGTCAGCATATTGTCTGATATTCCCATATGGACTGGGGTTTAAGGATATTTTGCATCTATGGGGAGTTCTTAATGAGGTTAGAATCCACTATTATAGTCGCTCCTGAAAGTTCAAGTCCGACCAAAGGATGGTAGTCTATGGATAGCACAACAATAGCGCAAATGATTCGTACCGGCCTTCCGGATGCTGAAGTCGATGTTAGCGGAGAAGATGGTGTTCATTTCGAAGCCGTGGTCCGGTGCGCATCATTTGAGGGTAAGTCTACATTGCAGCGACACCGGTTGGTTTATGCGACTCTGGGGGAGTTGATGGGAAATGAGATTCATGCACTGGGCTTGCGCACGGAGCTGCCTGAATAGAGTCAATACATAATGTCTGATCTTTATTGAAATGTACCATCGTGGTTCATTTGCAGCGGTTGCTCCAGTGCGTGTTTGCCGACCATGACTTTACCGGATTCGAAACGGACAGTACGTTGGCAGAATTGATCGACAGTTGCCACCAGCAGTTTATGTTCCAGGGGCCCGAGCTTGCTGCGCAGTGATTCGGCATCATCGCCGCTTTCGATCTTTATCCTGACCTGCGAGATGACCGGGCCTGAATCCAGGCCAGAGGTCACAATGTGAATACTTGCGCCGGTTTCGCGATCGCCTGCCTCAAGGGCACGCGTATAGGTGTTCAGACCTTTGTATAACGGCAATAACGAAGGGTGCAGGTTGATCAAGCGGCCATTGAAGCCGGCAGTGAAGTTCTCCCCGAGGATACGCATGTAGCCGGCCAGAA
>PVMS01122620.1_pt1 | contig 10028 bp, 9 predicted proteins | sample 1853461 | NCBI WGS metagenome assembly PVMS01 (sample SAMN08582032, study PRJNA380276) | Marine sediment metagenome, whole genome shotgun sequencing project. | isolation source: ocean sediment barecode stripped | collected 2017
CGGAGATCAACGAAGGAATCGAAAAGGCCGCGGCCGCGGTCGCAATGGCTGACGCGCTGCTCGTCACCGCCGGGGCCGGGATGGGCGTGGATTCCGGGCTGCCGGATTTCCGCGGCGACAAGGGGTTCTGGAAGGCATATCCGCCCTTCGAGCGGCTCGGAGTCTCCTTTGTCGATATGGCCAACCCCGGCTGGTTCGCGCGCGATCCCGAGCTGGCCTGGGGCTTCTACGGCCACCGTCTCGAGCTCTACCGTGCGACCGAGCCCCATCGGCGTCTGGAATCGGGGTTGAAGGGGTGTCCGGGGACCGGTTCCCGGACAGAGGCCGGATGTGGTCCGATGATGGGGCGCCGAAGAGGACGTTGAGGACTCGAACGGGGTTTCCAACGGGGGTTTCGAGCCCAGGACGCGTGATACGCTCGGTGGTGTGAGAAAGGAAATTCCTATCCCTTGGACTCAGATCTTCTGGCGCCCCGATCTGTACCAGGCGTCAATGTGAGGCAGGGCGAGCACTGACAAAACATCAATACCCAGGTGCCTGGACACCTTTATCCTGTCTCCGGCTCGAAGCTGGAGACGGGCGGCCCGTCGGCCAGGCGCTCACCCAGATGGACCGTCTGTCGGATCTTCGAGAGGTTCTCACCGGAAGCCACGTGGTGGGCCGCCTGTTCGAGAGAGACCTTCCCCGCGCCGATGACCCCCACTCCGGCCACGAAACAGGCGCCCTTGTGCCGGCGCAACATGTTTGCGATGGCGTCGAAATCGGCGTTGGAGTTGGTGAGCCCGACCCTGGGATTGAGGTAGACCGCTTCCGCGTCGATCGGCCTGACCACTGGGGGGTCGTCGGGATCGTCGTAGTCGATGGCCACCGACTCCGGGCTCAGCAGGGCTCCCATCCCGAACCGCTCGGCGATGATCGACAAGGCCTCGGCGCTGGCCAGGGGGCTCATGGTGATCATGCACGTCCTGTAGTTCGTGTTTCGATAGAGCGCCTTGTGAAAGGCGAGCTCGAAGTCATCGTCAGAGCTCTCGGTCACATCTGTTCTCAAGATGGCGATCTCGAACCCTTCCGGGGCCGAGGCCATGGGGCAGTACAGCATGGTGTTCTGAGTGACTTTTTCGCTCATCGAGCCCGTGCCGAATGGCGAGACCGAACGGTAGAAGTTGAACTGGGCGCGCTCCAGAAAGGCGCTGATGGTACGCTCGTCGTCGGTCTCGTAGTGTCCCAGCAAGGATGGATCGAACCTCCGAACCCGGAGCGGGTAGAGCTCATGGGCGTTCTTTTCGTGCAGGCGTTTCGATATGGCGGCGGTGTCCACTCCCCGAAGCCTGGCTGTGATCTTCAGCTTGGCGGAAGCCTCCACCAGTCCAAGCAGGTGCAGGCAGGTGGCCAGGCAATCGCCACGAACGAACGGCCCGTGGCCCTTCACCAGGGTCACGGCGCTCTTTTCCAGGTAGGCGGGGATCCGCTGTTCCATTTCTTTCGAACCGACCGGTTCCAGGTACGAATCAGAGGACACGTTTCCCAGCAGGTGGGCGCCCGTGCTGTCGATGGGAACGAACGAGAACTTCTCGATGCCGCCGCTCTCGCCCTCATACATCAAGTAGTTCTGTTCCTGCTTTGAATCGAACGAGATCGAAGCGGCCGAAAGGTAGTGACAGTGGACCGCGGCCTCGACGCCGGGGATGGCGAGGATTCGCCTGTGAATCGTGGACTCGGCGGAGGCACGCCCGTCCCCCCAGCTGACCGAGGAGAACTTGATGGGAACGACGTCACTGGGAACGAGGGCCCCTTGTTGGGAGCCTGAAGTGGTAATGAAGAACTCGTCTCTGTCTTCGGGATTGCGAAGGGAGATGTTGCCGCTGTGGGTGTTGTTGCCGCCGGTGAGCATGAGGGCTCGTCCGGTGACGCGCATGGCTTCATATGCGTTTTTCAACACGGTGCTCTTTTCGCGATCGCTCAAGGCGTCCTCCTGCGGTTTCGCCCGGCATCGCCCGGCGTGGATTCGCCGTCCACCCGGTGGAGGAATCCCTGGAGGTCGGTTTCTTCCAGAGTGTCCGCGGGGGGATGCCCGGTTTCATCCCATCCCATGGACTCGTAGAACTCACGCCGCATCGTGGAAAAACCCCTCCGGTGACATCGGGTCTCCCTTCCGTCCACCGTGATGGTGGCGTCAAAAAACCTCTCGGGAAGCCAGTCGTCGGACCTCCGGAGGCCTGCCCGGTGGTTGAAGAGCTTCTCCAGGGTCAGGGCTCTCCTGGCGAGGTGTTCGAGATCGCTCCCCTTGTACACCTTGCCTACGACGTCGCCGAGCATACTGGCCAGTTCGTCCAGTGTGACGGAGAAACCGATGAATGCGCAGACCCCCAACATGTCATAAATATAGTTCTGGTAGCAGATGTTCCTCACTACCAGGGCGGCCCCCTCCGTCCTGTCGCCGGGGAACTCGCCGTACCCGGCGCAGAAGGCGAGCGGTGCGGAGTAACCACCCTGGAGGTGACATCCGCCTCTCGGGCTGATCATGTACGAAAGCGCCTGCGTCCAGGTTGCCCTGGGATCGTAGGCCGGCAGCTCCAACCCCTTCACGGTCATCGCTGCCTCCGGGTGGCCGCATTGTTCTGCCAGGCGCCTGGCGCCCAGGGCAACCATGCGGCCGATGCCCTCGCCTTTGGCGGCTGATTCGACCAGCGGCACCAGGCAAGCGTGGTTGCCGAACAAGGGCGGCCCGTGGCGTGCGACGAATGGCGCGGCCTCCTCGAAGAGCGCTTCCTCTTCGGAGGTGCGATCGGATGGCGGCGTCTCTTCCACGCCCGAGTAGATCTCCATCAGCGCGGCGATTGCGCCCCCCATGGAGATGGTGTCGAATCCGTATCGATTGCAGAGGTAGTTTGCTTCCGTGATGACCTTCAGGTTGTAGATGTGCAGGTTCGCCCCGAGCATTGCGACGGTCTCGAACTCCGGCCCCTCTCCTCCGGATACCACCTGTCCGGCCTCGTTCAGCACCTCGGTGACTCGGGTGCATCCGATCGGGCAGCCGCGGCACGCGCCGCGCCTGACCTTGACGTCCGGATGGTTCAGGAACGCCTCCCCCTGGATCTTCGCGAGGTCGTCTTTCAGGTGTTCGTTGTCGCTGAAGTTCCTGTGCACGAGCTCATCGTACTGCGCCAACATGCCCATGAGCCCGTTGGTTCCCATGGACGACAGGATGCCGTACTGGTTGGCCGACTTGGTCATCTTTCCCATTCTGAGCTTCGCCTTGGCTTTGAAGACCGAGCCGGAGATGCGGCCGGCGCCAGGCCGTCGGCGCTGTGGACTGGTACCTTCATATTGCCCCGAACAGCGATTGCCATGAGGTTCTTCGACCCGAATACGGCCCCAGCGCCGCCCCTGCCGAGGGCCCTGCCGCGATCATTGATGATGCAGGCGATTGGGGAGAGGGATCTCCCGGCGGCGCCCACGGTCATCACCTTGTATGGCCTCCCGAGCCTGTCCTGGATGGCGTCGGTCACGGCTTCGACGTCGTTCGAATCAACCCCGTCAAAGGTCTCGAACCGTGCGCCGTCCTCGGTGATGATCAGGGTGACCTGCCGTGTCGCCCGCCCCTCCACCACGAGGGCATCAAAGCCGGCTCTCTTGAGCTCGACGCCCCACTTGCCGCCGCTGTTGGATGAACCGATCCCGGAGGTGAGCGGTGACTTGAACGCCACGTGGTACCGCGAGGACGTGGGCACGCTTGTTCCGGTCAGCGGGGAGGTGCAGAAGACCAGCGGGTTGTCCCCGGACAGGGGATCGATGTCGGCTATCGGATCCCCTCCGCGGTGTCGCTTGCGGGCCAAGCGTTGGAACAGGAGGGCCACCGCCATGGCGCGTCCGCCCAGGAACAGCTCTTGGATTTCGGCGTCCAAGGGGCGGGTGCAAATCGTCTCCTCGGTCAGGTCCACCTCGAGCACATGCCCCATGTACCCGTTTACGGCCGGACCTCGAGGTGCGTGGTCGTCTTCAAAGCCTCGAGTCATTGCGGATCCACCACTTCGAATCGGTAATCGAAGCCTGCCCGCGCGTCACCGGCCGAGGAGTGGATTCCAGCACCGGCCATCGCAAAGAACGCGGCCCCGAGCACCGTTGTTTCCTTGTTTTCGAGAACCCGAACAGGCACGCCTGCAGCGTCGGCCTTGAGCTGATTCCAGAGTCTGTTCCTCGCGCCGCCTCCAACCAGATAGATGGCGTCGAACCTCGTCTGAGAGGCTTCCTCGAGCTTGCCGAATCCCGCCCCGAGCTCGTTCGCGAGCAGGTGCAGAGCGAGCCGGAAGAGTCCCCCCCTGCTGGTCTTCCGGGCCAGCTGTCTGATAACCGAACCGCTCCCGTCCCGCAGCATGTCCAAAGTCATCGAGGGGCCGTCCGCACGACTTGGGGCTGCTTCGGCCTCGGTGATCATCGTGTTGTAGACCTCCGGAGCGACTGCATCCGAGAAGAGATGGTGCTTGAGGTTCTCGATCACCAGGGACGCCAGCCACTGGACTCCGAGATTGTACTTGCCTCGTTCGGCATCGAACTCGGTGGTCACCTCCGAGCGTCGGGTGGATGCGCCCCGCCCGGGATCGCCGGTCCTCACCATGAGCACCTCCCACGTTCCCGAGCTCAGGACCGGCTCCCCGATCTCCGCGCCGGAACCGAACACGGCGAACTGAGTGTCGTGCCCGCACGAGATCACCGGTGTGCCGGCTCTGATTCCGAGGTGTTTCGAGGCCTCCGGGGAGAGCTCGCCGATGACGTTTCCCGGGTAACTCAGGGGTGGAAAGAGGTCCCGCCGCAACCCGATGGCGCGCAAGATGGACCCGTCGAGCCCCTGTGTCGCCTTGTCTGTGAGCATCGACGTGCCCAGCATGGTCCAGTCGGTGGTCTTGACGCCGGTGAGCCGATGATTGATGAGCGACGAGATAAACAGGAAATGGGATGCCTTGTCCACGAGCTCGGGTCTGTTTTCCTTGAGCCAGACGAGCTTGTAGATCGTGTTGAAGGAGAAGTCTCCGAGCCCCGTGATACTCCTGAGCTCGTCCGGATCGATGTAGCGGCCGATGTTCTCCATGACCGGAACGGTGCGCGGGCACTTCCAGGAAATCACGGGGTACAGCGGAGCACCCTCGCTGTCGACGATGGTTCCATCGACGCCGAAGGTGGTCACCGCGATGCCGGCCACGTCCAGAGAGGGGGCATCCCGAAGCAGCGCACCAACCGCCGAGGAGAGCTTTCGCCAGATCCTGTCTATGGGCCAGACGTGATAACCGGGGCGTTCCGAGCCCGCAACGGTACGGTTCGTCTCGGAGGCATGGGCGACCAGATTCCCCCGGCCGTCAACGGCGATTGCACGGATATTGGTGGCGCCGCAGTCGAGAATCAACACCACCGGTGATTTTTGGCTCTTTCCCATCATTCGACTATCGATACAGGGGCCCGAGGCTCGCGCAGGCCCTGAAGTCCTGGCCTTCCTGGTCCATGCCGAACGCCGACCAGAACGAGGGACGAAACACCCTCGACTCGTCCACATTGTGCATGCTCACCGGTATGCGCAGCATGGAGGCGACCGTGAGCATGTCCGCTGCGATGTGACCGAATGTGAGCACGCCGTGGTTGGCGCCCCAGTTGGACATGACGGAGTAGACATCGGTGAACGGTCCCTTGCCCGTCAGCCTCGGAGCGAACCACGTGGTGGGCCAGGAGGGGTTGGTTCTTTGGTCGAGCCTGTCGTGGACCTCCCTCGGCAACTCGAGGCTCGTGCCCTCGGCCAGTTGCAGCACCGGTCCGAGTCCCTGGACGATGTTCAACCTGGACAGGGTGAACGGCATTCCGCCCTTGGTCAGGTATTGCGAAGAGAACCCTCCGCCGCGGAAGTACTCCTGGATGGCCGGGGGCCAGCTGGTGGCGTTGAGGCAAGCCATCACGTCGGCGTCACTCAACTCGAAGTGGCGTTTGAGTACGGGCCTGTTCGAGTCGTCTGTCTGCTCGCCGGTGCCGTCCAGGGCGGCCGAGCCGGAGTTCGTGAGGTGGAGCATGCCTCCCGAAGCGTCCCCGGTGAGCACGTGACCGCTGACCCTGGCCACCGCCTCCTTTGACCAGTAGGTCCGCACGTCCGCGAAAACCTGTGCCGTGCCCGTGAGCAGGTGACCGAGCAGCATGCACACTCCGTTCAGGGAGTCGTTCTCCGTGGCCATCAGATAGGGCTGACGGACCCCGTTCCAGTCGAAGGACGAGTTGAGCATGGCTTCGGTGAAGTCGCCGTTCGGGTAGTGATCCGTCCAGTGTCTCTGGCCTTGAAAGCCGGCCACGATCGCGTTTCTTCCGAGCGCTTCTTCGCTGAAGCCGAGCTCTCTCAAGCGGGGGTTCCCCACCATCAGATCTCGTGCAACGAGGGTCATCTTGATGACCGTATCCCAGACCTCGCCCTTGCTCTCCCTCGTCAACCTGCTCTCTTCCGGGTTGAAGTCCCGACCTTCTCTGCAGTGCTCCCCGACCCACGCCTTGGCGCGCACGAACTCTTCGGGATCGTAGATCTCCCGATCGATTCTCCGAGCCACTTCGGTCATGTCCACGTATTCGTTTCTCATGCCCAGGGATCTCTGGAAGAACCGGTCGTCGACGATGGAACCGGCGATACCCATGGAGACCGATCCGATAGACAGGTAGGACTTCCCTCTCATTGTCGCCACTGCGAGACCGGCCCGAGCGAAGCGGAGAAGCTTGTCGGACACGTCTTCGGGGATGGACGTGTCATCACTGTCCTGGACATCCCGGCCGTAGATGGAAAAGGCGGGCAGCCCTTTCTGGTTGTGTCCCGCAAGGGCGGCGGCCAGGTAGACGGCGCCGGGCCTTTCGGTGCCGTTGAAACCGAAGATAGCCTTGGGAAGGAGCGGGTCCATGTCGATGGTCTCGGTGCCGTAGCACCAGCACGGCGTCACCGTGATGGTCAGACCGACGTCGGCGCCCCGGAACTTCTCCGCACAGCTCGCCGCCTCGGCCACCCCACCGATGCAGCTGTCAGAGATCACGCACTCCACCTCTTCGCCGCTCGGGTGTCTGAGAGATTCCGTTAGAAGCCGTGCGGTCTCTCTCGCCATGGTCATGGTCTGGTCTTCGAGGGATTCGCGGACACCGTTGCACCGACCGTCGATGGTCGGACGAATGCCGATCTTCGGGAGCGCGCCTACGAGTCTGTTTGCCATTCCTTTTTCTCTTTCTTTCTCATGTTCGCGAAGCCGAACGAGGCGACGACGACAAAACAAGCGGCCGGTACCAGGTACGCGATGTGGATCCCGAGCATGTCGGAGATCTGTCCTTGGAGAGCAGTCAGGACGGCACCGCCGAGGATCGCCATGATGAGCCCTGAACCCCCTATCTTCGTGTCTTCGCCGAGCCCGTCTGCGGCGAGTCAGTAGATGGTCGGGAACATCAGTGACATGCAGCCCGAAATCCCGACCAGGGCGACGATTCCCACCATGCCCCCCAGAGACACAACCAGGGAACACAGGGCGATTGCCACGAGAGAGAACGCTGTGAGGAGCCCTCCGGGAGAAACGTATCGCATGAGTCCCGTGCATACGAACCTGGCGACGCAGAACAGGACGATCGACGCGACGAGGGCGGGGGACGCCCCTGACTCGTCCACATCGAGGTTCTTCATGACGTAACGAATCGTGAACGACCAGGTTCCGATCTGAGCGCCCACGTAGAAGAACTGCGCCGCGACGCCGAACACGTAATTCCGTCTCATCAGGAGGCGTTTGATAGTCGGGCCGATGGCGAGGCTCTGGTCCGAGTCGCTCTGCCGCGGCATCTTCGTCATCAGGATGACGAGCCAGATGGCCGCGATGACGAGTGCAACCGCGACGTAGGGCCCCATGACCGCGTTCAGTTCCTTTGCCTGGATGGCCTCGAGCTTGGCCGGATCCATTTCAGCGCGAAAGGCGTCGTCGGCCGGATTGAGCTTGTCCAGGATGAAGAGCTTCCCGATGACGACCCCGATGATGGAGCCGATCGGGTTGAACGACTGGGCGAGGTTGAGCCTCCTCACGGCGGTCTGCTCGGGCCCCATCGTGAGGACGAAGGGGTTGGCGCTGGTCTCCAGAATGGAGAGGCCGCCGGCGAGGATGAACAGGGCCGCGAGGAAGTGGCCGTACACCATGGTCCTGCTCGCCGGAAAGAAGAGCAGGGCGCCGAAGGCGAAGAGGCCGAGCCCGAGGAGCACGCCGGTCTTGTAGCTGAACCGCTTGATAAATATCGCGGCGGGAAGGGCCAGGCAGAAATATGAACCGTAGAATGCGACCTGGATCCAGGCCGTCTCGAAATCCGTCATGCTCATCACCTTGCGGAAGGTGGCGAGGAGCACGTCGGTCATGTTGTTGGCGATCCCCCACAGCGCGAAGCAGCTGGTGAGAAGAACGAACGGAAGGAGCAGGTTTCTCGGAACGACAACTCTTCGACCGTCTTCGATACTGGAATTCGAGCTCTTGATCTCAGCCTCCCGTCGCGATTCGTGATTTTCCGTGAGTCACGACCGTCGGTACGTGAATCGCCGGTGTTGTCATCATGACTCTCCCCTCTCGGTCCGAGGGCCAAGGGCACGGAAGCGGATCGCCTGGCCGCCGCCGGGGGCGAGCCGGAGATGCAGCTTGGTGCCCCTGGTCACTTCGCGGCGGCTGGTCTCGAACGCCTGCGGGTTCGTCTCCCAGTCCGCGTCGGCTCCGTCAGCATAGATTTCCGCCACGTAGTCCACGCCCTCCTCGAGAAACGCGCAGTCGGTTTCGAGGGCCCGCGGCGACTCGTTGGTGATGCTGCCAAGGTACCAGTCGCGGCTGTTGCGGTCCTTCCTCACCATGGTGAGGAACTCGCCGATCTCGCCGTGGAGCACGCGAGTCTCCTCCCAGTCCACCGGCACGTCGAGCAGAAACTGCAAGGCCGGGTGTCCCTCGGAGGTGGCACAACCCAAGAGGCTCAGCCCCGCGAAAATGGTCACTCCCCCCAGCCACAGGGGTTTCGTCAGAGCGAGGGGCTGCGAATCGTTCATCGTTCTCCTCTCATGAGGTTTCATCCACTGTACCCTACCGCCGGACACTGTCGGGATCAAGAGATACGCACATGGTTCGGTCACCTCTGTTTCAGCTTTCGGCGGATCCAAGGGATAGGCATTTCCTTTTCTCCTGCTCTGGTCAGGTCATAGGATTCGGGGTGGAATGGGCGGAGATGAGGCCCTTTTCAAGGCTGGTGTTGTGGTGCAAGGCCCTTTTTTGGGCGGGATCGGGGAGGAGAGAGCCCCGGAACCGGCATCTGAGGCCCAGGGAGAGGCCACGTGCCGGTTCCGGCACGTGGCCTCTCCCTGGGCCTCGGGCGGCGCGGGCGGGTTGATCACATCAGAAGGGTGCGGGGCTTGAGCTGGCTGGCTGTTCGGGTGGCCCTCTGCCGGGCCCGATGCCTTTACGGGCGAGATGACCGAGGATCTTTTTGATGACCTTGTGCTCGAGGATGACGCTGACGATGCGCATTTCTCCCCCACAATTGAGACAGACGAGCGGGTGACCCTTTTTGTGTCCTGGTGCTCGAGGGGGAGGGCGACGAGAAGGGACCCACGGCGGCCGGGGGACGCCTACCCCCCGGGTCCTACCCCGCCGATCACGACTCCTCCTCGGGTTGCTCACCCTCCGTCCGAACGAGAAGCGCACGTGCCTCGAGGAGATACCCCGCCAGCTGACCCACTCGACTTTCTCGCCCGGGTGATCGCCCACATCCCTGAGCCGAGGAGTCATCTGGTTCGTTACGTAGGCCACTATTCGAACGTCTCACGCGGTTGTCGGAAGAAGCAAACGGTTCCACAAACGGTTCCACCCTTCACAACCACACAACTTTGACCTGGCGTTTTAGCGCACGGGGAGGCGTTCCAGGGCACGCGAGGGCGTTTTAGCGCACAGGCGGGCGGGGAGCAGTTTCGCGGGCTCGGAGCGCAGGGGCGGAGGCCGGCTTTGCCGGCCGTAGCCCGAGCA